>Ga0058701_10000191_pt1 | contig 50716 bp, 43 predicted proteins | sample AgamicOrMae_FD_97039 | JGI IMG/M metagenome (GOLD analysis project Ga0058701, IMG submission 97039) | Agave microbial communities from Guanajuato, Mexico - Or.Ma.e | ecosystem: Host-associated > Plants > Phyllosphere > Phylloplane/Leaf | place: Guanajuato, Mexico | collected 2012-06-04
ACTTCCGCCCTTTCTCCAATTCGGCGAGGCCCATAAAAGTGGGCAAAAAAGGTCCAAATGGGCGAGCTTTGTAGAGAGCAAAGTCGAGCCAGGGGAAGTGAAAGTTGCCCGGCCGGAGCAAGGCCGTGCAACAAGTGTCTCGGCTGGAAGAGGAGCTTCTGGCCGAGTTCTTGGCTGCAACACTTGCAACTTGCGAGGGCCCAGCTCGAAAGTCACTCAGTGCTGGGCCCGAGCAAACTGGCTGGCCAGAAGTCCATTTGGGCTTCTTCTTCTAGCTGGCTGGCTCGCAAAAGGAGGAAGGACTAAAGGAAGAACCAAGTGGTGCAGAAGAGGGGCACGAGTTTGCCCCCACGGCCCAGCATTTTATGATCTCTTTTCTTTATTCTTCGGCGCCGCTCGGCTCCATTACGCAATTTTGCGCGCTTTCGAGCCCATCGGGCCGACGATTAGAGGCTGCAAGTGGCTCTTCTAGCTTCAAGTGCGCCGATTTTGTTGCGCCGCCCAATCGGCGAGTGTCTGTTGTCGGCGGCCGAGCGGCCGAGCGGCCACTTTGTCGGCTCATTCTTATTCACGAAACAGGGCACACTAATTAGCCGAGCGCCGCGGGCCACAACACGCAGACCAGCGCCAGACTCAAGGGCGTTCTCTGCACGTCGCCGCCAGTCTGGCCCTCCACCTCCACTTGGTCCACTTGCTGCAATGGTCACTGGAAGTGCACTGCTCTGTTGTTTGGAACCACTGGAAGTCCATCGGAACCTCTGGAGGACTGGCCCTCGCCTGCAGACTGTGGCCCGCAGCTGAGCCCGAAGCATCTCGCTTGTGCCGCCCGCAGTTGTGCACGAGCAGCGGCCCAAAATGAGCAGCAAAACTGCGCCGCCACTCGTCCACTGGACGCGCTCCAGCGGAAAAGAAAAAAATCCAATCACGATTTTCCCACTCCAAGTGGGCGCCAAAACGATTGTTTGGCCGCCCGGAAAATCGCCACAAAGCACGACCTTGCACTCAGCCTCGAAGGATGAGCTTCCACCAAGGCGACTTATCCTCATCGGACAGCGTTCCAGGCCCGCTCAGGGTCGGCCCAGCTCAGCATGGACGCCGACACACAAGCGGCCACCCCTCGCCTCGCAAACGGCCACAGCTAAGGTCTCGCCTGATTAAACCCCACGAGCTCGCTCGGAAGTGGCCAGTTCACTCTCTCAGGCCGGCTCTCTGTCTCTCGAGCTGGCTGCCTCAAGGCCGCACTTCCGTCCGTCTGACCCTCAAAAGTGGCTCCACTTTCGAGCTCGACTGTTGCTCTTTTGCGAACCAGTGCAGCTGCCCTTAGGTGCAATGCTCCACTGTTAACGAGATGCGCCCTCTCGGCCTGAGTGGCCACTTTGTGTCCGAAACTAATAAACTGACCATTTAGGAATAATCTCCAATGTTCTCCAATGTCTGTCTGAGCTCAAAGAGGAGCTCAAAGAGGAGCTCAAACAGTTCCTCTTTCGGCTCTTTGAGCTCTTTGAGCTGTTCAAGCTGCGCTCAGCTGAACGGGCGCTGCAATAGAGCGGCCACAACTGTTGCAACTGTTGCAAGTGTGCTGCAAAATTCTCCATCGGCCGAGTTCATTTGAATTTAGTGCCAAGGCGCGCAGGAAGTTCATTTGAATGCTCGCCTTCCAGCAACGAACGTCCGCCAACAGTCTGTCTCTCTTAGCTTAGGGCGGCCGGAAGAGGAGCAGTGTTTGTTGTTGTCTCGGTATGGCCAGTGTTTCAACAAGTGGCCTGTGTTGCAACCTGTTGAGTCGACTTTCACGCTTCCTCTGCTCTTTGTTCCTCTGCCATTTTGCTCGTGTGTATGTCTGCAAACTTCCAAACTGCTAAACTTCTAAACTTCTGAACTTCTAAAGCTCTGAGGCTGCAAACTTCTCAGCTGAGCTGCAAACTGGCCAACCAAAGAGCACACCCTCAAGCTAGTCCATCGGAGACGTGCAAGAATGGGCGCGGCCACCCAAAGAGTCTTGTTGTTTCAAGACTTTTTCGCCTCGCCGAAAGCTGCAAGAAAGGCTCGCTCGCTACTCAATACAGAAAGCCTCTCCCAAAAGGCGACCGCCAACACACGTCTTCCCATTTAACGCTCTCATATTATCCTTCTCGCTCGCTCGCTGTCCATTATTCTTCCTCCCTTGCAAAAGAGCAACAGGCGAGCCGCGCTCCAACTTCCACTAGAGAGTGGCCTTGAAACGTTGGGCTGCAAAATCAAATCTCTTTTCGCTTCCGCCAAGCTCGGAAATTCCGCCAAGGAATTTCGGCCCAAATCGAGCGCCACAATCGACTGGCTTAACGCCGCTAGCTTAGCGCCGCTCTCGAGCTCTCTCGAAATGGCTCCTCGCGCTTAGCTCGCTTAGCTCTTCGCCTCTCAGCTGACGAGAGACGCAAATCCGGCGCAAGGGCACAGGTGCAAATCAATCGATTTGAGCCTTTCGAGAGGCACTCGAAAGGGTGCCACTCGTCGCCTGTTGCCTCTATTTCCGTGCTGTTGCCTTCCAGCTGCGCGGCCGCCCATTCTTCAGCTCTTCGACACTTGTTGTCTAACCGCCACGAGCTGGGTGGTCTCTGGAAGTGGCGCAACCGCAACTCTTTTCCCCCACCCTGCTCATCATTAATTAATCAGCCTCTCTAAAGTGGCGGCTCGTGCGAGCTCGCCTGCCAACCAATTGCACTCTAGCTGCACTCTGGCTGCTCTCCAGCCTCACTTTGAGCACTCCAAGCGCCAAGGTCGAGCCCCAAAGGAAGCTGCACGAGCGAGCAACAACCTTTCGGAAGTGCCACTTTAAAAGCCGCATTCGGTGGCCGCAGTGGCGCCACCTGTCGGCCGCAAACTCGGCCGATGAGAAACTACATTGCAAAAGAGCAACAAGCTTCCTTCTCGCTCGCTTGGTGGCGTCTTTAAAAAGATAAAAGTCCTCCTGAACTGCACCTAAGCTGTGGGCCCAAAGTTGAGACTTTGCTTTAGTTAACTTTGACTTGCTCGTGCTCGTGTCTGGCGAGCAAAACGGCCGAGCTTCAACAAGTCGGCCGACACGAGACATCAATCAAATGGGCAGCCCAATGGACTCGTTCACGAGTGTCCCTCGTCGAACCACTTCCAGCGGCCACCACAGACTCGCATTGGCCGCCAACAGACGACCACTGAGCTCCATCTGGCACTGAACGACAAGGAGCTGGCCAAACATCATTAGCCACTTGTTTTCATTGAGCCTGTTGTTGTGCATTGGGCAATGGACAGTGTATGGAAGTGTCTAATACCTGGCCACTAGACACTATCTGGAGAGCGGAATCAACGGCGAGGCTGAAACAGAAGCCGACAGAGGAGGAACAAGAAGCGAGCGAGAGGCCGACGCAGCTGAGAGACCTTAGCTTCGTCTGGAGGAGCTGTTTGTCTGTGTGTGTTGCTCAAACAGCGCGCAAAGGCCACTGTTTACGACAGTCTAGGGCGCCTGGTCAATTAGCGAGCAGCTGCACGTGGCTGCCCCTTTCCAGTTGGGCCTTGCAATCTGGAGGATCTTTGCTCGAGTTCACGCGAGGCGCCAGCGCGGCGCCAATTTGTGTCCGGCCGGCAGCCTTTCGGTGCAGCCCTTTGGGACTGGCTGCACTTCGGCTGCATTGGTGGCTGCTTGGCGGCTGCTTGGTGGCTGCTTGGTGGCTGCATCAGAGCTTAGGGGCGGCGAGAGGGCGCTCGCTTAGCTTCGGTTCAACGGCCAAGAGGGACCAGCTAAATGGATGGAAGAAAAGGTGGCCGAGAAAAGGGCGAACGGCAATAAAGGTGCCGCGGGCTTTCCACTTTTTAACAAAACTCTAGAGCTAATCTCTGGCCAAGTGATGGCCTTGTTTGTTGTTGGCTGCGAATTGGACGAAAAGAAGACGAAGAAGAAGAAGAAGAAGATGGAGAAGAAGACGAGGGAGAAGAAGAGGACGAAAGAGATAAAGGTGACTCGGCTGGCCGTTCGAGAGCAACTGCAAGTGTTGCCCAGTGGCTCTTGTCTTTTGGTGGCCACTTGCCAATCGGCGCTCGTCTAGCCAAACTGGCAACCTTTTCCACTGGCAACCATTGCGCACAGTTCACAGTGTCTTGCCAGCGCCTTACTGGCTCTCCATTGCAGCTGAGCATAGACTCGAGGCTGGCCAGCTGTGTGCAGTTTGTTTTCCTGTCCACTTCGTTTCCACTTGTGTGTGACCGCAAATCATTGCGGCGCCTTAGCTCAAAGTGGGCGCACTTTGTCCGCTTTCCATTGGAAACAAAACGGCCATCCAATGGCCCTTGTGGCCGCCCCAAGCCAATTATTGATTTATCGTCCAGCGGCCAGAGAGAGTTGCCCAATCGGACGCGCTGTTTGCCGAGCGGCGCGTCCGATTGGGCACCAAATGGACGCCAAATGGACTCGAAACGGGCTCAAAATGGACTTGAAAGTAACGCAAAATGCAGGCAAAATGTAAGCAAAATGGACACTTTCAAGAGCGAATGGGCTGGAGATACTTTTTGTCCTTCGTTTGGCCGCAAGTGGACGCCAAATTGCAGCTCTTCTTTACCCTTGAAACTTGCACTCTCTGTCTCTCTCTTTTTGCTCGAAACTCGCCCGAGAAGACGAGCTCCGAATCGAGATTTATTGCCGGCCCAATAACGATCTGCATTCGCAAATGGCTGTTATATTTTGTTATTTCTCTCAGCCGGCCGAGCGACAGACCCGCTCGACCTTAGGGCGCCCCAAAGAAGCACAGACTGTCTCCAAGTCCTAAGTGTTCGGAGGGCCAAGTTCAGAGGTGTTTTGGGTTGTTTTGGCAAAGATTTTCAAAGCCCGCAAACGATGAACTTTGGCCGCCTTCTTTTGCGGCCACTTTCGCTTTTGTTTGCCTTTTCGATTGGAAAAATTGATTGCCAAATGGAGCCAATTGGCGAGCTTGTTGCTGGCGAGCTTGTTGCTGGCGAGCACCTGTTTGTCTCGTGCAGCAATTTGCCAGAGTCTCTCTCTCTCTCTCTATTTGAGAGCTGGCCTTTGTTTGGACGGTTCGTCTTTGCGTTGGCCATTTCGATTCTCAAATCTTGAGGACGAAAAATGGGCAAAGAGAATAAGTAGGAAGAGGGCGAACGAGCTTTGCTGGTGGACAAAAACACGAATGAAAAGGGCAAATGTAAATAGAAACAAATGACCATCAGGCAAAAGGAGGAACACTTTCACACAGGCGAGTTTTTGTGTGCCAATTGGAGGCAGTGTGTGCCAATTGAAAGCGTGCGCTTTGCAAAAATGTTGATCATTTTTTTTCTCCCTTCCTTTCCTTTGGAATCATTTTTCCCAAAAGCAAAAAATGATCAACTGAACTTAGGAGAAGAAGAAGAAGAATTCAAGAGAAAAGTCTCTTTCTCCCCCTTTTCTCATGGATCTTCGTCCATTTGTTTGCCAATAGATGCAACAAATGGCCAGTTTCACTTGCAAGCAAAGCGCATTTGTTTGCGCGAGCTTGTCTCGGACGCAACACTTGCTTACGAGTTGCAAGTTGCAAGTTGCAACTTTCCACTCGCGACTTGCAACTTCCACTCGCGACTTGTTGCCCAAGTTGCACCACCTAAGCACCGCTGGCCAAGCGGCACTCAGATCGATCGATCAATCAGGCAGATCTTGCCCAACTAGTTTGCCTTTTTTTAGCCAACTTGTGCCTTAGTGGTGGAGCCAAATGAACGGACGCCATGGACAGTGTGCGGGGGGAGGAAATAATGAAAAATCAATTGCCTTTTGCTGATTAACTTGCTCATTGCCAAGCAAGGAGACACACAGAGAGAGACTAGTGTCTGTCTCTGGCAAACTCTAGAGAGCTCTGTGTGCGCGTCTCTGTGGCCACAAACAACTGTTGTTGCCGAGAGCGTTGTTTTGTTGCCAAGACAAAGCGGCCGCAAGAAGAGGGGCAAAATTGGGAGAAATGTTGCCAAATTTCCCATTGGGATGCTCAAACAGAGGCCGGCCACTGTTTGCTCTTGCAAGTGCACAGCTTACTGTGCACACTTGCTGCAATCTCAGCCAGTCCTTAGAGCTCGCTGGCCGCCCCCAACTTGGTGCGCGTCTCCTCCATTGGCCGCCCGTTGGTCTTTGGCGTCCCAGAGACAAACAGCAGCGCCTTCATTTAGTTGCCAGTGGCCAAATTGATTGCATCTAATCGCTGAACTCGGCCGCCCTTCTGACCCGCTTCCTCGCCTTCAATTGGAGCCGCCGGATTGGAGCCAATGCAACACTGGGCCAACTTGAACTTGGCCCAGTCTTCCACTGGCTCCTAAGCACCGGCGACTTTTACTTCTTTTTTCTTATTGACGGTCCACAATGGCCACTCCAAAGTGCATTATCCGCCACCAGTTCTGCTTGTCCGCAGCAGAAAGGGACGCAGAAGATGCAGAGAGAGTAGAAAAAGTAGAAAATGCAGAAAATGCAGAAAATCCGGTGTAATCGGCGGCCACTTGTTGCCGCTTGTCGATCCTTAGGGTCGACGCTCGGAGACAATCGCTGGATGTGCGCAATGGGGGCGTCTTTTTTCCTTTTTCCAGCCAAAAAGATGAACATTTGCCCATTTTGGTCCCGCGGAAAAGTTTGCGCCTCCTTTGTCCTTGCGGCATTGGTCCTAAGGTACGGCCTAAGGTCGAGCGGCTGAATGGAATCGGAATTGGAATTGGCACTTTCAATTGGATGGAATTGAAAAAAAGTTGCGCTTCAAAGTCCCATTCGCTTTTGTTCAGAGCTTTTATTAGCTGAAAGAGAGTCTGAAAGAGGCTGGAAGAGACTTGAGTGAGCGGGCGGCAAGATTGTCTTCGCCATCTTGCCTGCTGTTGGCCTGTTGTTGCGCGCCGAGAAACAAACACTGTCCACCTTGAGCGCCCATTGTTGGCGTTCATTATTGTTGTCTCATTCGCACGCCATTCAAACGTTGCCCAGCACTTGCAATGGGCCACCTCTCGGCCCGAAAAACCGCTTGAGTGGCGCTAATTTGCATCCAATTAAGGCCCGAGTGTGGCCGGGCGAGCATTTTGCCGCCGCTCCAGCTTCCACTCGAGCTTGGCACTGTCGAGAGTGAAGCCGAAAGTGAAGCCCAGAATGAAGCTTAGAATGAAGCTTAGAGTGAAGCTGAAAGTGAAACCGGAGGCGGCCGTGTCGGCTCGTCACTGTCAGAGACAGAGAGCAAGAGAGACGTGGTGTCGCTGGTCCAAGACGCTCGCACGGCCACTCGCACCTGGCACTTTGTGTCGCGCCGCAAAGGCCAACTGGCTCGCCTCAAGGGCCCGGCCGAGACAATCGAAGGCGAAGGGCCGACACTTTTTGATTGGCGTCTCAATGGGCAACGAGACTGAAATCTGCCCAACGTCGCTTTCTCGCCTTCGAGCTGCTTAGAGCTGCTCCTTAGGGCTGCTCCTTAGGGCTGCTGCTTGCGCCCTTTGGGGTGCCAAACGAGCCCCCAAAAGGCTCCTTTGGCGGCCAATAAACTCACACGAGTCACTCTCTTGAGTCTGCCAAAGCAAATCATCGGCCCTCAGCTCGTCCAGCTGACATTGTGCCCGTCTGTCTGTCCGTCTGTCTATTCAGCCATCTCGCTGTCTGCTTGGCAGAGTCTCACTGCCAAGTGAGGGCAGATCCGACCATTTCGACAGAGAGACAGACACTCGGCGGAACTTTCGCTTTCGCTTTCGCTTTTGCTCTCGCCTTCGTCTTGCAGCTCTGGATGGGCCATCTTGAACCGTCACACGCAGGCTAATTTAGTGCCCTCTCACTCGACTCATCGACTGGAAAGAGATCCCGCTCGCTCAGCCATAGACAGTCTGTGGGGAACTAGCAGAAGAGAGGAGAAAAAGTGTTCCTCGTCTTGTTCGCACACAAATCTCTCTTCACCTCGCTAACTGTTGCCGTTGTTGTTCTTCTTTTTGTTGCACCTGTTTGTCTGCATTGTCTCGAGCAGTTCTCGCTTTCGCTCACAGTTTGGACAGTTGCTAAAACAAAACAGAGCTTTAAAGCTCTCAGCCCAAATGGCCGCTCGCAGCCAAATGATCGAGAGAGAGAACAAGCCGAGAAGGAGGCGAGAAGAGCGGAGAAATTGAGCCCAATCATTGGCCGCCTCGCAAAGTGGCCGCCGAGCTGCTCAATTATTGTGCAATCGAACGAGAGTGTGGGTGCAAGCTTGCCAGCCTTTCAGATTGTAAGCTTGCCAGTTTGCCAGCTTTCGAGCTTGCACCGGCCAGCTAGCTCGCCAACACAGACTAGGGCTAAGCAACGACACACTCGAGACAGCACAATGCAATTGGAGCCGCTTTGTCTCGCTTGGCGTCTTTCTCTCTCTCTGTTGCTTCTTCGTCTCAATCTTTTTCTCTTCTTCTTCTTCTTCTGTTTCACCCAAACGACTTGGGCGAAAACTTTCCCATTTCGAGAGGGCACAATGTTGGCCCAAAATACCGGCAAAGAATTGGTGGAAAAGGGAAAGGCGCTAATTTTAAACTGTCTGCTTGAATGTGCGCCAATTTGGCCGCCTCTTCAACTGTGCAACTCGCCCATATCTCAACCTGAAGGCTTCAACTCTCGCCCACAAGCTGAAACTCGAGCCACTTGGCAGCTCGAGATTGCAAATTTATCCAAATTTATCTTCTGAACTCCAGTTGGCCAGTTTTGGTTTCACCCAAAGGAGAGCCTCGCTTCTGATCAGAAAGCTCGAACTGCGACCGCCAGTTGCCCGTTCGAGGTGGTCAAGCGCCGCAGACTAGCCCCGGGAAGCAGACAGTCCATTTGCCACTGCAAATGGCGCTCGAGCAGCCGCACGATGACGGCCAGAAATCCATCACGCCAATCGGCGCTGCCAATCAGCAGAGCCTCAAAAGGGGCCCCGAAAAGTGGCCAAAAGTGGCAAAGAAGTTGGGGCCTGAAAGTGGCACTGGTGTGCGACAATTTCCACTCGAGCTCCTCTGCCAAAGTCTCCATCTCTGTCCAAATCGGGGCCACAGATTGATGGAAAATTGATAAGATCAAGCGGAGCTGAGCCAAGAGGAGAGTGTGGCTGGCCATTTGTTGCTGCTTATGGTGCTCGAGAAAGCCCAAATGGAGTGGAATAATGGAGGAAATAATGATGGAAATTTTGCAGATTTAACAGGCTGCCTAACTTGGAGGACCAAGTCTCTGCCTCTTTCTCTCAGCTCTCAGCTCGCCTCTTGAGCTCCTCTTTTTAGGAGCAGCAGCTCACACCAACGAGGGCGGCCCAAGCGAGGAGGATAAGAGAAAAAGCAAAAGAGGAGCAGATTTAATCGGCCTTTGTGCTTCGAAATCTGGACCATTGTTCGGCTTCGACATTGTGCCAGTGTGTGCTGCGTGTGTGCAAATTAAATCAGATGAGGGGATAAAAAAATCAAGAGCAACCCATTTGGCCATTTGGGCGGCCCAAATGGGCAAATAGGTTTGCTTTGTTGTTCTTTCTCTCACTCTGCCTTGTTCTCGAGCCTTCACTTCTCCTATTCTCTCCTGCAAACAGGTGTCTTCTGATGCAGAAATCTCCCTTTGGCCTCCATTTTGGACTGCCCACCAAACTCCCAACTGCTCAGCTCACAATGCCGCCTCACAAGTGGCATAAATTTTCCAAAGAATCCATTTTTCGCTCTCCATCCCTCAGGCTCACTCTAAACTCTGCACTCTGCATGGAGCTGCAAGTGCAAGCAGATTGTGCACGTCTAACGAGAGACACAGAGACACGAAACAGAAGAGTTGGCCTCGATTTAGCATCCGGATTCCGTGCTCTCGAGCAGTGTGCAGTTTGGGGCAAAAGTGTGGCAAGTGTTTGCACTAATGCTCCTCTCTAGCACGTCCCCAAATGCAGAGGCACGATCTCGTTCGAGGCGGAGCTGCAGATTGATTCGGAGCGGCGGAAAAGAGGCGAAAAAAGGGCCACAAATCGGCCAGAAATTGACTCTTTTCCCTTATTTTTGCACAATTTTCCACCCAAACACACACCGTCGCATACTTACCTTGTGTGTTTTGCACCGCTGCTTTGCTATAATTCTTCTTCAAGCCTCTTGATTTGTTCCAGAGACTGTTGTCGCTTTTATTCAAGCTCGTCTTTCGATGTTTCTTTGCTCGTCCTTGGATCTTTTTATGCTCTCATGTTCGCGTGTTTCTCGATGTTTGCCGATATTTTCCAAAAATTTTCTACTCCTTCTTCAGTTTGCAATAAAAGAGATAAAAAGCCTCAATTTAGACTTCTGCTGTCTGGGCGAACAAATTGCCTTCTGATCATCTCAGTGTTTAATTTGTGACTCTCATTGTCTGTTCACTTTCTTGGTTTTTGCGCGCCACTGTCTCTCTCAGTTATTTGCTTTTGTGCTTTCCTGCGAGGCGCCTTTGTGCCAACTTTGGTTCTGTCTCTCTCGCTGGCCGATTCAACTGACTCTTCGATTCAAATTAAGATGAAGAATTTTTTAATTGCTTTGCGCTAATCCCAATCATCGATTTCATGGCCAGCGCCCCTTTGGAAATGAGCTTAGCTTGCGAGTGATCGCAATCTCTATTCGATTCCGCTCGAGCCTGCGGAGGATTGGCCCTAAGAGTCAAGTGGTGGTTGTGTTTGCGTTCGGGCGAGCAATGGACTGGAAAGTGAAAATGGTGGAAAACGTTGCAAAGGGAAAAAGTGGAAAGCTGGCAAAAGGCTGAGTAACGGTCGCTTGCAGTCGAGTGCGCATGCGCAAAGTGATGAAACTTTGGCCACTCGGACAACAGAGTGCAAGCTTCAAGCCCGAGCAACATGGTGGCGGACCATGCCTGAGCAGACGCATGGTCTGGCGAGCTCTCTGTCGAGCGCACTTTCACCTTCCGCTCTGCTCGCTTGGTGGCGGCGGCGACGACGGCGGTCAGTCTCTGGCGCATGCAGAAGGGCGGCCCAAGTGATTCGGCCGATCGCTGGGCGGCCCAAATTGAACTTATTGGATGCTCATCTGTTTGGCCGCCGACGCAAAGCGGCCACTTCTTCTTTGCTTGCCCCCTTTTTTCTCCAATTCCAAGTCCACCAGGCCAACAAATTCACTTTCCAATCGGACTTCCATTGAACTGTCCATTCGAGCAAGAGCAGCCCAATCTTGGGCCACCATTTGCGATCAGTGCCGAATCAATGTCAGAAAGAGAGAGCTTGATGATGATGATTGCTGTTTGCGCGCGCGAGACTGGAAACTCTGTTTAATTTTATCCCTCTTTTTTCCGCCCGCTTTGCTCTCTCGCGCGCAACCTGGAAGCTGCTCAATCATTGATTAGCTCTAACGACCAGCAGCAGCAGCAAAGCAGCCTCCAGATCGACGAGACTCCTTTGCACTTTCCACTTTAAAGCAAAGAGCGAGCCACATTGCAATGGCCAGTGGCTAGCTGCCGGCCATTGGCGAGTCTGAGTGTGCGGCCGACTCGAACAGAGTGTGTTCGAGTGGCCACTTGAGGGCAAGAGTTAAAGAGTGTTCCTGTGGGCTGAGCGAAGATGGAAATTTTGCTCTTGAAAGGACAACAACAACAACAACAACAGTTGAACTTGGCGCTGAAGTTAAATGTTTTCTCGTTCTGGCTGGCTGGCCAGTTTGCACGCGCACTTCCACCTTTGCTCTCCAAACACGAGGAACACGAGCAAGACAGACACTCTCTCTCTCTCTCGTGTGCAGCCGTTTCTCAGCTGGCAAACTCTTGGCAAGCGAAGAAACGATCTCCAGCGAAAGTTTTACAATTTAATGTTCCCTTTCGGCTGCCTAATTGAAATTGGGAACGCGCAAACACGCCAACCAAGTGGCCTGCTCTCAGCCAGCTTGGCAGCATCCTTTGCCGGCCCTAGTCTCTGGCCAATGTTTGTGCGGGCCACTCTTGGCACGTGCCGGGCCAAGCTCAGTGCAAATTCTCCAATTCTCGCCCCACTTCAATCGGCCACTTCCAAGTGTCCAGCTCAGGCCAGTCACCAGACAACGCGCCTCTGTTGCAGCCACTTGAGTCCACTCGGAAGCGCTCCTTTCAACAGGTCGTTAATTTTGCCCGCCCTCCAATGAATCTCTGTTTGTGTGTGTGTCTCATTAATGAATTGCGCCCAATTTGCAGGCCAAGCTGAGCTTCCGAGCTGCTTTAGTTGGCTGTTTGCAAGCTGAAGAGAGCGGCAAGTATTGCAGAGGCAAAACGGAAGCGAGTCACGAGAAACGGGCCACCGACAAAGAAGCGGGCCACGAAGCTGGATGGTGGCGTGCATTTTGCGAACCAAAGCTAGAAGGAGAGGCGGCTTTCTTGTGGGCGAACAAGAAGAGGGACACAAATTGTTGCAACAAAGTGGAAACAATTTGTCATTGGCCGCCCCTTCTCTCTGTGGCTCTGTGGCTCTGTGGCGGCTCGCCATGCAAAGGCGTCCCAGTCTTCGGCCCTAAACATGCACAGGCGCAAATCCCTCCAAAGTGGGCGCAATAATTTTCCATACCACTCCGGCCGGCAGCTTAGCTCAGCCAGACACTGGCGGCTGACTTCCCTTGCCACTTGGAACAGTTGGAAGTGGCGCCAATTGGAGCTGGCCAGCGACGAGCAGACGCCGTTTCCGCCTTCTGCCCCTCGTCTGGCCGGACCAAACCTTCTAGGAATTGGCCGCGGAAACGAGCCGACGCTGGAGCGAGCCGGCGCCGCCAGTGCACAGGAGGGCCCAGGCGGAGTGCCAATAACAAATTGGCGCCAGTTATTTACGACCAGAGGCCGTGAGAGTGGCCGCGGGAGATTGTTGCCGGCCGATCAAAACAAACAGAGGGGGCCGCGTGCAGCAGGTGGGCGCTCACTTCTGGACAGTGCAGACTGTAGGCCGCACGCTGCACAGACTGTGCACTGGCCACTGCACACAGTCTGCTACTGAATCGCGACTGGAGACAGCACCGTGCCCAGTGGAGTGCGCGCCGTGCGGCAGCGCGCGGGCACTGGTCTGGCGCCAGTCTGGCTTGGCTTCCGCGCAGTTTGGGGCGCTCACAAGTCAGTGTGCCGCTTGAAATGGAGGCCGCCAACTAGAGTCGGCTGGCCAACTTGAATCGGCCAACTGGAGAGGCCAAATTCCTCGCCGGCCGCAAAAAACAACCTTGGAATTTTTCGCTTTATTATCCATCGGTCGCCCACAATTGGCCGACCACAGCGAGCCAAGAATCAGCCCAAGAATCACCCCGAGAATCACAACATCCAACGGGCTCGTTATTGTGACGCAACCACAAGAGCAGATCGCAGGGGGCAAGTGGCCCCAAATCGACGCCGAGCAGGAAAGCCAGCCGGCCGCTCGTCGACCCACAGGCCTGTGTTTGTTGTGGCCGCCGATTGTGCTCGCTTGGGCGACAATTCATTAAGATAAAATCGGCCTCCCCCCACTGCTTAGGAGCGGCCAGCATCACCTGTTGGCCCCGGCCGAGCGAGTGGCTGTTTCGGTGCTGCGAGTGGCCACTCTTGGCTGCCCAGCGGCCCAGCAGCCGGCCGCTCGCCAGGCCCAGGGGACAGCCCAAAGGAGCAGATGATAAATGTTGCTCGTCGTTGGCACTTGTTGGCGTTGTTTTGGGGCGGCCGAGGAGCGCGCTGGTCGAGCAGCGGGCGTCCAAGCGGGCCGCTCACTTTGCATTGCGCACAGTCTCTGGCCACCGATGCAGCTCGTCTCTGGCCGCCGCTCGTCTCTGGCCGCCCGCCTGCTCGCCACTCGCCTCTGGCTGGCCAGCTCGAAAAGTGGCGCCAACTTTTCAAGGCGAACCGAGAGGAGGAGATTATATTTTCTCGCTTCTCGCCTGGCGGGAACTTGAGCGTTGAGCTCTGAGCGCGCCTCCAACGAGCAATGGCCGAGCTCGTTGGCGCTTTGCATTCTACACTCTACAGTCTACAGTCTTCACACTGCACTGTGCACTGCGCGCTCTGCATTCTGCGCTCTCGGCCGCTCCAAATGGTCCAAATGGTCCCAGTGGTCAGCAGCCAGATTCCCGCCTGGCTCGTCTGGCCAAAATCGGCCCGCTTCGTCTGTTTACCTTAGCTCACCCAACGGCCGACCACTTGGAAGGCTTCTCACACTCGCCGCCATGTTGGGCAGCTCGGCGGCTGGCAAAAAACAACACCAACTGGCTGCTTGCAAGTATCTCGCTCATCCTTAGTGCGTCCAGTCTCGGCTGGCTGCTGCTTTCCAGCAACAAGACACACTCAAAGCCACACAAAGCGACGCCCGCAGACCATCGGAAAAATTGAAAAGCTTGTCCTTGTCTCGTGTGGGCCGAGAAGCTAAGGTGCTGGCGCACCTTAGCTGCCAAAAGCGCAGGACACTCTCCAGTTGCATGAGACGCCGGCGTGCAACTGCGGCGAAATGCGCCAGACTGTTGCACATATTTGGCCACCTTTTTCCTCGCCACCAACTCGCCAAAACTCCACAACTCTGCTACTTTCCACTTTCCACTCGCCACTTGCCGCTTTCTGCTCGCCACTTGCAGCTTCCAGCTTGCCACTTGTTGCTTGCCACAGCCAATCGATGAACCAGAGCAGCAGCCCCACAGAAGCGCACCAGTGAAAGCTGATTAGCCGGCCAACTTGGTGTCTCGTGCGGCCAACTTAACGGTGTCACACACCGTTACTCCTAGTCCTCGGCCAGACAGCCCAAAAGACAGACAGACGCACAGACAGACAGACGAACGGGACGAGCAGAAGAGGGAGGCGACAATTGGCCGCTTGGTGTGGCCCGCTGGCAGCACAGAAGCCCATTTGGCTCGATTTCCTCCCGATTCAAGTCGCCCGTCCGGCCGATGCTTAGCATTGGAGCAATGGAGCAGTATTATTATTATTATCATCATTGTTATCATTAGCCAGTCCGTTGGTCTCGCTGCGATCTGGGAGCTGCAAGCTGCTCGCGGCGCCACAATGCAACTGGCCGCGTCTGCCTCTGTCCCAGTCGCCCGCCGGCCACTGCTCGTCGTTGGCGCCGTGGGCCATTCTCGTCGCCACATCATATCGCCGATCAGGATCACTGATAAGCTCGCCCGTCCGTTCGATTTGTGTGCCACATTCCCCGCTTGCTTGGACAGTCCAAGTGGCACTTTCTTCCAACCACCAAGCGAGCTGGCCAAGCGAGCTTGCCAGGTGAGCTCGGCCGCCGCCAAATGGCCAGCCGAGCGCCAAATTGGCCCAAAGTGACCACCCTGGCGCCTCTTTGCACTTTTCCAGCCGATGAAACTTGCCGCTTGAGGCCGAAGGGAGTCTCCAAAGACTGTCCCTTGCAGAGTGTGTTTCGCAGAGTTCGAGAGTTCGGGAGCGAGACAACTGTGTCTTGCCAGTTTTCTCGCCGCTATTTTGGAGTCTTGGCAGGCAGACAGTTTGGATTTAATTTTTTCCACAACTTCCACAAGTTAACGAGGCGATTTCGGATTCCAAAAAGGAAACACAATTACCAATCCTCCAGCGACTTTCTCTCTCTTCTCAGTTGGTCTAAGTGGCGCTCAGTTTGGCCTGGCCGAAAAGCATTAGTCTTACTGACAATTCAATGAGCTCCAGCTCCATTCAAGTGTCCTCCTCTCCGGCAAGCTCGTTTGTCATCGGCCTCCTTTCGGCCCCTCTTGGTGAGCTCTTGGTGTTGGCAGTGTCTCGCTCGACGCCGATTGTGCAGGACCAACTGCAGTGTCCAACTGCAACTGGACACTTCGAGCTGCCTGCTCGACGGGAGTCTCTGTTTGTCGCCACTGGCCATTGGCGGCAAACAAAGAGCTCGCCAAACTGGTCTCGCCACTTCAAAAGAGCACACAAAAATTTCATAAAGCTCACAAATCTCCTTGTTCTGCTGGCCATTCTCGCCAACAGATCGGCTCATCTCTGGCCACTAGCCTCAAGCTCACATTTCAGGCGTTTCTGGTGGCCGATCGGTGGCCAGATTATGCACAAACCTGCCGCCAGATAGACACCACTCGAACTGGAACACTTCCAGCGCTTGTTTTGTCCCAAAGCTCGATACCAAACCTTCTCTTTGGGCCACTCGAGCCCGCTCATCGTGCGCCACTTTTTCCAGTGTCAGTGTGTGAAGGAGAACCAAGTGCAAAGGAAACACTTGCGGCCGGCCTTTCGCTTCATATTTGGCTTAGACGATTGGCGAAATTCGATGCCAAGCTCCCGTCTCGCCAGTCAAAGAGCCTTCCTCTCGAGTTGTGCTTCTCGCCCGGAGCTCTTTAATGGAAAGTTGCCGCTGACCACGAAGATTCATTGATGGCCAGCGCGAAAGGTTGAGGCGACCTGCTGGATTGGGGAAAAGGGAGACCTAAGGAGAGTTGGCGTGCCAAGCGACTGTTGATCATTTGGGAGCCATTTTTTGGCCAAAAGGAGGCAAATTTGCATGCATTCAAATGGAACCATTGGAACTAAGTAAGCAAAAGTATCCTTTTGCCTCCGAATCAGTTGGCTCCGAATTGGCTCCATTTTTCAGTTCCGTTTTTCTTCAAACTTTGTCCTCATTCCAGAGCGAAACAGCGGCCGGCCAGTCGCTACTAGTCCGTGTGACAAGTGGAACCAATTTCTCAGCTTTCGTTTTTGCGTCCAAATCAGACGCCGATGGGAGAGGAAAATATGCCATCAAACAAATTATCAGAGTTCGCAAGCACTTCGAGCAGTGATTACAACCACTGCTAGTTACCACACAGTTTTCACTTGCACTTGCACTAGCAGCAATGGAAACAAGCGATCAGGCGGACTGGCAAGCCCAAATTTGGGCCTAAATTTCCGCCAATTCCTTCGAAACTTGGCCACAATTCTGCCAAATTCTCACCTGAAGCTCTCCTTCTGCACTTATTCGAGCTCATTGCGAGAGACTGAAAACCGATTGCCGCACACGGAGGCCGATTGTTTGCTCGCGGGAGTGCTTCGTGTCGGCGGATTGGCCCGTCTAGACGGCAGGCCCTGCAACGATCTGGCCGAGATCTGCAAGCTAAGCCACCGACCGATTGGCGCTTGTTCTCGCGCCTCGGCGCCAGACACTGCATGCGGCCGCCTCTTTCGCCCTGGGCGAAGATGATGATGATGTTGATCATCATGATGAGGGCGAGCGACTGCAGAGCAAGCGACACTGGGTGGGCTGACACTCTCTCGATTGGGTCTGGCCAGCCCCAAGCTCGGCTGGGCGTGCGAGAGGCCTATCGATCAAAACTGTTGCCCGGCCAGACTGTCTTGGATGCAGAAACTGGAGCTCAATCGGACAGACAAGCTGGAAGAAAAGGCCGACCGCTCCTTTGGGCGCCCTCTTGCCGCCTTTCCAGCCTGTTGACTTCACGAGCGCCCACTGGAGAGCTCATCTCGGCCTCCATGGGTGCGTCTGGTGGGCGAGAAGTCTGGTGGAGCTGAAGCTGAGCGAGGAGACCGAAGTTGTTCGCATCAAATGGCGGCGGCACTTTAATGAGATAGTTTAGCCAAACAACAAGTGGATAGTTCTCTTGAGGAGTGGGCAGAAGTCGAGCAGACAGGGCAATTTGGCAGTTTGGCAGTTTTTCTTCTTCATGTCTGAGCTCACTGTCCATTTTGATGGACAGTGAGCACTAGCCAGCGATTGTGTAAGCAAGATGGATCGGCTTCCACTTGTTGCGCCAAGTGATGGACAACAATGAGAATCGCAATTAGATTCAATTAATCAACTGGGAAACAAATTTGGCCAAAGAAACAAAGAGAAGACTTCTCTTTGACTTGAAACAACATCATGTGAGATTTGCCTGACGAGCACAGAAAACACAGTTCTCCTTCATTCTCTGACTGGCACACCTATTTTGAGATCTAAATTTGGATGGTTCGAAATCAAATTTGCACCTTTTTCTTGCCATACAGTCTTTGCAAATACTCGAGCCTTGTGTGCATCTCGCGACAGCTTGCTCGGTTGTATTTTTATTTTCAATTATCACCTCCACTCTTTTTGCTCAAATGTCTTGATCATAAGATGCAAGAAAGATTGCCACTCTGTTCAATTACACTCTTGTCCATGTCAACTGGACCACCATTCAATGGGCTATCGTCGTGTAAAATCCCTCAAACTGTCTCTGGCGCCTCTTGGTGCTCAACAAATACAGTCCCTTCTTAGTCTGCTTCTGAAACCTCCTCAAGTTGCCCTTCTTCCTGTGGCCAGGCTCATTCATGAATCCATTGGTCACCAGCTCGGAATGGCCCGTTGTCAATTGGCCATAGGCAAGTTGGTTGTTATTTTTCGCTCTCGTTGCAGCAACACCATTTGTGTGACGATGATAATAAGCACCATTGTTGTTTTGCTCGATACTTTTCATCTGCCCGAGCGAATTATTGTAATAGCTGAAATAATAGTGACTATTATCAAAATTGCTATTGTTATTCGGATTGTTGTTGTTGTTAATATTATGATTCGGCTGGCTCGGTGCAAGCTCCTTTCTTCGTCTTTCCAGGAGATCCTTCAGTTTCCTCATCAAGTAGTCGTCTTTCGTTAAAGATTCATCTAGCTGCTGGTTGGACAGCATGTTGTTATCCGAAAGGGCCTTGTTATTTCCTCCAACCACTGATGAGCTGCTCAAGGAAGCATTGCTACCCTTTTCGAGGTCTTTCATGGACACCAAATGGCTTATGGTTCTCACATAGAACTCAGGGTCATCACAAAGAGATCTGCTGCCTGGAAATGATTGGAGGCCATCGTTTTTGCCCTTGTTGCTCTGGCTTTGTCTTTGATGCTGCTGCTCCTGATTGTCGGTGGTCTGAAAGTCTGCTCTTGTTAATGACAAACATTTAATCCGGCTCTTGGTCTCTGGAATCTCAATGACTGTTTGCGAGCTTCCGTCCTCCGAACCAATTGATTTGTTTGCCTCCAGATGAAGAAGCTGGTTGCTCAGGTAGTATTCGTTTTTGATCTCATCCAAATCGTCATACAAACCGCAGTCTTCGATTGTTTCCTCATCTGATACTAGATTATTACCACTATTGTTATCCTGAACATTTTCTTGTATGAAGATACTGTCTTGTATAACTGTTTGTTCTTGCTTTTCCTCGGCATTTTCTTTGCTAGGCCCCTCCTTTTTGCAATCTGTACGCCTGAAATGCTGCTCGATAAATTGGCACAAACACTTTCCCGTACTCAAATGTCGTGGTTCGTCCACCTTGTCATCACTGAACATTAGTTTTCGTCTGTCGAAATAGGAGATCCAACGTTGACTAAATCTGATCAGGATCTTCCTGGCCAGCTGCTGTCAGCCCATTCAGTAGCAATAATTAGCGAGAAGCACATTTCGCATAATGATGATAAGAGTTTCGCATATCGGAAGTCCGCAGTATGACAATTGGGATTTCATATAAGAGATTTGGATCGAGCGAATGTTAATATTTAGAATTTTTCCCTTTAATCTCTTCGAACAAAGTGGTACAGAGTATTGCATGGCAAAACATGGCCAATCATAGAGCAAAGCACAGCTCCCAAAGAAGCTACATCCAATGAAATGAGTCAACAGGTCTTTCCTGTTCTGGAGCTTTAGCTTCCAGAGGAGAGCGTCCAGACTGGCAAAAACGGACTCATCATGTCCAAACAATGGCAAATCGATGAGCACATCAATCGACTCGCCTGACATTCCAGATTGATCTGATTTCAGATCATGGTGCTCATGTTGTCAATCTTTTGGATGACCAAAATCTCTCACCAGGCGAGTAATCCGAGCAATTTGAGCGCTCCAATTTGCCACAACCAAACAGGAGCCACATGCAATGACGCTCGAGGGACGCAAAACTGGAACTCTGAAGAGTAATTTGTCAACAGCAAACAAGATCGACGAATGAGATTACTTACAGATCGAGCTAAGGCGGAATCTTGGCCTATTGTTTGTTCTTTTTTTGGCAAACCGAATTGAGAATAATCTAATACTAGGCGAACTTGCTGACGAGCGGCTTTCTGGTTCTTCCTTCTCGTGCTGCTGGCATTATTATTCGTATCATTAATATTATTGCTACTCTTGTTTTTATCACTATTTGCATCAGTCTCGTGCTGGAGCTTCTCTTGCCGTTGTTGCGATCCACGGTCGATCCTTATTATCGATTCAATTTGTCCCTGAGAGTTGGTGGTTCGCGGCAACAGGTTTCAGGTTAGTTTGGATGCGCTCAAACGATCGGAGTTGAGCTCAGATAATTGTATGGAAACTTTTTTTTGTCGATAACTCAATTCCAATGGATTGGAATCCAATGCAATTCAACTCCTGATGATCACTTACCCTGCATTCTGTTGTGTCGAAATATATCATTGGAATGCACAGTCGAGATCGGGTTAGCAGTCCTCCCACATTGATTACGCCCAACATTAGATTATGATCCATAAAGAAACTGTTGGCCTGGGCGACCGCCTTTTCGAGCATCTGATTGAGCTGAATTGATTGGATTAAGCGTTCAGAATTAGTACTGATTAGTTATTTGCTTCAACGATAAATCAGTGGTACATTTGCAGGAAACTGAACAAATGATTCCAACCATTTCGAGTCCAAAGATGTTCATCTCGAAGCGTTTCATTTACCTTTTCTCTAAAACTCTCACAGAGAGGCACTCCAGTTATTTGAAGCAAAAGCCAGACAACTAGGGAGCCTGATATCACCATTGTTGTTGCAAATTCTGTGAACAGTAACATGGGGACCAGGATGCATATTACAGTTGTGAGCATCATCCAGATGAACTGCACTTGCCTGTATAAGAGTATGTGCATCCTAAACCTAACATCGCTGGCCAGGATAAGTAACGCTTGATTGTATTCATCCTGTTTTAGCTGTTTATGGAATTTGTTTTCGGTTATCGGTGAGGTGGAAGTTTGGTTAGCTTGGAGTACACTATCGATTGTTGCAATACGTGCAGGACTTGTTCAATGTTCATCAAGTAGACGCTAGATTGAAGTGAAATGTCAGATTGAGCGATGAACCTTGGTGACAAACCAAATCCCGCAAGGGCAATTTCTCGCCCAGATATATTGACCTTACATGAGTATTCACTTTTGACGCCTTAAATGAAACGAGGATCTCGAGTAAGATATTAAGATACATCTAAATTATCTAGATCCGCCCACTGGACGGACTAGAGATCAGAGATGAGAACGTGTCTCCGCTTGAGTCACAAGCTCGAGGCTGGTAGATTTGATCTGGGTATCTGGCTTCCGAGGGAGAATTCTCCTCGAGTGACCATCTCGCTTGCCTGACACAGGCCTTTTCGGCAAAATTCTTGATCTAAATCTTTTTAGTTAGACAGTGATAAGCTGGCGACGTGCAACTTCGTCGATGCAGAAACAAGGCTGTAAGAACCACAGATGATTATGGCTCAGTTGTAGTGGTTCGATTGAAGGGAGTCAGCTCAAGATCATGCGTGGAATTCAGAGACAGACGAGTTTTTGTAGCATCTAGAGGTCTCATAGTTGTGGGGAGAGCGCTTGAATTAAGAGCTGGTGTTGCTCTAACGACAAATGCGGTTCCATTGTAGACGCGAATTATGGTCGAGTTCAGTTGATTGAGATCGAGAACATTGACGATGGGTTTCGTCTCGGAACTGTTTCCAGTTGATGTCCAGTTCGAGATTTGCTTGTAGGCCATTGAACCCAAATGGGCGCCGATGATAACTTTAGTTGGAGTTATCTTTCGGATGAGTTTTCTTCCATTGCTTGCGCCAAATTTTGCCCTTGACCTTAGACTTCTTGTTTGTCTAAAAATGCTAGAATCATTCGGCCATGGGAACCTCCCATTGAAGCCGTCATCCTCTAATCTAGGCTTGCTTCTTAACATCATCTTCCTATAGCTCAACTGTATGAAAGAGGTACGGTTTAGAATCTCGGCATTGTTCTCTGTTGCTTGAGGCCCAAGATCGACCATTGGTGATAATTTTAATCGATTTGCGTTTGGATCTAGACACAGTGAGACGGTGAAATGCAATAATACCATGACTGCCAACAATCTGAGAGATTCTGAGCAATTACTCTGCAAATGGTCCCAGTTGGTGCTTCTCTGAAGGATAAACTTCGATGATTTATTGTCTAATCTAACTAAGAGGTTCTTCGACGTGGAACTCTTAAAAACCATTCTAGTTCTTCTCAATCACTAGCTCGACATACAGTCCCCCTGCAGCGACCGGTCAGGCAGCAGATTAGCACCAAAAGAGCCACAAACTCAGGCACCAAAACGGCCTCTCTCCAGAAGGATGAACACATGCCTTTCACCCAAGAGGCCGGATCTACATCTGGGCCCTTGCGAAGCCGCTGCTGAGGGTTCGGTCTCGCCAAAGAACAGCGATAAGAGTGACTAACTGGGAGACAAGAGTATCTAGAAGTCGCCTTGAAAGCCGCGTAGTTGCGTGCCAGCATTTTACCCAATGGGCACGCGAGGGTTAATTGGGCCGAACAAGGACCACTCTTAGGAGCAAAGAGATACTAGAGACAAAATAGTAACCAATTGGAAGAGTGAACTATCGTGTAGAGCTTGCTTTTGGGTCTTATAGAAATGCGTGTCGGTTTTGCGATTATCGTGCCACTAAATTCGTGCATCACACTGATTCAGTGGTTCTAGTAGTCGTCGTCATATCTCCAACTAGACAACTTGATCGAGCGGAGTTTGCGCAAAACTTGCTCGCCAAATCTTGCAAAAATCCCATCAACAGACACAGGCACTATTTGTAGAGCTGAATGGAACGCCCTCAAGTCTGTCTACCGTGGAACTTCCGAGAATTTCGTATTTGGCCTCAGGAAGTTTCCTTGGCGACTGAAAGAAATTACAGTCTACTAAGCAGAATATGCACAAGTCGAAGACTGAGGTTTCTGAGCTTTCTCGTCTAGATCTGTGCCAGTTTTAGGCGAGTAAAAGAGTCCAAAAGGAGAGTAGAAGTAGTCTCGAATGTTTACACTCTTAAAAATACACTTACACTTCTGGGCTTGGTGTCAGCGGCACACAGAAGAGAGAAGCTGTCCAAAGGTGTTTCGCAAAGAAGCAACCACAGCAAATTCTAGGAGTGTATCAAATTTCACACACTCATAGACACAGTTTGTCTGGATCCTGCAATCGAACAGTTTCCTTCCAAACAGTTTCCCTCCACAACAACAAATGAGGTCTGAAAGGGTTGAACTTCTGGCAGAGAGAACACTTGATCCAACGTGCCGACGAATAGCCCAACTGAACTACTATCAATTAGCACGTCTGGCGCTCGCTTGGTGGCCCAACTCGTGTCTGTCCATCTGACTGAAACGATTTGACTGAAACTATTTCACTCTCTGAGCTTTTCCAGACAGAGAAAGAGGTAGGCAGCGAGTAAGATAGTTCCACCAGGAAAGCACGTCGGCCCACTTGGCTGGCCATTAACCCCGTGGTTCAATGATTGATTTCTCCATTTGACGATCTACTCTAGTCTCTCGGGCGACTCGGCGGATGAGCAGGAGGCGACTGAGGTATTCTTGTGTATATCTTTGTGTATATTTTCGAGCAGGAGACACACATATTCATGGAAACATGGCGAGGAGTGTGAGCACCTCACGAGAGTGACGACGAGCTCAGAGACGAGAACAAGAATTTCCTCCTGTCTGACAGACAAGCGAAATGAGAGCGCGAGAAGAATGTCTTTCCCTTGAGGAGGCAGCAATGCACTCGGATGGAGAAAAATCGTCCTTGGAGGTAGAGCTTAGGGCGAGCAAAGGCAAAAAGCACGAAGCTTCCCGATGGAGCATTGACGTTTTTTGCTCCTCTTCCGAGAATTGAAGGCGCCAATCTGGTGGGGCCCGCCGCCAATTTGAACTAGTACGAGCTAGCAAAAGGCGGTTTGAGTAGCGAGCTGAGACTGCTCAAGGATGCTTGCCGGAGACTGTCTCTTTTGCTGCCAGGCGGTCGCAACCCGTCCCGTTTGGCCCTCCTAGTCTATGATGCTAGAGACAAACCTTTAGGAAATGCAAGTTGGCCGAGATTTTGCTCTTTGCTCTGCAACTGGGCCACACTTTGCTCGCCATTGGCAAACCGAAACGTTCGATGATTCAATTCGAGAGAGAGAGAGATAGAGAGCGATGAAAAGTTGTTAGGGAAGAAGATAAAGCAATGAACTGGCGTGTTCGGTTGCATGTGTCGAATCGTTTGATCGGCACAGAGCGGCCAGACAAAGTGGGCAAAATGGAGAGATTGAACAGGATTGACATTTCGCCAAGACCTCTGTGTGTGTGTGAGCGCATTTTGTGGCTGCTCGTCGTAGGCCGCAAGAGACGAGCCAGCGACAGTTGAAAGGTCACAATGCGGGCAGGAGACTGGCTGGCTGGCTGGCTGGGTGAAAATTATTGAGTCCAAGTTGAGTTTGCTAACTCCAATCGAGTGTGGCCTGAGTGGCAGGAGCAGCAGTTTGGATGATGTTGTGTGATTTGAGTAGTTCAAGCGCGTTTGACGAGCTCGAGATCAATGCTCGTTTGGGCGCACACAGATTGAACATTTGCATTGAGTTGTCTGTATGCAGAATGCGTGCAAACTGCACTGCCAGCTGACGAACAGGCTAGAGACAGAGACTGGGAGAGACTTTGTATAATTATGTTTGTCATGAAAAGTGTTTGCAATTTTGCCCAATCACCCACTCGAATCATCTCCAATAGACGTCACACGTCCGCAGCAAAGTACGTGTATCTCTTGGAATGTTCCTCCTCAGAGGGCGACACTCAGTGTCTGCAAAGAGGAGCTCGTGAAGCTTGGCCGTGGAGCTTTCACACGCCTGAGCTGTTCATGAAAATGACACGACAGACTGAGGTCGGCGACGAGATTAAACTGGCGCCGAATTCTCTTTTTCTTTCGAAAGATTTACCCAGCGAGAAACGGGAAAAACGAGTATCAATAGAGCCAATTGATGCATGTATCTTGCGAGAAACTAGCTTCTTCGTCCACAAGGTGCCCTCTAGACGAAAGGAAGGCACTAGAACACTACTCACATTCAAGTTTAAGCTTCTGATTGTGTCTGGCATTTGGAATCTGAACTCATTTGGAGGCCGTTTCTTTCTTCTGCCCGTGGGGCTGTGCTTGAATTTGGCCGGCTGTAGTTGGCATTTGGTAAGATTTTGTTGTTGGCTCTGTTCAAAGGAGAGCTGCTCGAACGGTGGTGGCCGACTGATGATGATGCTTGATGCTGGTGCACTTTTTCCACACGCCCGATTAGCGCGCGGCCAAAGAACCGTGTTGAGCTCATTGTGGCATTTGCTTAGATCCTCTAGAAGTGTATTATTTGGATATGATTTTGTTTGACTAAACATTTGATTCTCAATGCTTGATGCTGGACGGAGCGGGTGCTTGGCTTTGGCGTTGGCGTTGGTGGCGTTGGTTGCGGTCTTGGTGGCGGTCTTTGTGTTTGAGTTTTCGGTGGACTAAGTAGCATGGGCGAGCGGCTTACTTGCACTGACAATTGGCAAGGGAGCCGAAGTTCGGGCCACGAGGATACTTGGATGCAGAGGAGCAACTGTGATCACCATAACCACCAAGCAAAAGTACCACACTACCAACTAGAACAACCTCGATAACCTCAACAGTCTAGACAGCCCCAAGCTCGACAACATGAACCACAACACTTCCAATGTGCAACCACAACTACAACTACAAGGGACACACACACACACACACACACACTGATTGGGGGGACCAAAGTGACTAGATGTTGTTAGTGTTGAGTTTGAGTGTGGGTCTGAGATGATGGATTTGCCTTTGGTTTTTCAGAGCGTGTGTGTGTGTGTGTGTGCCATTTGGTCTGTGAGCGTGTGCGGCAAAGTGAATGGCAGATTGGAAATGTCTAATGTTTCGCGCGCGCTCAACATTGTGTGCGTGCTGCTCTCCAGTGCAGCAACAGGAGCCAGCGCCGCAGCCGCAAAGAAAACAGGCAGTCTGTGCGACGAGCAGCGCCACAAAGCGAACGAGCAAGCTAGAGACAGCCAGCGGCATACAGTATGTAGTGTGCTCGCTGTGCTGTGCGCCGTTGCACTGCAGTGTCGCGCCGCGCGCGCCCACTTTGTCCTTAGCTCCTCGCGCAGGAGATGCCCAACAGGCTGGCAAGCTAGTCTGCCTGATTGCGAGCTTGCCGCCATCTCGCCACTTTGCTGCCACCGCCACACAAGTGCTGCCCGTTGTTGGCGTGCTTGACGAACAAAACGATGCAATTGGCGAGCGGCACGAGCGAGTAAACCAGAATTGCCTCTTCGTCGGCCTAGCGCCGCCGAGCCGGCTAATTAGAATCATTGTGGCCTGTTGGATAATGCGCGCTGGCGAAACAGAAGCACGCCACGACGATCGCGATGAGCGCCCAGCGGTGCTCTCGGTGGCGTGGGAGCAGTCGCCGAGCCAGCAGAGCAGCCCAAAGGCAACGGCCGGGACCAGCTCAGCGCCGACGTCAATCAGCGGCGGCGGCGGCGCAAACGCCACAACGACGCGTTCAGCACCGGGCTCGCCGCTGGGCCGGAGCACGCAACTGGTGGCCCTCCAATGGGATTGCATGGGATCGATTTGCAACATTAGCTCCATCCCAGAGGGACGCTCATCACATACTCGCGCTGAGGGTTAATAAAATTATTTATACTTAATCTGTGCGAGTTGTGGCACATTCCGGGCTTTCAGGCGAGCTCTCGTAATGGAGCAGTTGGTGGTGGAATTTGTTTATGACGATTGTTGTGCGCGCACTAACCAGTGTTACCAAGGCGCTGGATTAGCATAACCGAGCTTGCCGGGGGGAGGCGGCAGAGGCGAGCGCGAGTGCGACTATGAGTGCGAGACGCCGCCAGAGACGATGAGCGGCGGACAAACCGAAGCGACGGAGGCGCACACTATGCGCCAAAAGTATGGTGATGAATTTCTGTGCAAAGGTTCGCACAATTGTAACCTTATTTTTGACGCGCACTGCACAATTTGTGCGACACAAACTGCAGTGTGCCGCCCGCGACACACTGGCACTTATGGGCGCCGTTTTCTCCACAGTGGAGACTCCTCTCCAATCGAGGGCTGCCTGTTGGTCTTCGGGCGCCACTCTCTGGCTTGGCCGTCCTCTTTCGCCTCCATCAAACCCGGTCCAATGGGATGCACCCTGCAGGCCAGACACGCAGAGCGGCAGTCAGCTGCCGGCCGCTGGGGACTGACAACCACTTGCCGCTTGCCTTTTCTCTCGCCCCCTCGAGCCGTCTTGGCGGCCGCGCGCTGGCTGCAGTGGGCCAGTGGTGTTGGGCGCCGCAAGCTGGAGGGAACGAGAGCAGACAAACAGTGGTGGAGGAGCCGGAGGAAGAAGTCTCGTTGCATTGCGGACAAGTGTCGGGAGGGCCGAAAGGGAGCCAACAAAGGGCCTGGAGGAGCGGAGACAACTGCTGCCTGGCGCGAGATGGCCCGGCGCGTCTTATCGGCCTTCTTGATCATTCAAATATTTGTCGAACCTCCCGGCTGGCGACGATTGCCACTTCGCCGCCCAGCAGCTAGCTCGGTGGGCGAGCTCAAACTAAGGCCAAGAAGGCGGCCACACAACGCAAGAAGCACGCAGGCCGCCTCAGTGCTGCTGCTCCATTGCCGCACACAGTCTCTGGCGCATGGCAGAACGTGCACTAAAACAGCGACATTGTGGCCCAAGTGGAACGAGCAGCTCGTCACAAGAGTTGTTGTTTTTCTCATTATTATTAGACGCACCAGAGCCAGAGAGTAGCGCCAAACATACACTCAACTCAACTCATTTCCACTCCAGCCAATCCATTTCCAGCCTATTGCAACTCAATTTATTCCAATCGTCAATTATCGAACGAAAAGGGCCATTCATTTGCTGCTGCTGCTGATGATGATGGTGGTGACGATCAATCGATCGTTGATTCAATCATCAAAACCCATCCATCTTCAATCACACAATGCCACCAGTTGCTCGTCTCCGTGAGATGACAATACAAGACGACGACGATGATGATGAGCAGCCTGATGTGAGCTTGCGTGATTCAACCTTTTTTTAGCCACTTTTATCATCATTATTACTTTATTCGAATTGCGAAACTTGCCTTCCTGTTTGAGCGCGACAAAATTGCCCCTCGGCACGAAGAAGTCACTCGATTGCTTGAGGATTTCCACTCGCCTGTATCGGTCTTTGTCGCCTGACATAAACTTGTCTCTTTGCTGGCGCTTGGCTCTTTCACTGGCACTCAATCTGTCTAACATTTCCTGTGCAGTAATCGAGTGTTCCACTCCCGAACTCGAGCTAATCCTCCGCCGGCGGGCCACCCAAGTCGGCCAGCTTGATCGGCCGCCAAGCTTCCGCTGGGAGCCCGGAACAAGCTCCAACCTTGTCGGCAGTGTTCTGATGATCGTCATAATTGCCCATTCTCCAGTAATTAGCCTTGCAACCAGATGCTTGGCGGCCACACTGGAGCTCTAGTAACCTTTTTCGTCCACCGAAAACTTGTACCCAAAAGGGGCGTACTTTTTCCCCTTGTGGCCGTGTGATGGTCCACGCCAGACCTTAATGTTCACGTGCCCCTTTGAGTGTTTGTGAGCTTCCGCACAATCATTGTGCAGACAAACCAATGCCACCAAGACGGACAACAAACAAAACAGGCGTCCCAATTGCAACTGACAATGACAGAGTGCAGGATTAATAAATTTCGTTTCATTTCACAAACCAAGCCAAATGGAGTGGCACATTTGTTGAAAAGTTCAATGTTGAAAAGCTTAGTTAGTTTACAGGGTGGGAATAATTTCAACAGAAACGGTGACACACAGTCTCCAAAGTGAAAAACAAGCCAAGTTGAATCGCCATTCAATTTGCAAACGATGCAACAATGCACACAAGCGACTGATTGGCTCTCCTTCTCCATTGATCGCTTATCATCACGCTCTATTATGATGGCACAACATCAATCTCGATTGCCCAATCGCCATGGAGCATCAGAAAATCCTTACCCTCATGATTGTTTCTTTGCTTCTTCTTTAGCCTTTTTCCCTTCTCTCTCTCTCTCTCTCCCTTTCGGCCTCGAACTTGGTGGATGACGCTGAGGATTTGCTGAAAGCTGCTGAATGATTGCCTCGTGTTTATTTGCTCTTTTTCTTTATTATTATTCGTATTTTTTATGCTCACTCTTTACCCTCCAGCTTGTTTACTGCTCCACAAGCAATACTGTTCGCGTTAAGCAATAAATAAATCATACAAATACAAACAGAAAGCCCTCAAGTGTGCATTTTCCAATGTGGCACTCTCTCATTGAACCACTGAGACCATTTTCAACCCACTCGAGCAAACCAAACGCCAAACCCCAAGGGCTGGCCGCCAATTTTCACCTCACGCCGGCCCACTGCCAAGCTTCAAACGTCAGACACACCCCACTTTGCAGGCCCACCACTCAAAAGTGCGGCTCGATCAGCGAAGGTGTCCCTCGCTACTGGCTTCTAGCCATCCCACTCAAAAGTCTAGGAGGGGGAGACAGTCTGCAGTGCCAACAGAGCAACAGGAGAGCTCGTCTGTCGTTGGGAGTCTGTCTCTGGCTCTTGGGAGGCGACCAGACAGTCTCTATTACCCAATTGCGCAGCGCTTTTCTGAATGGGCCAAAGATCACTTGAATCGATCGATCTCTCGTGCCCCTCCTTGTCTCGAGTGTGTGGGACGAAACGGGCAGAGTTGCATCATCGGGCGAGTCTGTGAAGCCGTGGTTTGTTGTTGGACTGGCTGGGCGAGACTCCCAGGAACGAGTTTTGCCAGCGAGGGCCGAAAGCATTCCGATTTGAACAATTGGTCGGCCAGCATTGCTTGAACTTGTAGCCATTTCCTCTGAGCTGCACGCAATTGTGGTGGCCAAACTTGTCCACAATTGGTGAAGGTGAGCTCGTCTCGTCTCGTCTCGTCTAGCAACATCGCAATGAGGGATCCAGCTCGTTCAGGACGAGCAGCGACAAAACAGGCGAGCTCTCTGCGTGCCAGAGAGGCAACTGCCTTCAGATCGGTGCGCCTCAAATCGATGGCGGAAACAAGTGCCTAAGGAGCGCTCTCGCCAACAATGGCAAGACCCTTAGGGGGCTGCACGACTTCTGGTGGCTTATGGGTGGTCCAAGTTGCTGTCGGAGTGGCGTTGCAGCTCCAATCGCAGTTCCGATGGCCACTCTAAGCCCGGATCTTGACAGAGTTGGGCAATGCTGTCCAGAGGAGAGCAGTCGGCGGCAGGATCTTGCATCAAGTGGCTAGAGCTGAGCCAACGGGCCCAGACTGAATGGCAGAATCTTGAATGGGCGAAATAATAGTCGCAGTTGTGGGGCTGGACACGTTTCAAGGTATACACAAGCTCGCACTAGTGGCCAAAAGCGGCCAAAACTGGCCGAGCTGGACGAGTAAAGATCACTTTCCTCTCCCGTTCGAGCGGCCCGTCCGAAGCTGGACTTCGATAGATGAACTCCAACCAGAAACCACTGATTGACTGATTGGGAATTCGCGACAGATACAATCTCCACTTCTCAGCTTTTCACCCAATCATTTTCTGCAATCTGAGCATGAAATTGATCTCGAATACTTCGGCAAAATCCACTGGATCAGGATGGATAAATTTCCCTGGATTGTGAGTCGCAACTGTGTAAGTTACAACTCACTTGTAACCAGTGGAAAACTGGCAAGAAAGAGTAAGCAGAGTGAGAGTGAGCAGCAGACTTTCATTGCCAGACTGTGGCGTGGATTTCACGAAGTGGCGCGGACTTTAACAAGTGGCAGTGCTTCAAAGTGGCACACGAGGCACCTTTGAGAGATTGCTGATCAAGAGCAAGGATTTTCATGGGAAAAGTTTCGGCTCTTGGAGGGCGAATTGTTTTTCGCTTTGTCGGCAAAATAAAGGCACCACTTTGCCTGGCCACCTTTCACGGTCGAGAGAGCTTTAGATTAATAATTTTGCCTCGACTTCGAGACGATTCGTACATAATCTATCAGGCACATTGGGTTGGAGAGCCCTCTTAATGTTGGCACTTTTCGGCAGCAGTGGAGCAAGTGTATCTGACAATGGGCAAATGGGAAACGGCAACTGGCAATTGGCAACTAGCGTGCTCCATTGGGCAAAAGTGGCGCGTTCAGTGCAGCAATTCTCGTCGGGCTGCACACCGAAGCGGCCGATAAGATCTGGTGACAAGCGAGCGCTTTGAGGGAAGACAACAACAAGAGCAATAATAACAACAATGAAAACGGATAGTTATTCTCCACAAAACGAGCAACTTTGGCCGCATGATCGATTGTACAACGTGAATGGGACAAAAACAGTTCCAGATCCTTGTCACTTCCACTCAGCGTGACGACTCTTTTCCTCGTCTCTTCCCCTTCTCCTATAGTTCCGCTCGCAGGCCACTCATTGCGACAGAGATGCCTATTGGTATTGCCGTTTGTTTTTAATCTCTCCAATCACCACTATTCGACTCCAATCGTGTATTATGATCAGTCTCATTCATAGCCCATCAATGATTTAATTCCGTTTTTAATAAATTAAGCTTTATTACATAAGCACAAGAGCCCCACTGGCGCATACCCTTCGGCTCATTCGAGAGTTGTTCAAAAGTTGTCTCGCTGTCTGGCCGAGCCTCTGCTTCTCCCAAAGCATAGATCTAGTCTTAACGTTCGATAACTGATGAACTAGGCACAATCCACAGCCAATAAGTGACAGCCAATGAGAAAGGCGCAGAGAAGGACTGAGAAAAAGCGGCTCCCCTTAGAGTCTGGCCAGCCAAGTTGGAGACGAAACGTTACCACTTTTCGAGCATTAGAAGTGAGCTAAGATGGACGATTTGGAGTTCAACCCATTGCATCGAGCCTTCTTGGGCAAGTTCAGACGCATTTTCGATATTGCCTGCGAAATGTCGTACCTAATTGCAATTCCACAAAGCGAAACTCTCATTGAGAGCCAGCAAAAGGTGGACCAAAACTTTGCCCTCGCCCACATTTTGATGCCCTCCAAATTGCTCAAGTCGCACTTCAATCCACTTCAGGCGAGCCACGACCTCGACGACATTGAATTGGATGGCAACAAACTGATTTGCAATTGGAGAAAGAAGAACACCAGCAGCAAAGAAACAAAGACACCCACCAGGCAGGAGCTCCAAAGTTTAGAATCCCGATCAATTGTTCGCATATTGGGCGCCGAGATTGGCTACAATGCTCACAACAAGGAGTACAAGATAATTCTCATCGATCGGCCGCTCGTTCGCCAGGCCCAAATGGTGGCGGCCTCCGTGGAAAGTGAACAGGATGTGGACTCAATTGGTGGTGGCGACTCGGAAGAATTTATGCGTGAGACAGACAACAAATTGGGCACGCCCATGCTCAGGTTGACGGAAATTTTCGCCAGAGGTGCAAAAAGGCGAGACGACCACCAGCCAGCCGGAAGCGAGCTCGAGCTCGCCAGGCGACCTCACTGGCAGGGAAGTGGAGGTAGAAAGGTGAATGTGAGTGCGAAGAAATCTCTTAGGAACCAGGACGATTGTTTTAATTTCCTCGATTCAATATCTGCCCAGCTAACCTATGAGTTAGAGACACACATGAAGGGCCTTCAAAGCAGTTGTATAACTTCGGACAATGTTTTTCATCTGGACGATGTCGCTAGCCAACTGAGACAAGTGGCCGATGATTATGTGGAAAAGTTCGACAAACTTCTGGAGAGCCAATTGGCTGTTGGCGAAAAGAAGCACTCGATGAGCTGGCAACAATATGCCCATAGGTATAGGAAGAAATCGCGCTTAGCTGTGGAAAATTATCTAGTCCATTTGATGCACGGAAAACTGATGGTTGCCGTGCAAGAGAGTTGCAAGAGAGACGATGAACTACTGGATCAGAGGCTGAAAAAACTGTCCAGAGAGCGTCTCACTATTGGCCAGCTTGGCGCTCAAGAGTGCTTCTCGGCCTTCCAGGCAAGTGGCCAACTAATTGATCTCATCTGTCAACTTCCTTCCCTCCAGAGCCCCTTGGCAATGGTGAACGAACTGTTGACAATTGTCCATTTGATAAGTGAGAGTCTGGCTCAGAGTGTCCAGTTCAGGCCCCTCGTGTGCGCCATGGATGATTTGAGCAAGGTTTGTGATCGTCTAAATGGTGGACAAACTCATCAGGTGTTGGTGCCCAACTCTCTCCAACAGCAATACAACAGACAGACGGCCCCCATTTGCTCCGACGATCTCATAGCGGCGCTCATCTTCGTCATGGCCCAGGCGCGCCCCCAACACTATTGCAGCGTTGTCAAGTACCTGGAACTTTTCGGCTGGACTGCCAGCTCGCAAGACCAGGAGGCCTACTTCACGGCAACCCTGCAGATTGTTGTCCAGTACATCATACAGTCCCCCGACCTTGTCCGGAACCAGCCACCCAAGGCTGGCGGCCCCGAGGGTTAGCAGAGACGCGCTTATGTTGGCTCAATACTGTTGCAATGCGACTCGAACTTTTTTGCCGAAGTGAGTCTGAGGGCACTCAAGCTGTGCCAGCTTGCGTGAAGCTCGTGAATGGGGCCCCGAGGCGGAGGTGTTCCCAAAGACCTCATGGACTCGGAGGTATCCTAAGAAGCCTGAGCAACCCTGAGCTCCACTAACGCATCGCTCTCACGTCGTGTGGCTCCGCCCACTCGCAGTCTGGCAGCGCGTTCGCGTGAGGCAACTTAGGTTCAGTTCATATTTGTGCATGACGTAATGGAATAAAAGCAATTAGAACCTCCAATAATCAGAGGTGGCCGAGAGTATCTGAGAGTGTCTGGCAGAGGTGCAGATTTTATCTGAGTGCCAGCTGCGCCACCACAGAATTCGGCCGAGGCCCTCGCGCCGTCACTATGCCAAAGCCGCCTCTGCATGAGTGCATCCGGCCCAACTGATCGCACATGCCCCGTCGAGCGTGCGCATTGTTATGCAATTTTAACCAATAACCGATAATAAAAACACTCACTTCATATCAGGATCGCATCCTGACAGGAGGAAAAATAATATGACAGCACCAATCATAGTGCAATGAGATCGTAATCTCTTTGGAAAATTATTTTAATACTTAAATCTATCAAATTCATCCAATTTTAATACCACCCTTAGCCACAATAGAGGACAGTTAGTCAACAAAACACCAATCAAAACATGTCCGTCGTCAGCCCAGCCAGACCCGAACAAACAAATCAGCGACACTCTATGAACTCTCTATACTCGGCACTAGCTCGTGACATCATCGCCGTTGGCTTGGGTAAGTTTAATTTCGGGACTGAGTTGCAGTAAAGCCAAAAAATTTCGAATACATTCAGTTTCTATCCTCAGATCCTAGATCAGCCATTAACAACCGTGTTTGTCCCTCATTCTACAGTTGGAACCCTGCTATTATGTATCCATGAACTTGCTACGCCCTTTAGAAGGGGCTTCAACTGTGATGACGAAACAATTAGATATCCCTACAAAGAATCAACCATCTCATCAGCGGTTTGCTACTCGGTTGGATCGGGAATCAATGTAATTCTCATCCTGATCCTCGAGTATGTTAATCTCAGGAAAAGGCCCCAATCAAATGAAGGCCAATCTAGCAATGGCTATTCTTCTGAAATCGACCAACAGTTTAGCACACTATTATATGCCAAGAATGTCTACTGTCGACTTCTAGTCTGGTTCTTCGGTGGCATCGCCTCAGAACTGTTGACGGATATCTCTAAAATCTCAGCCGGTCGTTTGCGTCCACATTTCATCCAAGTCTGTAGGCCTTCTGTCAATGGACAACCCCTTGACGAATACTGTAATAATTCTAAACCTTTTGAATATATTACCAACTATACCTGCGAGGGCTTCCCAGAAAAGCAGAGAGACATCAGGATGTCTTTTCTCTCAGGACACTCATCTTACTCAGCCTATTCGGCCACTTTCGCAATATTATACTTGCAAGAATCTCTCGACGCAAATAGCTTCGGGTTCTTGAAACCAGCAGTTCAGGTCTTAATTGGTTCAGCTGCCTTCTACACAGGCCTATCAAGAATTTCCGATTATAAACACCATTGGCAAGATGTCCTAGCCGGCCTATTGCTAGGCACCACAATGGCTTCAATCATAACAATCCATGTATGGCCTTCTGTTCAGAAAACTTACACAAAGTATTGGAACAAATATACGACGAATAAGCTGACTGACTCGAACGAAGCAACCAGTGCTGAACTTAACCAACTGAGCTACTGAGGGAATCCCGAAATCCTTATCTACACTCAAGATAGCATAATCTGATTGATACCTTTGTAATCAGCTTGCATCTACTCAACTATCTGGTTGCCGACCAAATGAACGCTACTCCGTTCTGCATCGATAATTTATCATCTCTTATGATCTCCTTGACCATGGTGGTTAGAGGGGCGTCTTAGGCTCACCATTTTGATCATTCGCCGCCCGGTGCCGCAGATCATAATAGACAACCACCGCCCAAGATCAATAATAAGATTACTTAAAAGAAACATTTGTCTTGCATGCCGCTAAATTGAAAAACACAGAGTGTGGCTCTGCCACGAACATTTCGCTTCTGGTTCAAAAACGTCGAAGCGATGACCACCCATACAAGTGTGAGCCACCTTAACGTAGCTTCGGTGAATCGAATACATCCTAGACTTGGCTCTCCGGGAACGGTTAGCTCATAGCTAAATGTCATTGCAGTCTTTCTGCCAGATCTTTTGCTGGCAGAAAGACTGCATTTGCTCAAGCGAGGATTGAGAGGGTCTTATGATAGATCTGTATATCACTTGCACCTTTATTCAGCACCTTACCTATTCTCATCAGTCTCAATGGTCCACTCGGATAATCTATGACCCATTTGCCGATCGGCATGGATTTCGGACTTTCTCAAACAAGCTTTGGATCGTTTTCGGTTTCGCTATTGGTAAGCAAGGAAACGGACGAGTAGATCATTTGACTCAGAGGATGATTATGCGTCCTAGTCCGATTAATGCGGCGCTCATACTGGTATGTTTCATTAATGTCGCTCGTAAATGGTATAAATCACCACAGGTATCTCATCGATAGCAAATTGCTGATGGATTCAGTCGAAGGGGAATGCACTTCGTCGAGTTTTCCCTTCCCCTCGCAGGGTGGGAGGTGACCAACCAACCATCCTAACATCTGAAGTTCTGCAGAAAATTTCAGCCCAAACTCAAGACACATCCTCCCATTTAGAAGGAAAATTATGGTGATCTATGTTTGAAGTCGGCTATTTCGTTTGCCCAGCCAATTGAATTATGTTAAAGAGCACGCATCAGGGAAGACTGTTTGAACAAGGGTCCAATATGCGGAGCTTTACATAATGGAGTGCGGTCCGTTAGGTGGAAAAAATAGTAAATAGCAGTGCTAAACTCGACAACTCGGTGCGCAGTCTATTGGTTTTGCACGGCAAGTTTCACTCTACCTGCAAGCAACCTGCAGGAGGTTGGACTAGAGTCAAGTATCGGTGACTGTTAGCGTCCACCTTAGGGGTAGCTAAAAGGGGGGCAACTCTACACAGTGGCATATTTCTTCAATTATGCAACACTGCAGGTGGTTAACAATACTCAGAACCAATGCAAAGCTCCAGAGGATCCTTGTCTACCTCTAGCCCCTTACAGGGCGCATCCAATGAGCCGGCTGAGTGAGCTGGGCAAAAAAGAAGGGAGCAAAAAATGTTTCCTCATACTTTTTCTCGCCCAGTTGCTTTCACTTTGTCGTTAGGGCCAGATTGTCAAGTCTGGAGGAAAGTAAAACAGGTCGCAGCGCAAAGGGCGAGAAATGATAATTACCATCGCCTGTCCAGGAGATGGGTAGAAAAAAGATGTCCACCTTCAGTGGGGAGGTGTCGTATGTTCAGTATGGGATAAAGACGAAACTTTTGCGGCTTTGCTCGGACCGCTCTTATTGGGCACTTATTTATGAAGTGGTGGCCGGCAAACTTCCTGGCATTCTGGAAAACATTTGCCATTAGGAGTGATCTCTGATCGCAAGATGCCTGTCAAAAGTTTGTTATTCCTCTTGAACGATGTCAGAAAGCGATTCAGCTGTGCTGCAAGTGCCACCAACTGCAAGAGCATCAAATCGGACGTCCACTCATCAAGAATCAAATTAGAATCCGCGTCTGAATTATCAGCCAGCCCAATTGTCACTTCAATAGAGATCAAGTATCGAGGTGATAGTCTAACAAGCGAGGGAGCTGTCGATCGGGGGCGAGATTGCCAGCCGGACGAATTGGGAGCAGCAACTGATGGTATTGGTCTGGTGGAAGAAAAGACCTCCCATGATAGGCTAAGAGATAAGGGCGATCACCAGAGAAGAGGCGAATTGCAGTCGAGACTGCGCCAAAAATTGAGCCAAAAAAGGGCTCAGGTGATCAATTTCGAGAAATTAGTCTCCTGTCCTTCCATAGAGTTACTCTACATCAATATGACCCAATCAACGATACTGAGCTCACTATCAGCAGCGACCTATTGCCTCATGTTTGCCATTTTGTTGATCTTTGCCTCCCAAACTGGTTCGGCCACCAAGGAGACCAGCAGCGCGCCCCTATCGTTGCCGATCAACAGTCCATCCACATTGAGGCAACAGGGGGCCACTTTTGGCGGCCGCAACGACGAGTCCACCAAGGCCGGCTCCACTTTGGGACTTGGCATGGGTGCCGGTGGTGCTCTGTCGTCCATTGACTGGCCAAAAATTGGCTCCCAGCTGGTCAAACAGCTTGCCAGTGGGCCTGGGGTTCAAGCGCGCGACCGCTGGATCAACCTCCAGGTAACCGGAGATAACACTCGCCACCAATATAGGCCGCGGGTGTTTTCATCCTTGCGAGCACCTGGCTCAAGGTTGGCTCAACAGAGACCAGGAACGAGCTCTTCGAGTGTCCTTGGCGGTGGCAGTGGTGGGGGTGGTCTTGGTGGTCAGCAGAATAGACTGAACGGAGTTTGGAACGAGTTTCGGGAAAGATTGGGCGCTCGAAATACGATGAGGGTGCACAATGCTTTCAGGGATCTCGCCTGGCGCATCTTGTCCCACTTTGCCATGCCAACTCCGGCCATATACGAGCTGCGTCGGCAGCACTTCTACCCAATTGAAGAGGACGCAATGAATGATCTGTTATTCAATAGGAACACCAGCAAAACAATACGCAGCAAGAGGCACTTGAAGTCGGGCCATGCACATTTGGATGCACAATCGAAGAGCAAAACAATGAAATCGACCACACAGGATGCTAAGAAGAAGCTGCACAACAATGGCCACCGAGTTTCCAGGCGATACGACGATGAGGACGACGAGGATAGGTGAGTTCATAGGGATAGAAGCTGTGATTCAAATTGCTCGAGAAATTTTCTCTCACTAAACTATAAGGGCAGCATAATAACCAAGATCTCGTAATCTCCGCGGCACACTGCATCTTATCACGAAAAACTCGAATGTAATAATTGATCAGTTTTCGCGAACGATTTCGAATGAGACTCGAGGATTTGGCAAATTTGTCGCGTCGCAGCCTCTTTGGGCGAGTTGTCCGACTTCCGGCAATATTCCCCTTCAAGAGGCAACAAAGTGACGACGAAAAATCTCTCCCTAGCGGAATTCTGTCTCCGGGCGACCAATCAACTGGAAGGAGACCTTTACTATCATTCAGGCATAGGCGACGCAAAGAGTCAGACCGGCAAATGATCTCGATTAACGGCAAACAATACTACGTGGACGATGATGGCGAGCTGAAAGAACTGAAAGAACCAACGACAAACACCAAAGATCTATGAATTGAGGTTAAAAGGAAGATAAGAAACAATGATTTGCATAACGCATCCTCTCGATATCACTTGATTTTCACATAAATTTATTCCAATTTCTGCGGACTCTCCAATCGAATTTTTAATCGATCGAAACCTTTTAGTATGCATCGAATAGATTGCATTGTATAGCCTACATGCAATTCACAACCAACGATGTTTCATTTTGATTAGATATTTCTTTTTTTAAGAAAGATGCGACCCCTATCGCATTTCCCTACCGAATAGCTCGAGTGAAGGAAGACGCTGGTGCAATCCGACCCTGTATTCTGTCGGATGTGTCACGGTAAACTTTCAGCCCAGATCGACCATCTGGGCTGTCCATCTTTGGCAGTGACAATCTTCCTTGTAGGTTTAAATTTCAGTTCATTTTTGGGCTGAGAACATTCTTTTTTTCATGAAAGCATTCATGTTTCGGCTACCTAATTCCGTAGCATCTCTCTCTACTTAAAGCCTAGGACTCTAAAGCGGACTTCCTTCCTCATGAGCAATTTCTGATCGATGGGTGCTCTCAAGTGCCTTCTTGTAACCACTTCCGAGAAGCAATGCCGTCTCAGGCAGACCACAACCGGGGCGCTGTGAGAGGCTCCGATTCGTGCAAATATCGTCCAAAGACACCCGGCCTCATCAGAGCTACCATATAGTAGCCGTCCTGCCGCCTTCTTGCCTGCATCTATCCATTCGATTTGCAGGCTCTAAGCTCTGCCTTGTCTCTCTAATCAATCAACAGGTTAGCTTATAGCTACAATCGGCTTCGTACAAGTGTCAGATTATCGCAAACCCTATCCATTGCACGACCACCACTCATTCGGCCACTGATGCCTACCCATCTTTTCACCCAAATACACACGAGCAGCCGCTCCAGTGGTGCACGAACGCTCACCTTTGCAGCTGACATTTAGAGGTGTCATATCTCTCTCTCCAACCATTAATCTTGCCCAAATCATACACAATCAGATCTCTGTGATGAATTGCCGCAGTGAGCTAGTGCAGCGGCCCCGGTTTGAAGTACAGCGTCCACTGATGTGAAGGAAGCAGCAGATTCTGCTCAAACGATCCACATCAACTTTTATTGGATTGGATGGCCGGTGGATGCGATTAGCTTGGGATAAGAATCTCAAAATTGCCCGCACTCCACGGACAAAGCTTGGAGCGCCACCTAAGTCAATTTGGTGGGGAAAAGTTTCCCCCGATAGTCAGGCAACAATGGAGAAATCTCGGTGGACGAGCTTTTCCCCAAGCGACTTTGGTGGCCAGTGTGACGGATGGCAATGTAGAGGTAGAGGCAGATTTCATAATGCGAGCCACAATGTCGCTGGATGACGATCTGCAGGATGCCAGCTCAAATATTTGTCGATGACGCCTATTTGAGCCACCAGTGGGCGACTCTTTTCCGCGTCATCTCGATCCACTTTGGACAGTGCACTTCTGCAAAGTGAAATATTTTTCCGCCCCATTTTCTCTGCCAGTCGATTTATTGCAACGCTTCCGGCGGGGAAAAGCTCTGCCCATTTGGTCTTTCTTCGCCGATAGACAAATTCTCCAAGTCTCCAAGGAGGAAACTGGGCCTTCCAATGCACTCGAGGCGTGCAGACGCCCTTGGGTGAAGTTATGTGCAAGTGATGGCGCGGAAGCAGTTTTTCCGAAGACTCAGGTGTCATTTTGGTGGAAGAATAGTGCTCTTGGGATGTGAGAATTACGCCAAGATTACCCCACTGATAACCTGAACTCGTGGCCTAATCCGGCATTTTGCCTGCTCTTGCATATTGCAGATGCAGAATTCTGCATGGCAATGCAGAATGTTGGACTCAAGAACAAAATGGCGGCGGAAAAGGAGCAGTGTGAAATGGGCTGGAAGATTGGCCGGCGGGATTACTTGGGGCAGGAAAGCGGGAGACTGTCTTCAGCGCGGCGAGAGTTGCCCACTCGATCGATCCACTCGAGTTGGTGGCCATCGAAAACACGGCGGACGAGAACTAGCCTGGAAAGCTACCAGAGGGCGGCCCTCGCATGGTCGTTCCAGTGGGCAGGCTCACTCTCTGCTTCGCCTCTGCTGATTATTCATCCGCCAAAGGGGCCCTATCGCGTCACGCTCGCCTCCTGGCTCATTTATCGAACCAAAACTGGCAAACCACCCCAAGGCAGACGGGCTTGTCCGAGTTGGGAAAGAAGAGGGGCCGGAAGTTGGAGAGAGTTGCTCATTATGGTGGCATTAGGCCTGCAGCAGAGAGCTGAGCTTGGCACTCATTATATTAGACGGGCAGATTGGGCGCCGACGATGTTTTGCCTGCCAGAGCTCTGCCGCGGGGCCCAAATCAGAGAGCGCGCACAGAGAGATTGGCATCCAGTTTGCCTTCTTATGGGGCCACTAATTCATCGAGCCACCGAGAGTGTGGTTGCCTAGAGGGAGAGAGACTAGTGTCTGTGCATTGGAGGGGCTTTGCGGGCGCCAACGAGACAGTTGGGCGCCCGATCGGCGAGCTCCCAGCGGCGCGAGCTCACGCGGGACGGATTTGCTTGGCGCGACCACAAATCATCATTATTGATGATCGGCCGACCAAAAGTGGGCCCCACACACTTTTGGCCACACATCCAATGCACTGGACTGGCGAGCGAGCTCTGACAGAGCTTGCTCGGAAGGCCAATACCGGTGCAAAGTCTAGCCGGCGCGCAACTACCTGCGGCTCATGTGCCATTCAAGCGCCGCCGAAGCAACTCGCTCCTAGTTATTGGAAGCCTCTCGACTGGGCGGAGATTTCCTCCTGGTTAGCCACATTATAACAACATTCCGCTGTCGAGTTGAGGTGTGATTGGGCCGGCGTTGATGGTGGGGAAAAATACTCGAGAAATATGCCTGAGGAACAACGCACTTCCGCACGGTCTTGATGAGCCATTGCGGAAGGGCGACGCGAGTAATTCGATTTGGAATGTCCTTAGGCCGCCTAGTGCTTCTTTCCGTCGCCAATTTTCTCCTCGACATTCCACCAGCTTGTAGTGGGCCAGTAAACAACAACAACAACCGTTCGCGGGATGACAAAGAATTAATGCACGGAGGATGAGGGTGGGCGCCAATCTGCGGGCGCATATTAGCGTTTTCGTGTCCTCAGTTTGCACCAGTTCGGGCTTTTCGTCCAAGCTCGACCTGCAATTTGTTAGCAGAATATGTTTTTTGCACTCTTTTCCTCCAGCCAAGGACACAGTAATCGAATCTGCACGCACGAAGTCCTCGACCACCAACCAAGTCGTGAAATGTGACTCACAACTTGTGAGTCACAACTTCCGGCCTCTTGTGGCTCGTTTCATCGTTTCGGCTTGCGAAATTTCCGTCTAGAATTCAATTTGGCCAGAATTCGTGGAACTCATCAATGGCGTCCATTGATGATGATTGCGTTACCTTCTTCTGGGGCCCTAAATTTAGATCGCATTCTGTTCTCTGCTGAGTTCGGTTTTATGCGAGCTCTTGATACGCAGAGTTATATTTGGCACTCTTCATTCATGTCGCCTATTCTCTTCATGGACTTTGCCAGCATAACAGTGCATAACAGTGTCTGATTGGGAACCACGAAATGAAGCCCTAACGGCATATGCTTGCGATCTGAGCGCGAGAGGCCCACGAGAAGAGCTTGGCAGATCTGCATGCTGCATGCAAGTTGGTGCGCCAAACACAAAGGTTAATGCTCATGTGCAGCGACTAAATGATGTTCGGACAATGATGAACAAAATAAGTGCGAATCAGATTGAATCGAATGAATCGAAGTTTCACGGCTGGAAAAGACTAGCCAAAGGAAATCATTGACATTTTGATACATTAGCGAGCAGAATGAGGTTTGCTTTGGTTGTTTTTCTTGCATTCCTCGCCGAGAGGTGCCTCCTGGTTGCCGGAATCAGCTGCTTCGGCTACAAGGACGTCTGTTCGAAGGTGGAGAGTCTCTTGCGCAAGGGTCACTTCCCGGACAGTTTGGAGGGCACTGTGCGGGCGGCCAAGCAGTTGCTGGAGGAGGGAACTCGAAACAAGGGAGTTCGCGACTTCCTGAGCCTCCTGGAGCCTTGGGCAAACTCAGTGAAGGGCCATGATCTAGTGGAAGAGCGAGTGGATTGCGCGCCAGCAAACGCGGAAAGGATCATGCAGTTGTATGGGCTCGTCTCGGAGTGTTGCTCGAGCAATAGCGGACTCGTGGACACTAGTCGGCGGCCCATCGGGGACGTGATCCACTTGAAGCACCAGTTTTACCACATATGCGGCCATGAAGTGGCCCTACAGATGTCCACTCTATTGACCAACTCGCCCTGGAGCGACACGCTGAAGCTGATGGGCATCTTTAGACACTGGAGAAGAGGCGACTCTTGGGCGGCGGCTTGGGATTCGGTGCTAGAGCAAACCATTGGATACTGTCAACATGATCCGGTTCTCATGGAATTGGAGTACAAAGGTTTGATTCCGCGCCAAAGGATATCAGTCACGAGGCTGAAAATGGAGGAGCAAGTTCTGAGGACTGTCTACCAGCGCTTGACAGGCACCTGTGCTCTCGTCGAGCAGAGTCCCGAGCTGCGCCAACTGATGGAGCGAGCGGTGGCCTTGATGCAGCTCACGGGGCCAATCGAGCGAGCCAGCGAAAAGTACGCTCTGATGAAGTTCGGAACCTACTATCTAGACTGCAAAGAGGCGTCCAAGGTTTCCGCCCAGCAAGTTGTTGAGGCTCTGAGCAGTGGCCAACAGTTGTCGGGGTGAATGTGTTGATTCTTGTGTCTGATCTTGCAGCCAGGAAGGTCCAAGATCACTTCCTGGAGAGAGTCAACTCGAGTGGGCGATCATTTGTGGAGAAAATTAAAAGACAACTTATTCTTTCGAGAGCTTCATTTCTAAGATACAGTCGAGCCTGGAAAGTGAGATTCCACCATGAATGTTTCAATTTCGAAGCGACGCTCCAGTTGGTGTTTGGATCAATGTGGAATTGACGACCTCTGAGAAAGTTTCCACTATCAAGAGTCTCTCTTCCACCACCACAACAAACCGAACAAAAACTCCAAACAAAGCACCAAAATGCGAAGCTCGATGGAGGAAATTGCATTCGTGACGGGAAATGAAAGAAACCAACACTTGGGGTGGCCAAAATGCGTGTTCATTGGGACAAGAGAGAGTGGCGGCCGGTGAGGAGGAGCTGTGGAGTCGATGGGATGATACATGTGTCATGTGAGGAAAACAGGCCACGTGAAACATTTGGACTTAATAGAATTTCACACAGACGAATGCCTGGCTTGTACTACTGCTCGCCACACAAATGAGTGTAATTTCGTCTCCAGTTGCATTGAAGGGGCTCCGGAAGTTGGCCCCAATGGAGAACCAATGCACCGGGACTGTGTGGGCGTGCGTTGCAGAGAAGAAACCCTCCACTTCCGCCACTGTTTGGCAGTTGTTCGCAGGCGGACATTCTTCGACTTGTGGACGCTGTTCAGTGGGGAATGGGTGCAGAATGGGCCACGATAGAGACGGAGAGAGAGGGGGTCCTGCAAGTGCCGTTTTGCAGCAAATAGGATCCAGATCAATGGGACGCTGAACGCAAGGCTCGGGGGTGCCCTGCTTCTTAGGGCACCTAATTCTGGCAAATTGGCTTTGGAATAAGCCAAATCTGGGGCTGAATAAGTTGGCCCCTCTACATGGGCTGAATATTAAGACTCTTAGGGGCGTAATTGGGCAGAGTTTGTCTCAAGTCGCGCTTTCGCAGAGGGCGCGACGAAAAACGCGACAAGAGGTCCCGAACGGGCAGAGCCAATGCAATTTGGGCAGCCCGAACAGGTGGCTCTCTGGAGGGGCAATTTGAGCTAGTTTGAGCTAGTCTGGGCGGCTTTAGGAGAAGGCAACTGAAGTGCGAGAAGGATGCCAATCGAGGCGAGTGGCGCCAATTGAGCACGGCTGACGCGCACTGGGCAAAAGGGATAGCCTTTGGAGCAAAAGGGATAGTCCGCCGAGCAAAGCGGCCAGCTCGAGCGGGCGATGAGAGACGCTCCCAGGTGGCCGGCCAGCGGATGCCAGCGGCCCATTTCTCCATCCAGCTGGAATATGATGGCAGCAGCCATTTTTCCACAACAATAATCGCCCAACAATAAGCGCTGGTGGAGCCAAAGATAATCGACAGCGTTCGATTAGCCCATTAGCAAACGTTTCCTCCGGAAGCGTTTGCGGTCGCGTTCGGCTCGATCGTCTTGGCTCGGAGAGTGAGACACAATCGGCGAGCTTGATCGCGCTCGAGATTGGCCCAGACGCCAACTGGACAACTGGACAATCGGACAACTCGCCGGCCCGCCAACTGGACAATTGACGAACGAGCTCGGCCAGCTGGAGAGCGTGAAATGCGGGCAACTGTCTGGCGGGCCTCGAACTGAGAGATAGCGCACAGTGCTCGCTTGGGGGCCGCCACCAAGGGCCACCAAGTGTCCGATCGGGCGGCCAGAAGGAGAAAACAAAACGGGCCGAGGTGAGTGGGGGCGACGAGCGGGGAATTAGACGAGAGTGGGCGGCCGGCGGGGGCGCCCTCGCTTATAGAGGCGGCAATCTCGGGCTTGAGGCGCGCTGGAGCTCGCGGGGGGCGCCCCTCGGCTTGGAGCTGGCCTTGGATGGGGGCCCCCAAGCAGGCCGAGGAGGTGCACAAGGCGGAAGCGAGTGGCGGCCTGGGCGCAGTTTGCAATTTGGGTTTGCCCGGGCTCGCGAATTGCGCACAGACAGACTGTGTCTGGGCTGCTGTGCGGGCGTTCTCCGCCTGCGTCTGTGCGCGGCCGGCTCGCTGGGGGCGCCCACCAGGGCCACTTGTGCTTCCGCCCGCACACGCTGGAGGGGGCCGTTGCGGGCGGCCGCTGCTTGTCGGCGCCCTCGAGCGCCGGCGGACGCCCACCCGGCGCCCCGGCCCACTGGCCCACTGAGGCGCCGCTCGGCCGGGCCCGGGCCGCTGGCCCCATTTGCGGCCTGCCCAGCGCGGGCGTCTCGGCGGGCGGGCGGCCAGCTCGCCGGCCAGCTTGCCTGGCTCATGCCTCTGGCACGTCCCACATAAGCTGGCACTGTGCGCCTAAATGGGGGCCCCCCCACACTCACTGTCTGCGCGCCGGCCGCTTTCTTGCCCGGGCTCTCAAATTTTCGCCCCCGCCTCCACTTGTTCTCGGCCGGCACGCTCCATTCGCTTGGCTAGCGAGCCGCCCAGGGGCTTGCTAAACTCTTTGGATGTTGTGTTGTGTAAATTTTGGCTCTAAATTTGTTTGCTGCACGCAGGCGTGATGGAGGAGGGCCCCTATTTTGTCTGCTCTCCTCATGCCGCCCCTGAGTAGCTTCCTCCTCATTCTCCTCACCCGCCTGTTCGTGGGGGGCATTTCGCATCGAGCAGTGGTGCAATAAACTAGCAGTTGGCCCATTCTGTGTGTGTCTGTTCGTGTGTGTGTTGTTGCCTCGTAGTTGTCATTGTTGTTGGTCCTGCTGCTGCTGCTGTTGGTGTTGTTGTTGTCGTCGTTGTTGTTGGAGCTAGCCGATGGCGGCGGCCAGTAAATAGAGAGAGAGAGAGAGAGAGAAATTTCCGACACGCACACTCCTATGGGGCCGCGCGTACAAACTGGCCACAATTTGCCTCTTCTCCAATGCAATTCCCTTGCTGCACATCGAGCAGAGTCAGCAAAACAATTGCAAACACGCACACAAATACACACTCGCACACATTGAACTCATACGACAAATACAAACATGCATTACCAATTTCTACATAGTACAACTATGTCTGTCTGCTAACTCCAAGCATTAACACGAGCCGCCAAACAATATGAGGCCAGATATCTTCATCATGGACTCTCCCAATAAACCCATATGTCCACACCTGTACCACTAACCCTACTAGTCAAAGCACTAGCCGACTAGCAAGGCAGAACAGCCACTTATCGCCTGAGAACAGCACACTTGCCACACTCTAATCGACACCATATTGTTCAGGCACTCAACAGTATCAGATTCAAAACACTACTAGCCACCAGTACCCACACAGCTGCATAAGAAGATACCCTCCCCCCCTCGTCCAACGTCAGACAAAATCTACCAGCGAAGGAGGGGCATCATGGCATAAGTTGACTGCATTGGTTTCCTGACATTATGATATATTAGCTCTAAAAATAGAGCTCTGAAACTGAAAGACTTCATTACCGCCACCAACACTGAATCGATCATTTAAATGCTCCTCATGGTGCTCACGTTGAAAACTATCTCCTCTTGACATAGCCAAAGCAGTAATTCATTTTCACCCCAAAGTCATGACGGTCAAATGAAAGGAGATCAATCATCGTCTAAATGTGTTAGAGTCGACTCTTCGCGAGCTGACAGTTGTTATTTTGATGGAAACAGAGTGAGTTTTGATTGAAAGAGTTGAAAAATTTCTCACAATCTAAACCGGGAAATCATGCTGTGTTGATAGTGTATATTTTTTTCCTGGAAAATAATTGAAACTTAGCGAACATATATTCACCAAGTCGCTCGGAATTACATCTACAAGTATGAAATAATCTAAACTAACTTAGACTGCCTAAGATCTAGCCAAAGATTCAGGAGAGGGACAATCTCTTTTGGCGGTTGACACCAGCACGCGCGCATTTCACCGGCCAATCTCGGATTTGCTTTACTTTGGAACTAAAACAACATTATTATTCATCATAAACAAAGAGAGCGGGCCTGCTTTTTGGGTCCGTTACTATTCTCACAATCAGGTGTCAATCTTCAAATTATTTATAATCAGCAATTTTATACAATAATCGGTCTGAAAGAATGATATTGATAGAATAGGAATTTATTTACACCGCTTGAAAACTCGTTGCAAACCAAGAAGCCCAATTAATCATCTTGAACTGACCACAGCACGCGAGCACGTGCTGCTCTAGCGCTATATTGTCCACAAATCTTCCAATTTTATTTTCTATACCATCGTTATAAATCCTACAATAATCAACGAACAGGAATACTTTATTTATTTGGGTATTGTTCTTAGTCAAAGATGATTTTTGAGGTTAGGGGCCAGCAGTTCAATGTTGGCCCACGATACAATGATCTCAGATACATCAGTGAGGGCGCCTATGGAGTTGTTGTTTCAGCTTATGATAATACATCAGATGAGCGCGTAGCCATAAAGAAGATATCTCCATTTGATCATCAAACTTATTGCCAACGAACATTACGTGAGATTCGCATATTGACCAGATTTCATCATGAGAATATCATTGATATTAGGGATATTATTTGCGCGCCAACAGTAGATTTGATGCGTGATGTTTACATTGTCCAATGTTTGATGGAAACAGATTTGCACCATGTTATTAGAGCACAACAATTATCTGAAGAGCATATATGTTATTTTCTATATCAAATTCTTCGTGGTCTCAAATACATACATTCAGCCAATGTTTTACATAGAGATTTAAAACCGAGCAATCTATTGATTAATGGTAATTGCGATCTGAAAATATGCGATTTTGGTCTGGCAAGAGTGGCGGATCCCGAATTAGATGATGCTGGCCTTTTGACAGAATATGTTGCCACCCGCTGGTATCGTGCACCAGAAATCATGTTGAACTCTAGGGGTTACTCCAAGTCAATAGATGTCTGGTCGGTTGGGTGTATATTTGCCGAAATGATCTCAGGTAGGGCTATTTTTCCCGGGCGCCATTATCTGGATCAGTTGCAGCTCATATTAAGAGTTGTAGGTTCTCCATCAGTGGAAGAATTGAACTGGATTCGAAACCAAAGAGCACGAGATTATCTGATCAGTTTGGAGCCCTCTCCAAGAATACCGTGGTCTGTAAGATATCCAAATGGTTCAGAGAAAGCATTGGATCTTCTTGACAAGATGCTAACGATGAACCCAAACCATAGGATCAATGTCGAGGAGGCTCTGGCGCATCCATATTTTGACTTATACTATGATCCAGCCGATGAGCCTGTTGCAGAGAATCCTTTCGATGCTTCGATGGAGGTGGATGAAACCTTGAATCTGGAAGGTTTGAAAGTGCTTGTGTTTCGTGAGATCAATGATTTTATCCAAAGAGGGACGACGCAAAATTAACCCCTCGAATCACAGGTTAAAACAACAATGAGTTTCCAAAATGAAAGCAAGACACAAGTTTATGATTAGACTAGAATTCCTATAAATTAACCAGCATCCTCATTAGCTAAGATAATTAGCTATATTAAATCTCAAAATCAAACTGTTCATCATCTCAATGTCTTAGATTTGAGTAAAGCTCTCACAAGATAAAGATAAGACTAACGAGCATGACGCCTTTCCGTTAGAAGTTCTTTGTTCTTCATTGTTATCTGAGTTTTTATTTGTTCGTTTTCACGCTGGAGCGACCGGCTCTGTCATAGTATCTAGTATTTGGCCGCTATCAATCAAAACATTCCTAAGTGTTTCATAGATCTTCAGTTGGTGTTCCATGGGTAAAAGCATTATTTGGTTCAATAGTTTAGTATGACTCGGGGCTCTAATGAATGTGGATATGTAAACATTTGTGAATGTAGCCATCAAAAATTGACAATCGAAACGATCAACAATACCACCATGACCAGGAATGGTATCACTAAAGTCTTTCACCTTAAAGGCTCTCTTGAAGCCACTTGCAAAGAATCCTCCAAAGGGCCCAACAACGGAGCTGAAAAGTGCTAATGCCAATGAATGTAAAACGAATGGACACAATTTAACAGTTGTTGGAAGCTTGATGAAATAGAATAGTTCGATAGCGTATGTCCAATGTTTCGGGATGACAGTGTACTCAGTTGGTATGAATAGTGCTGATGATTTGCAATCAATAGTTTCTAGATGAATGCCCCTGGAATAGTCAACTGGGCAAGTGAAGTATTTGTACTGACACATGAAATGAGATAAGATTGCACTAAGTAATATAGTCGCTAAACCCCCTCCAATGAAACCTTCCCAAGTCTTTCTTGGTGATAGTTTGATTAGAGGCGTTCGGCCGCATAAGGTACCAAACACATAGGCCATGACATCGTTGCATATGATCATGGAAACCGGAACTATGAACCAAATCAAGCCCTCAAATAGATTTTGTATGATCAGATAAGATTGAGTAACGAATATCAATAGTGTTACATGAGTCCATGCAAACAATGAAAATTGTCTCATATAGTAACGTTTTTGTAAGCTTAAAACAAACCACACCAAACCAATTAAATATAATGAAAACGATATGAATCTATGGTAGCCTAATAGGAAATAATCAACCAGCGATTCACCAAATATAAAGTAGTTGCTAGCTAGCAGGAAATACCATGACAATGATCTGAACCATTTGAGTCCATGCACTTTGTAAACTGAGTATCCGATTGCAATGATCTCTTGAAAACATTTAACTTGTATGGTCAAGACTATGCATATCAGCGCTATGGGCCCTATCCAAATGAGAAGACCAAATAGTAGGACCATAATGAGAGTAAATATGGCCCTCAGAATAAAGTTTGATGTCTTGCCCATTGTGATTATTATAGATGGTGGTGTTAGTTTCAGTTGATCTAAACTAGGGTTCCTACAAGAAGCCCGTTAAATGGAGCATTAATTTTGCCCTCTTGTTTTGACCAAGGGAGCGGCGAATCGGCGTCTATGATGACCGGTCCAGACTATAGATTGTGTTGGGATGAGATTGATGAGTAATCGGTGGGTTTAATTTATTGGGGCTCCACCATATGTGCTAATGAGGGAGACCTATCAAGTCTAATGCTACTTTGTTTACTCTTTAAATGGGCAGTGATCGTTGTTTAAACGTTTGAGGATTTGGGAACATCTTAGGTTCGAGCATGGAAAATCTTAGTAATAAGGAACCCCCATATGAGGAGAAATAAGTTAGGGCACCGTAGTTGTTGTCCCGTGTCGCATTTTTGTGACGATGTAAACATACTGCGCGTGCAAGTGTGTCTATCTCTTTGGCTAGTGAGTTTGCCACATGAAACTGCGCTACTGAAGCCCCTCTTGAGCAAAGAGGGATGA
>Ga0058701_10000192_pt1 | contig 50638 bp, 34 predicted proteins | sample AgamicOrMae_FD_97039 | JGI IMG/M metagenome (GOLD analysis project Ga0058701, IMG submission 97039) | Agave microbial communities from Guanajuato, Mexico - Or.Ma.e | ecosystem: Host-associated > Plants > Phyllosphere > Phylloplane/Leaf | place: Guanajuato, Mexico | collected 2012-06-04
ATAGTTCCTACGTGTCGATTTACCATCCTCATCTGTCTCCATGATGAGACGGACATTGACAAACTTGTCCTGCCTCATTTGTTGTAACAAAGATCTTAAGTGTTTTCTTTCCAACTTGAGGACTTCCATTAGGTCATCCTCCTTTGTTTCACGCCTCCTGACCAGCATGTCAATAACGATCTTCTGCTCAATGTTGTAGAAGCCTCTCAAGATAAGCCTTATCAACTTGGTCAAAGGCTTGGGTATTTCGTCTAACGTAGACGACATTTCGGTCCTAAAGCCGGTGTAGTGGTTAATAAATCGAGGTCTCTGAGGTGTGAGAATGACATTTCCCATGAGGAAAGGCATCGTGTTCGAGGCACAACAGAGCGCACTTGCCTGCGGCTCCGGTGCGACAGAACAGAATGAGAGTTTTGTTTTATTTATCAGATGTAACGCAAGGAATAGCGTTACAACTTTTCATTTTTAATTATAGAAAGATTACGTATAAAACAAAACTCTTATCGTCCACAAACCCCTGTGTCCACAGGGCAATTATTTCACGAGGGCCTGTTTCAGATCAAATAATCATCCAAGATGATGAACGATATCGTTAAACTGGCTCAGAATTTGAGAAAAGAGCATCTGTTCGTCAATGAACAAAAACAACAAATCAAGGGACTAAACGAGAATATATCCAATACTTGTGATCGTATCTTCCACAACTCATGGATTTTGAAGCAACAAAGATTAACACTCTATGAATGGATTTATTCCAGGAAAGACCTGCATCAGAATACTAGCACCTGCGAGAAAGCAAACCTTATAGAGCAGGCGAATTTCATTGATGCTTATAAAGCCCTAAACAATGATTCGCATATTACTGAGTTATTGAGCTATATTCGTAATAATCCTGAATTAATTTCCCTCTGTCTAATGCAACCGTACTGTAACAGCAATAAGAACGCCAATTGTCTTACCAATAGCAATAACCAACAGCAGTCATCGGCTCTAAACCTGTCTATTACCAAGCAGACTTGTGAGCCGGTTGCGCAGATATTGATATCGTCTGTTTATGGGAATGCCATACTCCATGAAGACTATATGCTCACTCTTAGGCTGCTCAGAAGTCTGATAGATAAACAACTAGCTACTTGCGAGGATCCGAGGCACCTACTGAGGCAAAAATCCGCAGCGTTCAGTGCTGTTTTCAAAGCTTTCACAGAAAGCCTTCTGGAGGCCAAACTGTTCCTAAATTCAACACTCAATGACTCCATACTACACGTTCTTGGTGAAGATGAGTTCATGCTTGAGATAGATCCGAATAAGGCGGCAATCAGGTTTGCAGCGCAAGAGAGGCAGCATCGGCAATCTTCAAGCTTGAATTCACCGAATTCAAGCTCCTCGAACCCACAAAATAACGGTCCATCCTCACAAGCCGCTTCATCTCAGACTAATAACAATGGTAGTGATCAGCAGCATCAGAACAAGCTCCCAGAGTTTGCAAGTAATACAAAACTTTACAAGACATACGTTACCAATCGTCTTGTTTCGTTCACTGCAAAATTCATTGAAGGTATCAGGGATAATATCCATTGCCTACCGCCAAGTTTGCTTTGGATTATCAAGTACGTGTATCTACAACTTTCTAAAGAGGAGAAACTAACGGATCGTCAGATTAGAACCGTCTGCTCTGATCTCCTATTTAGCAGCTTTATCTGTCCGGCCATACTTTATCCGGATTATTATGGAGTTACAGATGCTTACATAAGTCCAAATGGGAGGTTCAATCTAGCTCAAGTTGCTCAGATTATACAATGGTTGGCGGTTACAAACTATGAAAAAGAAATAGGAGAAGAACCGCTTATCCCAATCGATACTTGTGCACCAACATTGCCAGACAAACCACCGGTGTCTTTGCCTACTGTCAATCCTAGTATCGCACCCCGTCTTAACGATATTTATTCAAAATTTCCACCAGATTGTGTCTCATCCATACTAGACTACGTCTTGAATAACACTTGTGATATAGACCAAGCTGTTGACTCAGTTGCAAATTGCAAGGATGTTTCACGTACATGTTTCTTAATAACAGAATCTGAACTCTCATTACTTATCACCTTCTTGGAATCGATAGCGTCGAAGTTGGTAACAGAGGACACAGAAGCACGGGACTCCCTCATTGAGATCATAAAAAAATCTGTATCCAGCTTTAAATATCCACTAGACAGTAACCTGAAGTGTAAACTTAGAGACAAACAAGCCAATATCGGTACTTCCACGTTCGGGGGTGCTCACATGGGTGGCACCCTAAGTGGTAGCTCGAACTCGACTACTTCCACTAGTGTGAGTAGCGGTCTTGGCTCTACCAACTCAAGTTCAACCAATCTAGCCAATAATCATACAAATTCAACGAATGGTTCTCCTAGATCCCGGCGTAGCAACATGTTGAGGCGTGTGACAAAACGAGGATTCAGTAGGTCGAATTCTTCGTCTAATGAGCACAACATCACTGCGAATAATCAAAACAAAACTGGAGATCCTCAATGTCGTTGTCTAGCTTGTGCTGGCTATCAGGTTCTCATGGTTCCGTTCATCAATAGAAACTCCACGAACTACATAACTACAATTCTACCCGAGGAAAAAGTTGACCAAGCTCCAATGATTGAAAATTCCGAAGTTGCATCCGTAAACTCTGTCGCCTCATCATCGTTAGAACTTGAAAATGAAAATGATAATTTATCAGATATGGTCTCTGCTCATGTGAGCAGCGGACGTGCAACACCAAACGTCAGTGGCCGAAATACCCCTTCACAGGGTTCCTCGGAGAATGCGGAAAACTTCGACTTGAATGGTGGTCTCATACAGGGTCCGCTGGTTGATTTCAGCAATGATCTGCCTGATGTTGTTCAAAAGGAAAACACCAATCATCAACCGGTCCAAGTTCCAGTTGATCCGGCTGTGGCCGCTCCCGCTGTTCCACCAGTCCAAGGACCCGAATTGGAAATTGAGGATCGGTTTTGTAAATTCGATTTCAAGCCAGTGGTGGGAGTGGACGAGACCAAGTCCTTACTGTCTGATACGTGGAGTACAGATGTTATGGCTAGTGATTGTGACTTTTTCCCAAACTTTGATGGAGAATATTCAGCCTTATCATACAATGTTGCGAGACTTGGACTGTTGAATTTGAGAGATGGAGACAATTCAAATGAGCCAATACTTAGATCCCGTTGGCCTATGATGGAACCTTTGATATCTTATGCAGACTCTACCGCTATCAATGATATCAAGAAGAAACTGAGATTAGTCTTTGGTTCTGTGGATCTATTGTACATACCTCAACCTGCAACTTTGACTGCTGACTCACCGAACGATAATGAAAATGAACTGGTTAAATATTTAAAAGTACTACTATCAAACGCCTCTCGTCTAGACAGCACAGATAGCGTTGCCATACGGGAGGCAATCAGATGCGTCAAGTTATTCAGTAATGGTGCCTGTCAAGAATTGTTGAGATCGGTACTGGACGACTATGAAAGGCGGTCGACTTATATGAAGGATCTAGTCGAATTTCATCAGCGCTTGTTGATTGTCTCATTTCGATTAGATAATGTATTGCATCACATCGAACGCGATAAGCTGATATGCAATCACAATCTAGTAACATTATTTGTTGGTCAATATATGGAGCAGAAAGAGCGCAGTGTTCAATTCTTTGTTAGAAAATTTCAATCATTGAACGCTGCCGACGAGAAGACTCAATTGGTCGATAAATTTTTAAATTTGCTATACAATGCACTTGAAAACGATAGTAATTGGCATAGAGCGACTCAGGATCAAATAGACCACGCAAGACGTATTATAGAACGTCATATAATGACTCAAATTTATTGGAGTGCCTTCTATCCTAATGGCGAGGCAGATATTCACCGAGACAAGGTACTTCACGAGCATATGAAAAAATTAAGCAAGATAATCAACGTTGATCATAAGGATCTTAGAATACCTAAGGTATACCATTCTGAATATCCTTGGCCGTCGGCTCAGGTCGAAATTGAGGTGATCAATTCTTGCAAGGCTGCCAGAGACAAAGTTACATGCGTTGTGAAGTGTTGTAAAACAATAATGACCTTATTGAGCATTGCGGATGAAAAGCGAACTCCATCAGCTGATGATCTTATGCCGGTATTAGTTTTTGTTATCATCCAGGCTAATCCGAATTCATTATTGTCCACAGTGCAATATGTGAATAGTTTTTATGAAAAACATTTCCACGGTGAACAAGCATATTGGTGGACCCAATTCTGTAGCGCAATCGAATTCATCAAGACCATGGATTATTGGGAGACCCAGTAAAGATAAATCTCCTCTCAACTCTCCATGATGGATTGGATATGAAATTAGCCCCGATAGATATGGATAGCTTAGTTAAACTATTCAAGGGTTGTCGTGGCATTAAAGGCATCCGCGTTCACAGAACGTGTATAGAATCAGTAGATTTAAAAGCTCAATCACCCGATTATCCTCTTTCTCTATCTCAGATTCTATCGAGAGTTTATGGTCAGCAACTGAAGTCGCGGTGGCAACTTTCTCCTTCAACATTCTTCTGACTCCTGAAAGATAATGTAGATCCCATGTAATCCACATTTAGTTTTTGCTAAACAGCGGATATGATCAGCGGAAGCGTAGATTGCTCCATTGTATGAATGTGTTGCATCTGTGCCGCTGGCCCGCCGGATTGTGCTCATTTTTGTTTCTAGCTCTCCTTCTGAGCAACAGGTTGATTTTATCCACTCCTTCGTGCTATAAAACTGACTAGGACAGCTTCAAGTTAATCGAGTGACACCCTTGGCGACCAGTGAGACTCTTTCACCACGCTCTAGACCCTGGGCACTAGCAGGTGACCGATTAGCTCGAGTTGTGGCTGCCATTTCCTGATTCCAACTGGCTTGCCGGTCCCTATCAGTCGTGTTTGTTGCCCTGACTGCAGCCTCTGTGCGCCAACGGCCTGGGTCTGGGTGGCGGAAAGTCGCGCGCCAGGCCGCTTCCCTCTGATAGGCGCCACTTGATTCCTGGGGAACGGCGACACAACGAGTGCACTCACGGCCGTTCTGGCGGAGGCGTCCCAAGAGTGGTCTCTAGGACTGGTTGGCGACTTTATCAGCATGCAGGGGCCGCTTCTGGAGATGGATGTGACTAAGCTGCTCTAAGAGTCCGACTCCTCCTTAGATAAGTTTACCAAGAGAAGGTCGATTGGAGGAATTGCGCGACTTACAGTTGGAGCTTAGGCCCTTCAATTAATGCAAAATGAATGCCGCAGTAAACGCGAGTCACGAGTTGATGCACCCTCAGTCGAGTGGAGTATCGATCAGGAGGAGATTTATTTTCACACATCCAGGATAGAGAGTTGCTCGATTTTTCCTTAACCTTTCGTAATAGCTAACCATATATATAAATCAAGTGAGAACATTGATCAGGCATGAGGAGTGATGCTCATCTCTTGGGAGGAAAAGCATCCGAGACTGTATTAGGTGATTAAAGGTTGTTGATCACTCCTAGCATTTTCCATCTCGCACACATTTCCATTAGCACGCGGCAACAATGTTGGCCATCTGACAGGACTTTTTGAAGGCATTTCTTATGATCGTCTCGGGGATACCAGCCAATTTAGCCACGTTGAAACCATAACTTCTAGCTGCAGCTCCTTCGACCATCTTATACAAGAAAGTGATGTCCTCCTTCAATGGATCGGCATCAAGACCATCGTCGTCGTTTTTCCTCTCAACCTTGCAAGCCATGTGAGCCAAGCGAACGGATGGGGACTCCTGGAAATCGCGCGATAATGTGTGATAATGAGTTGAGAATAAGCACCTACACTTTATCTTGGTGCTTATCTCTTTGATGACTGAGAAAGCTATCGCCGTACCATCATAAGTGGATGTACCACGACCCAACTCGTCCAGGAGCAAAAGAGAGTCTTTTGTTGCACAACGCAGCATAGCAGAGGTCTCAACCAACTCCGTGTAAAAGGTACTCTCGCCTTCCAAAAGGCGATCTGATGCACCTAATCTCGAGAAGATTCTATCAACCGGAGTCAGTTTCAAACTTGCTGCTGGCACATAGCAGCCAACTTGTGCCAATACAACAATGAGGGCAGTCTGGCGCATCAATGTCGACTTTCCACCCATGTTGGCGCCTGACAGCAATATCAATCTATCGTCTAGCACCAGATCGTTTGGGGTGTAATTCGGGTCCAATTTGACCAAAACAGGGTGCCTACCGTTCTTATATTCAATGATAGGTTTGTCAGACCCTTCAATGAACTCAGGACGGCAGATGTCGATGTTGCTGGCTTTCAAAGTTCTGGCAAAGAATGCTATACTCTGGAGGACGTCCAGTATGGCAACACACTCGATGGCTGCTGACCATAATGATATCTTGCTCATAAATTGTTCGAAGATTTTGGACATGATTCCGTCGAGAATTTTCTTCAATTTCTCCTCAAGACAAGTTAGCTCGGAGAAATATTTATCAATTGTGGGAGTGTAGAATCGCTTGTAACCTTTGCGAGCAGTTTCAATACGATATTCGTCGGGCACATTCTTAAGATATGCTTCTGGCACCTGAATCTGGTAGCGATTTCTTGCTGTTCCAAAATACTCCAAGTTACGACATCTTAGGACAGATTTCTGCTCCTCAAGATAATCATCAAGCTTATTAGTAACCTCTCTGATTCTAGCTTGGCATTTATCGTACTCACAATCGACCCCTGGGGAAGGGATAATCTTACCAGTCTGTTGGGCCAAACTGTGATCGAAGGATGTCTCAAAATATTTGAGAGTTTCCGTATAATCTGGAAACAGACCTCCATCTGTAGTGTGACTGAGGAGGCGTTTCAGAACGTGAGAACTATTATTCTGGACTGATTTGCTCATCGAGCTTACGAATTTATGTAGCTTCTTGAAATTGGTGAGTAGGTTCAAGAAGGATGAGATCTTGGCTTTGCTGTGCTGATCACCATCAAACATGATCGCTCTAGATTCACTTTCCGATTTGTAACACTGATTCTTGATCTTGGACAAGATTCTTTCAAGATCAGGCAATTGACCTAGTATGTGAATTATCTCATTCATGATGCTGCTGCTTTCATTTGACATCAAGGTCTCAACCGCGTCGAGGCGATTGTTAATTTGCTTGACATCACAGAGAGGCGAGCACAGCCAATTCTTGAGCAGTCGTTGACCGAAATGCGTCTTGCAGTTGTTGATGCTCTGGAAAAGAGTGTGGCTGGTTAGGCCAGAACTATTGAGGAATATCTCGAGGTTCCTTAGGGCGACATGATCCATAACCATGGGCGGCTTAACATTGAGATTGTTTGCGCATGACTTAGTATTTACACCAGTTCGTAGAGGAGTCGCATAGAGCTCGATCGTGGTGCACTTGAGCACCTGTCTATCTATAAGCTGAGTATGAAGATAGTAGACCAGAGCCCCAAAGCTATATAGTGCCAGTTTGTAATGATCCAGGGGCTCTAGCTCATCCAAATCTTGGGACCCATCTCCGATTTCAAACATCGATTTCAATTCAGATGGCCAATCATGGGTACTGTTTTCGTTCGAAAATATTTGGTTGGCTTTTAGATGATTGAGCGTTTTCTTCACTTGCCAAAACTCTTTGTTTGATCTGAGAGCAACCAACCTAGCTCCAGTCTTCATGATGGCTTGATAGGCGCATTGGCTTAGATTGCCCTTCTCGTACAGCACTTCCGTAGGTGAGTGATGAGCCAATAGGATGTTCAGATTGCTGAGATTGTTGTCGTCTTCAAACTGACCGATGAAGAGCTTGCTGGTTGTTACATCAGTAAAGCAGATGCCGTAAGACTTGCATCGTCTTCCGTTTTCGTCATTCTCACCTGTTGCTTCGCAAACAGCTAAGAGATATTGATTCTGGGCCGTGTGAAAAACAGAGTCACTAATGCTCATCATCTGGGTTCCCTTAGTGGTAACCTGACAAACCTCGCGCTTGACAACTCGATCAAACTTGCCTTTTTGCCCTGTTCGCTGTATCCTCTCTTCTAACATCGCTGGGGTTTCAGTTTGCTCAATTCTAAGAACACGGTACCCTTTGTTGACTAGAATAGATGCGTACTTGCCAAAGCTTGACTCTGGAAATCCAGCGTGAGCCGGCTTGCCCTCATCGCCTTTCATGAAAATGATATCCAGCTCGTTTACTGCTATGACGGCATCCTCGTTGAACAGCTCGTAGAACTTGCCCATCTTGAATAACAAGACGGCATCCATGTTCTTTTGCTTGATGAGCCACCATTGTCTTAAAGCCGGTGTTTGAGAGTCAAGGAATGACACGGGAACATAGAGTGTTTTTTCATCGTAATCTGGGTGGTCCGGGGGATTTCTATTTATGTCGAGCCGATTACCAGGCTTCAGAAATTGGTAGTGGAGATGGGCAAAGTCCTGCTCATCATTCGAATGATTGACACTCGGTTCCACATTCACTTTAGGCGATTGAACATCCATTCCACTGAATGTCCTCTTAGGAGCTATCGGGGTGCGAGGGGTCCTTGGTGTATGAGAGCCTACTTGGGGACTATATGGTATAGGTGTTGTCGGATTGGAATCGACCTGTTCCGAGCCATTTGGATGAGCTTTGGGGGGCGTTAAGCTGGATGCTAGAGATTCTTGCTTGAGTTCTTTTCTGGTTGTCGGCGGACTTTGGCTTTCTGTTTGAGGATTGCGTGATAAAGGCGAAAAAAAGTTCTTTATGGAAGGGGTAACACACTTTTTCTTAGCGCTATGGCTACCTATACTGGAGTAAGGTCTTTTCACACCCGGACTGTCCATAATTGAGTGTCTATTAGGAGTATTTAGTCTTTAGTGGATTGACATTATCAACATCTAACCATTGTTTTTGTTTTTGACTATGGTGTTCAAGGGTGTTGGATCAGATCGAACAAAGAATGCTGGCTTGACACTATTAGGTGATCCCCATAAAAAGGGCGCGCTTTGCCACGCGCTAGCCTACCAATGCGCACATGGTCAGCGGGCATCTCAGCGAATGCCTCCTTCCAAAATGCGAAAAACATTTCTTTTTCAATTGAAAACTTCTTATCCGCTGCATTCAATATCCACTCTATTCTCCGGAACAACAATCAAACTTCAAAAAATAACTATCATTATCTGAAGGGACTGAAACCTTTGGCTAACTTTCGCCATGGTCAGTGTCGTTCCCACGGCCAATGTAAATAATTTCTATCGGCGGATGAGCCGTATTTATGATGCCTGGGATGACCAAATCAAGACAGATTGTATTGTTATACCGGTGGGCCAGATTGAAACGGTTGAGTATTGTAAATCATTGACCATACACGAATGGCTCTTCGGTCTAGATATCCCTGACATCCTGATGGTGTTTGGCAAGAACAAAATAATATTTCTTGCTGGTAAGAAGAAAATAGATTTTATGAAGCCATTGATAGACAAAGCACCGAGCAACTCTAAATTACCAAAGATTGAGCTGTTTGTGAAAGATCGCAGCGACAACCGAGAAAATTTTGAAAAGATATTGAATTTGGTTAAGAAGGAGGGAAAAAATATCGGTGTTTTCGCTAAGGACAAATTTCCGGGTGACTTCTATTCAGAGTGTATGAAGACCCTCTTCAATCCAGCAAATGACTTTGAGAAGATTGATGTGAGTGCCCCCATTGCCTATCTATTAGCAATCAAAGAAGACGACGAGTTACAACATATAAAGAAAGCATGTGCCGCTACCGAAACAATATACTCCCGGGTTCTTGTTAAGGAACTGACAAACATCATCGACAAAGAAAAGAAGGTATCTCACCGAAAATTATCGGCTAAGCTAAATGAAGCCATAACCAAAGATGCAAGTAGACTGCTTGACGGCTTCAACAAAGACTTGGTCGACACCAGTTATGTACCCATTATACAATCAGGTGGTAATTACAATCTAAAATTCGCCGCTATGAGTAACGAGGATGACATACATTTCGGAACTATTGTTAGTAGCGTCGGCTTGAGGTACCATCGATATTGTTCAAACGTTTCACGAACACTGATGATCAATCCCACCGATGGCCAGAAAAAGAACTATGAGTTTCTCCTTGAAGTACTAGACGAGCTTATGAACAATTTGGTGGACGGAGCTGTTCTATCAGACGTTTACAACAAAGTTGTTAGTTACGTCAAGTCCAAACGGCCTGAGCTTGTCGATAAGCTGACTAAAAACTTCGGTTTCGCCACCGGTATCGAGTTCCGTGAGGGGCATATGGTGATCGGACCAAAGACCAACTTCAAGGCTAGGAAAAACATGACTTTCGTCATATCAGCTGGTTTCAATGATCTTGTAAATTCTTCAGCTTCAGACTCGAAGGGTAAGACTTACGCACTTTTTGTAAGTGATACTGTCATCGTTAACAACCGGGGAACCCAGGCCGAATTATTAACTCAGAAGAAGAGAAAACTCACCAAGACAATGCTCTTACTCAAGACCGGAGACGAAAGTAGCGAGGAAGACGATGAAGAGAATAACGAGCAGAACAAGCTTGACGATGATGTTGTTATGGCCGAATCGTTGAGGTCGAGGAGGCGGGTACTCGAAGATAGACTGCGCCAAGATCAATATAACGATGAAAAAAGAAGAGAGCATCAGAGAGAACTCCTACAACAACTAAATAGGGAAGCTCAAGCTCGTTTGTCTAACGGCGGTAGTCAAAAGATCGAGGCCAAAGTGAAGAAGTCTATAATAGCGTACAAATCTCCGAAGGATTTCCCCAAAGAGAACGAAATAAGTGATCTGAAGATCTATGTGGATAAAAAGAATGAAGCAGTTATATTGCCTGTATTCGGAGTTCCAGTGCCCTTCCACATTTCAACAATCAAGAATGTATCAACAAGCGTTGAGGGCGACTATCTGTACCTGCGTATTAACTTCTTCTTTCCAGGATCTACCCTAGAAAAAGGAACAGCATTCCCAACGAACGAAGCCACTTTCTTGAAAGAATTGACATACAGGAGTTACGCCCTCAAGGAACAAGGCGAAGTAAACTCGCCAGCTCAAAATCTACAAGATTCGTTCGTAGCCATTAAAACTGTCCAGAAGAAATTCAAATCAAGGATTGATGAACAAAAAGAGCTCGAAGGCGTCGTTAAGCAGGATACACTGATAGTCAGTGCGAACAAGATAGGGCCTAAGCTGAAAGATCTTTACATCAGGCCCAACTTATATCAGAAACGTATTTCCGGTTCACTTGAGTCCCACGTAAACGGCTTCCGTTTCACCTCAATCAGAAATGACAAGATCGATATACTGTACAACAATATTAAGCACGCCATTTATCAACCTTGTGATGGAGAGATGATTATTCTCTTGCACTTTAATTTGAAAAATCCAATCGTTATCAACAAAAAGAAACAATTTGACATCCAGTTTTACACTGAGGTCGGTGAGATCACGACAGATCTAGGGAAGCGTCAGCACATGCATGACCGAGATGATTACGCAGCTGAGGCTGCCGAGCGTGAGATGCGAAACAAACTCAAATCAGCTTTCAAAGCTTTCTGTGACAAAGTGGAAGCAGCCACTAAAGGGGAAGTTCAATTCGAAATACCAATAAGGGAGCTTGGCTTCTATGGCGTACCGAAGAAGAGCAATGTACTACTCCAACCAACCCCAAACGCGCTTGTCAATTTAACCGATCCGGACCCCACTGTCATTACTCTCAGTGATATCGAGCTCGTGCATTTCGAGAGAGTGTCATTTCAACTGAAAAACTTCGACATAACCATCATTTTCAAAGACTATAATGTGAAACCTCTCAATATCACAGCCGTTGAAATGAGCAAACTGGAAGACATAAAGAATTGGCTCGACCGTTGTGATATCAAGTTCACCTCCGGTAGCAGTAATCTTAATTGGCCAGTTTTGATGAAAAAGATCCGTGAAGACCTGCCTGCATTTTTTGAGGATGGAGGCTGGAGTTTCCTAGCTAGCGATGGTGAGGACGAGGAAGGCGAAGACGAAGAGGAGGAGGAAGACGACGAACAGTATAATCCCAGTGAAGACGAAAGTGAAGAAGAGGACGAGGACGAAACGGAGATGTCGGAAGAAGAGGAGTCCGATTACGAAGAAAGCGACGATGCGGAGGAGTTGGGCTCTAGTGAAGAATCTGGAAAAGATTGGTCCGAGCTTGAGGAAGAGGCGGCGAAGGCTGATAGAAACAGTCGTTTCGATGATGGCCCATCAACAGCCTCTAGACGACCCAATGGTTCTTCTGGAGGAGCTAAACGGAAATCTTATGACGACGGTCGAGGTGGTGGCGGAGGAAGCAAGAAGAGACGTTAGATGAATGATTGATTATCTCTGACTTTAATTGGGATCAAATCTCTCACGGGCAGTTACCCTTCCTGATCTCCACTCACTATCACTCGTCAATGACTACTTTATATGTTGATCCACATATATGTATATATATATGTACCATTGATTATCACGCATCTATCACAGGCGGTGGGGGGAATACCATATGATATTTAGTTGATCTGAAGCTACTCACATCAGCAAATAAATTCTGGGGAAAATTACTTCTACCTTTTAATCGCGAAACGTTGATACCGGTACCAATCAAACTGGCGCGAAATTTTACGTACGGTCTCCTCGAGGCTATGCGGCACAAGTGATTAAAACCTCTCAATGTAACTTTACGGCACTCGTCAAAATTTATCTTTGTCAAGTTCTCGTGAGAATCAATAAACTTGAATATATCGTTGTCAACGTCTGTATTGACCAGAGATAGTGACTTTAATCTTTTTAGGTTGCTCAAACCCATCATTCCGCGAGTACTTAGGGAAGAGGGATATGATATATGTAGCTCCTCGAGGTCGGAGACCAATGTCCCAATTCTGGAAAAACTAGCATCCGTACAATGATTCAACCAGCCTAGATTTAGACGAAGGCGCCTCAGATACTTACAACCTTTGAGAATCGTGGTCAGTGCGTTATCATCCATAATACATATTTTCTCAATCACAAGGGTTTCCAGGTATTTCAACTTTGCTATAGCCGAGAAGCCACGACTGGTCACTCGATCAACAAAATAATCATGCGCTACGCATGGTCCAATGCTCATTTGGAGATGTCTGAGATTGGGAAAATTTTTACAGATATCAATCATACAGATTTCAGAGTTATCAAAATCAAAGTTATTCACAGATAGTTCAACAAGATCGTTACATTTTGCTGTGGATAACGCCTTCAAGCCATCCTCTTGAACAGCCCAACAATAGGAGATGTCCAGTCGCTTCATGTTTGAGTTCAGACTAGCCAAGCATCGCCCGTTTATTCTTGTTCCACACAGGTTGAGCGATTCTAATAGAGGTAGGTTTTGTATTAGAAACCTGGCGCTTACCTCATTCACCTCAGAGCAACATGATAAATTTACATGCCGTAGAGAATTCCATTCCTGACACATGAGATTGAATGAGTAAGAATTCAAACGTGTTGAGCTATCTAAATTGATTCGCTCAATTTTCTTACACGAATTCAATATGTCTCTTATAATCCTGTTACTCATATCGCAGCATTCGAGATCTATAGCAACTAGATTTGGCAATTTATGAGCCATTTTGGCTAATATTTCTGAGGCGGATACTTTAGGTAGCCGGATATAATCATCCTTTGAAACAAACTTCAGGCTTAACCAATTAGAGGGCTCCCAATCGCAAACACATCGCCTTGCATCCACAGCACTGAAAACGGTTACCCATAGAAATGTAATATCAATCAATTCTTTCCATCGTTTACAAACTCTCGACAAACGTTTTCTTTGTAATAAGCTTATCCGGTCGAAGATGGACAATAAAATGTCGTTGGTCAAAAGGTCATTGGTCAAAAGCCTCATAATATCTAGCAGGTATTACTGTCGATTGTTTCTCTATTTTGTCGCGTTATATTGACCAAGCGCAACTGGAAAAAATCTGCAGAGGCAGTCGAATCATTCAATCTTTTTCTCTATCTTGTTTGGGTTATATCAACAGAGAGCAAAAAAAATGATAATATAAATGAATAATGTCAATGATTGCTCACGTGACTGGTCTGTCTGGAGGGCGCGAGACCTGGTGCATGAGGAGGAAAAAATCTCTTTCCTCAAATCATGTTTTTTTTAGCCAACTTTTGGGCGGCATCGGTAAGATCGAAGGGATGGGGGGTGTTAAAAACTTGGGGCCGGCATAATAAGTCGCTTTAGATTGTGGAGATGCTTGAACGGGTTGCGACTGCTGCTGGTGTTGATGTTGATGAGGCCTTTGTTCTTGATGATTGCTGTGATGATGTTGATGCGAAGGTGCATGATGTTGATGTTTATTAATCGCTTCCACCCTGTTATGATGATGATGGGTGTTATGCTGCTGTTGGTGGCTGCGATGATGGTGCGAGGATGAGTCCGACCTTACAGAGTGAGGATGTGAGTGTCTCGATCCGTTGTTGTTGTGTGGGGATGAAAACGAATTATGTAATTGCTTTACCGATTTAGGAGTGTGCCTAACATTCTGGTCCTCTTTATCCTGTTTGTTTCTCCTTATCTCAGAACTAGCAAGTTCTCCCCCACTTGACACGTAGCCACGATCATGTGCTCGGCTACTTTTCTCACCTGCACCATGATTGTCGCGGTCTCGATGATTATTGTGGCTACGATACATATGTTTAGCTATGAGTAACTGTTGAATTAGAAAATTTCAGCCTAGTGGAACAAAATTCTGAGAAAAAATAATTTTATATTAATTCAAAACCCTCAAAGGTGAGTAATTTGCAAGGTTTATCATCCTTCAATGCTTCATACTCATCCGCGCAAAGCAAACAATTTGCGTGCGAACGGCAGGGGTGCTGAAACTGTGGCCAATCACAATAAAGCACTGATCTGCCATCTCGAATTGATCTATTACGCCTATCGGTTATTCTTGTCGTTTCATCATTCAGCCACATAGTCAGGTCATAATTGTTGCTATGAGTCTGACGATTTGCAGACAAACTCGATTATAATGGCATCCAAGAAAGAGGATATCAAGCAAGCAGTGATAGTGGACTATAAGGCCATCGCTTGCAAAGTGCCTGGAGGTAGTTCCAATCGGAAACCCTTCATCCAATATAGTCTTGAGTGGTTGTTGATAGAGAAATTCGACGAAATTTTCATCTGCTGCCTTCCAGATCAATTTAAACAACTTCGAGAGTTCGTTCAACTGTTCTCAAGAACTGAGGATGTACCCAAATCGATGTCTATCCAAGTGCACTCATCTGATACCAATCATTCAACAGGAGATTGCTTGCGCGATCTTGATTCTAAGGCGTTAATTAAAGCAGACTTTGTTATCATGGATGTTGGTTGTTGTGGTAATCTACCATTGGCCGAATTGTTAAGTTCCCACAAGAGATTGAGAAAGCAAGATAAGAACGCCATTCTGACATCAATTGTCAGAAACTTATTCACGAAAAATCTCACCAATCTAGGAGAGTTTCCAATTTACGTTTCGGATCCCAAAACTGGCCTATTGCTCCACTATATTGCTGGCCGTGTCGCCAAAAATGAAAAACCAGGACCGATAAGTGCTGTTGGCAGGATGAGATGTGTTCAAATACCTTCAGAGATACTTCTCGAGCGGCAATCTGTTAAGATACACACCAATTTGTCGAGTACAAATCTTTCTATCTATTCCTCGAACGTGCCAGCCCTTTACTCAGAGTTATTCGACTGTCATTCTGAGGCAGACCTAATACAAGCAGCATTTGACAATCACGAAGTCCTTGGAGGTTCAGTTTACATCCATGTCATCGATGACCTTTTCAGTCAGAGAATGGCAGATTTTGGCTTCGCGATCAATCAAAAACGAGAAAAATTTGACACGAATCTCATTTACAAGCGCAACGAACGTAGCCAAGTTCTCAGAAAATTAGTCAATGACTCTCTGATCGACTGTACCAGATTGAATCCAGAGTTATTCCTGTCTAATCTTGCTCACGAGGAGGATTCAGATGAAGAAACTGAAAGTAGCAGCGAGGTTTCCATGATGGAGGATGACGAGATATTCTTTGGCGAGGTATTAGATAGTTTGCTTCGTGGTTACGAAGAGACGATTAGGAACGAAAATCTGATACTAGAAATCAACTCATCCAAGCACGCTTATAACATTAGTATAGATGACGTATACACAACTATCATAAAAGCTCTTCTGTTTTTGCCAGGAAAATTGAGCTCAGGTCATGCTAGATCTCACGGAGAGTTCGCATCGCTTGTAGAGAAGGCCATCGATAAATTCAAACAGCTTCTATTGAACTATGTGAAAAGCAATCAATCGCGTGCAACTGTTATCTCAACGATCGAAAGGCTATATATATCGAATCAACTCGATCTGCTGAATGATACGGTGTTGGCAAAAATCATATACAAATTGTACGATATAGACGTGTTAGATGAGGAATCGATTCTGAGCTGGTACAGAGATTATGACAAAAGTGATAAGGTTCAGGAACAACTAAGATCAAGACCGGCCATCAGACAGTTGGCACAAGCTCTGGAGGCTGAATCAGAGGATTCAGATGACGACTCCGATTAAACATGGATTTTAGAGCTCATTGTGACCATCTACCTCAGACTAGCTTGCCTGAATGTTCATGCTTCTCTCTTTTTTCTCTCCCTCCCTTTCCAATACTACTTCTTGAGCTTCTCATCCAGCTCCTCCCAACTCGTTGCTGCTCGGAGACTACTCCTTAAGCTCGGTTCAAAGGATGTAACAATTCACCAGCACCACCACTTCCGGTCAAAAATTTCACCCCTTCCAGTGTACTCTGCCCGCCACCGCTGCGAACACGGACCATTTGAGAGGTTGAGCTGCATCATTATCAAGTTATCTGGAATCTCGCAACTTGCTTGTCTTGCGAAAACATTTGAAGTAAACATAATTGAGTTTGATCATGAGTATCAAAAGTCAGTATTGCAGTGAAGATCAAGGGATGGGATTCATATTATATTGATTTCAGTCAGTTTATTTATCGAGAGATAATCGTTTCTCCGAGAGTGATTTGATTAATTTACAATTGTTTAAGTACTACGCTTGTTGTTTATAATTCGGCATTACTCTTTTTTTTCCCAATAGGAGCACATTTGACTAGATGACTCATCATTGATGTGTTGGCTTGTAATTGATTGAATATATACGAAGTGCCTAAATGCGATCGCTTTAGTTAATGTTCAAATTCTGAAGTTGAAGCATCTAGATTGATCAAGCAAGTGGCGATCGGATTTTTCACCTCCATCTCCAATATTGCCAAGTGTTTCCGATGTTCGGACTTCGATTATTCGCTAAAGCTATTTGTTGAGTGACGTGAACGACTTGCTGACAGTATCTCTCCTCAGGATTAAGGTACGAATTGTTATGACATGCAAACGGCTCGTCGAAGCGTTCGTTCATCTAATTGGAGTGAATTAAATTCAACCCAAGAGATCTACTTGCCAAGCGAGCTATAACATAAGCACGTGTGAGAACCAAAACTCAACTGTACGCCAGATTGATAACTAACGTCAGCTAGCTTGATTTCACAAGCCAAAAGTCACCCTTTGACCAACAATGCACCTAATCCTGTTTGTTGACGGCCCTAAGTAGTAGGTAGACTAGAATTACTCATCCGTAATAGTTGAAAACTGGCCCAATTACCCGTGAGTTGACCCGAACATCTATGGCCTAGGCCGATGTTGAACCCTCTAACCTGGCAAATTGATGGCTAGTTTTTCTGGACATCTAAACATCATACAATTCGAAGACTGTTGGTGGTCCTAAGATTCTATTAGCCTGAATTGCAATATTGTTACTATTATTATCATTATTACTATTTGTTTGATTAGTGTTGTTGTTGTTGTTGTTACTATTATTGCCCCCAGTTGAATGGTAGAAATTTCTCCATGAAGCTCTAACACTGGCGGGAATTAGATCACCGTCGGCGTCTAGTTCGCCTCCATTACAATCATAATCTTCCCTATATCGTTTGGCCAAATTCTTGATATGCTCCAAAAGGTTTGCTGGTAATCTTAAATTATTCTCCAAATAATCGATGAACCTATTTTTGGATTGGTCCATTTGCAATTGTTTGCGCATTAAGTCGGTTTTAAATAACTGTGCAAAGCACCTATCTAACAGTGTTTCAGTTCCATTGTAGGCGCCCAGCAAGACCACCACCGTGTTCTTGGCCGTCGATCCAACGCATGGATATAGATCCTCATTGATTTCATTCAGCCCTATGAAGGCGACGCCGAGATTCTTTCCATCCATAAAGTAGGACAATTTTCCCGTCATTGTGTTATAGAGGAGGCCTAGTTTGATGGGCCGATTCAGAGGAAAGTGGCTCGAGTATGGCCGCTCAGAGCCCGAGTGCCAAATGAGCCCCTTGTGAGACAAGGACCAGCCCTGGTTGTCTGAACCGATGAGATTGCAATAGTTTGGCGACTGGAGACGCTGCCTCTTGGTGCATAGGCCAAACATAACGCTGGTTCCATAGGCTTTGTCTAGGATCTTAATCTCCAAATAATAGTACCTATTCAGTGGGTCTCTTCTGAGTGGCTCCTCCGTCATGCAGGCCACCGTTCCCTCCGAGCAGTCTGGATGGAAATGGACGATTTTCCCACTTGAGCTTATAAGACACTTGAGCGATTCTTGCTTGGAATCCCATCTCATGGGGATCTTCTTGCCAAGTGATAGTCTCATGGAGCTCATTTCGTCCTCAGCCTCGAGCCTCTGGTTGGCCAAACTGCTTCTGCTTGCGCCCCCAAAATCCAACCCCTGGCCCTCGGCCAGCCTGTCCTGGACCGATGGCCGAGCCGACCGGTCCATCATCTGGTTGTTTATCCCGCTGCTGCTGCTGCTGTTGATACTACCGGTGTTCTTGTTCCTGCTCTCGGGCCCAATCGGGCCTCTATTTACACCGAGCCCCCTCACCGACGGCGGCAGCCTAGGCCGCTTCCAAGCACGAGAGTGAGCATCTTGCTGGCCTCCCGGAGGTGCCCGTTTGGCTGCGCTCGGTCGGGCGGCCGCTTGTTCCATTGCTCCGCGTTGGCCTTCGGCCCACGCCAATTGGGGCCCTTTTGCCTTAGGGCCAATAGAAGGCGGCGGCACGCACGCCAAGCCCAAATTACGCAACGTCTTGGACCGCGTTGCAGGAGCCATGTCCCAGGGCGATGCTGCCCCTGGACGTGCGTCTGCCCCAGTGGCCCGTTGCTGCTCTTCACTGCACTTCGGGGGCTGCCCTGCGCTTGTGTCGCCGCGGCAGCTTCTCTATGCGCGCACGGCGCCCGCTCTTCTGCCGGCCCTTAGGTCTAGCTGCGAAGGATCTTGCGGGCCTCCATTGTGTGTGTCTGCAATGCACTTGCGCTTCTTCTTCTCCTTCTTCTTCTTCTTCTGTCCCTAATTCTCTTGCCTGTCTCGCTTCTCTGTCCGCCGTCTCGCCCACACTCTAGGGCCGCTCGCCTGGGAGAGATCCTCACTTTTCGGACAGATCTTTTGTCTCAGCCAAATTGTTCCTCCACTCTCGAGCTGCCCCGACGGAGTGCCGAGCGTAAAGCTGGCCCACAACTCTCGGCCCGAAGTCTTATCTCCGGCGGTCTGTCTCTCTTTTGGCTCCCCTCTAATCACGCGCCACGACAACGAACTCGCTCCCCAGCGTGGCCAAAACACAACTGAAACGCAACTTCCGCCGGCTCGCTCCCTCACTTCCTCTCGAGCGGGCCCCAGTCCAAGGGAACCACCAGGGCTGCCACCAGAGGCTCGCGACGGTCTTTCGCGCAGTTGCAACTGGAAACTAGTCCAACGGTTTCGCCGCCAACCAGTGGGCCCACTTTGCCGGGCGAACCCAACTGGACGCATTCCTGGCCGGCAACGCATTCCTGCTGAGCCGGCGGGAGCGCGCCGCAGTTGCGCAAGGGGCCGCGCGCCGATCGATTTGGCCGGAGCGCGCCCAAAGTGGCCCGAGTGGCACTCTCATTCAGTTTGGGCCAGTCGCCAGTCGCCAGTCGCCAGTGGGCCAGTTCGCGCGGCCGGAAAGAGTGCGGCGGAAGGCACGCGAGCGGCCCGTTTGTGTGAGCGGCGCCACTCGCGGCTGAGCAACACGGCGCTTGGTTGGGCCAGTGTCGCGCGCGTTCGTGGCCCTGGCTGCGCGCAGTGGGCCGAGGCTGCACGCGCGCGGCCCCATTGGTTGCCTGCGGCAACAGTTCGCTTGTTGCGCACGTAATTTTGCGCGTGCGACCACTTCAGACTGGGGCCTGCGGATTGCGCCCGGCCGCTCTCCTGCGCGCGCCCCAAAGGCTGCCGCCCGGCAGGCCCGCCGGTTGCCAGCCACAACCGTCGGCCGGGCTCGCGACCCGCACGGGAACTGGGCACGCGTGAGCTGTTGCGCAAACTCGAGCAACAGCCCCTCAGCTTCCGCCATGGCGGCCCGGCGACCAGGGGCGCCCGCAGCTCGCCCTCACTGCAGCGAGCGGGCCAGCCCAGTGGGCAGCTGCATCTGCGCGCCCGCCAACACGGCGCTCTCCAGTCGGCCACCGTCAGGCCCCAGTTCGCGTGAACTCCATGAACTTTTAACACTGGTGGCCAGCGAGCGAGCGGGCGAGCGGGCGCGCAACTGGACGGCGCCAGGCGCGATTCAATGCCGATCCAATTGGCGCGCGATACTTAATGGGTGCCCAGCAGAAGTCGGCCCTCCGGCTGAGCGGGTCGGTTTTCGCTTTCGCTTCCTCTGTGGCGCTCGTGCGGCCGCCGACGCGCGCCCCAGACGAGCTCTGGCGGCCGAGCAGGAGGCTCGTGCGGCCGGCGAGGGCCGCAAATGGGCGGCTGAGCGTGAGCGGCCAGCCGCCGTCCAGCAGCTGCCTCAGCTGCCAGCCATCTGAGCCCCAAGCATGCAGAGGGTTGCGAGGGAGCGCGAGTGGGTCTGCAGCGAGCAGCAGCGCAGGATGGTTGGCGAAATTTGCATGAATGGAAATGGTTGCGTTGGGGCGGCGATACTTTGCTTTGGTCGCGCGCGATACAGTTTCTCCGCATCGATTGTGCGGGCGGACCCAAGCACAAGCACAAGCACGAGGGCGCAGGGCCAGCGACAGAGCGCGCAGACTGGGCGCGAGTGGGCGCTCTGCAATGGACAGGCTGCAGGGCCGAACAGCCGGCCAGCTGGCCGATGGACAGTCCGCGGCGAGTAGCTCTCGCTCTCTGCTGTTTGGCTGCACTTCTGGCGCCAATTAGACACTTCAGCTGTTGCGTAACACAGTCTTGCGTCGGCATTTTACATGGATGGGCTCTGAACGCCTGTTCGGAGTGGGGGAACTTTCATTTCATTTTATTTTATCACTCACTTCATCGCCTCACATAAAGTTGCGCTCTCGCATCCAAGAGTCGCTGACGAACTTGCTCATGTAGTTGCGCACCCCGTCGGGCAGAATGACCACCACTCGCTTGCCGGGGTCCTGGCTCAGCTGAGGGCCCGCCAGACGCACGGCCTCCAGGGCGGCCCACATGGCGGCCCCGCTGGAACCGCCCACCAGGAGACTCTCGTGCCTGATGAGCTGGCGCGCCGTCCGCAGGGCGTCCCCGTCGGCAACCTTGATCCATTGGTGCACCAAACTGCGATCGCAAACTGTGGGCACAAAGTCGTAGCCAATGCCCTCGATTTCGTACGCCCCTTGCATCTGTTCAACTTGGGCCCCCTTTTGTCCGCCCCCGTTGGCCACCCGCTCCGGCTGGGCCATTGTGGAGCCCAGTGGGTCGGCGCCAACAATTGTGCACCTGGGCACTCGTTCTCTGAATTTGCGCGCCAAACCGCTCAGAGTGCCGCCCGTGCCCGTGCCTGCAACCAGCATGTCCACTTGGGCAACGCCAATGCCCGCCGATTGGGACGCCTGCTGGCACGCGACCAAAATCTCCTCGGCAGTGCTGTCGTAATGGCAAAGGGGGTTCGAGCTGTTCCTGTACTGGTTGAGTATGACAGACTTTGGTATTGTTTTCAGCAACTCCAGCGCCTTGCAAATGTGCGAGCCGGGCGCGTCAAATTTGGCCACATTTGCTGTGCGCACTATCTCGGCCCCCAAACACCTAAGCACGTTCTCCTTCTCGGCGCTCATCTTCTCCGGCATCACTATGATGCACCTGTAGCCCCGCTGTGCAGCCACCAGCGCGAGCCCAATTCCCGTGTTGCCAGAGGTGGGCTCTATGATCGTGTAGCCACTGTTTGGCACCAATTTGCCTCCCTTTTCGGCATCATTGATCATCCTCAAGGCTATACGATCCTTAACACTGCCCCCGGGGTTCATGAATTCGCATTTGGCCAATATCTGGCACTTGATTCCGTGCATTTTGGGCAAGTTAACCAGCCTAACTAGTGGAGTCTGTCCCACACAATCCAATATGGAGTCGTGTATTTTCAGTGCATTCATCGATGGGCTCATTGTCACGTGCTCATGAGGATCCTCCAGTCTGGTGCTTCCGCACGCCGACCATCTGCAACGCGACGGCCATCCAACCGAACTGGGATCTTGGTCGTCCTTGCTGGCCATTGGGCATCTGTCGAGCGCTTCCTTTGGAGCCTCGATGGTCACTTTTTTGCACTTCTTCGGGCTTGTTTTCGTGGCCAACTCGTCGAGTTTGGCTGCCGGCTTCATTGGCAGAGTCATCTTTGGAATTGGAAGTTATCTCGTTGGGAATCTGCGAAGTTTGGGATCAGTTTCTTCTCGGAAGGCGACAGTTTTCTTCACAACTCTCGTCTGCGAGCTGCCTAGCAATCAACTTCATTTTCCGAGCCCAATCATTTATATGGAGCGGAGATCTTTGCCACAATCTCGACACGTAGTTGCCGAGCAGACACACATGTGGCCGTCAAGTCTAGACGCGATTGTTTGCGTGTGGCAAGAGACTGTCTGCAAACAAAACGTTCTGCAGACGCAACAGATGTAACGAGCCACAAAACTGTCTTGCTACTGCCAATCACGAGCGTAAATCTGGCAACACGTTCCGCTATATTAAGTCCAAGGTAACTTGGTGTGGACCGTGCAGGCGAACGTGATAGCGTGACAGCGTAAGGAAAAACTTCACTTTCCACCAACCAAATGCTCTCGCTCAATCCCAAAGCAACCGAGACAACTCCCAGTGGCTCGGCCATGTGTTAACTCGAGAGTTAAGTTGTAGTATCCATTTGGAAGGGTTAACTTCTTTCACTTACGTGAATAATCAAACAATCGTTCACATTATTTTTACCCCAAGAAATCCGCAGGGATCTTGCTGTCGATCGTGGCAGCTTAGAGTCCACCGTCTCAGATCTTTCGATTAGGTGATACGAGCGACCAATCGACAAGATCGATCTACGTGCTGAAATTGGAGGCCAATTTTTGGTTCAATTAAAACTTGATGAATAGCATCAGGCAGGTCCTTCTCTGCTCCAGACAGTATCTTCTCTATCTCACCAGGCTGATACACAATTGATTGTAAATTTCTCCATATTCAGTTCTGTCGGGAGTGATCAAAAGGAGGAGCAGGCATCCATCTTCGACCCGAAAGCCTTACGGTAGAAGTGTTATAATTTCATTAGAGAACTAGATCCAGAATCGTTGGACTGAAAGCTCGCCTGGATAACAGTTTCACCCTCGCCGATAAAGTGGTTCCATACAAAGAGGTCTCCCTCCCTCTTTCTCTCTATCTGATTCTCATAGCCGAACGCCGAGGTTTGGTCGAATATTGTGTGAAAGGACCAGCTTGCCAACCACGAATTCGTCTCACTACTGGGCTGAATAATAAGAGCTCGTTTGATAGGGTCTGGTGGGCGAGGAAGAAGCTCTCTCTCTCTTTGGGCAGAAGAATCGGGACCAGCGCAAATCATCGGGAGCGCCGTTACGCTCTCGGAAAAATTGGCCACCACAATGCAGCCTATTCGTGTGTAAATTCTCTCACACATCCCGGTCGCATCATCATCAATGCATTCAACTGGTCTCTAGCCAATAGAGAAGCGCCCTCCGACATCCCTCACCACCTTCCCATTTTGTTCCGCTCGCCAATTTTGTCATTCTCCCAACTCCTCGACTTGCCTAGTCTCAAATATACTATTGCTCGCTATTGGGCCACTCATTTTGCTCCTAGTTGTTGGTTGTGGCGTGAGAGAATTGGCCACCGGTTGCATCCTTTTCCATTGCGTCCCACTTGTTTATTGCGGACAAATTTTTTCATCCCCAGATAAGTGAGGGCCAGATACTATAAATCAGTCAACCTGCTATTTCAAGACCCATTCAGTTGCTTTCGTAGAGGCCTACTCATCTTGAACGAGTTCCAAATTTGACTAGGTCCTTGAAGGCCAGTGTGGAAAAATTGATCTACAATTCGGGGGGAGTGCGAATATAATTGCAAAGGTGTCGTGCTCGTTTACGGGGAAGATTCGCGCCCGGCGGACGAGTTATTCTCGACAGAACTCCCTCTAAGAGATATTTAGATCTCTGCTATCCAAAAGATTCTAGCAGATACTAGCTTGCTGGATATCAAGAGCGATGGGATTTAGGAACAATTTATGCTCCTTGCAGAAGAAGAGTTACATTGACTCGTCCGGCTAAGAAAAAAGCCCGCTTATAGAGGTTGAGTGGCACTAGTTAAATCGGCCATAGATAAGAGACCTAAATATGAAGCGTCTTTTCGTACCATTTTCCATTTGACCTTGATCTAATTCCACATATTGGTCTCTCTGGCCACTTGGCTAATAAAATCATATCGAATGAGTATGCTCCTAAGAAAAAGGGTGAGTTACTCTCCACACAAGGTCCATTGTTCTAGCTTGTGGGCTGCACTGTCGGATAAGAAAGCTGACCAATCACAATTCAGAGATTGAATGAGTAACCAAACTCGCTTGTGCTTTCCCGAGTGTCATAGATCAAAACAAGAAATCATATGGCTATGAAATTCTTGGATTGAAAAGTATATGGGAGACGAAAGTCCAATCCATGTGGTTGGTGAACCAGATTTAGCCCAGAGGTTGTTACTACCGATGGAAAAAAATCGCCCCTCCTCCTCCTCCTCTCTCCCCCGTCCGACTCCTCTTCCTCTCTAGAGTAGATGTGGTTTCCCTTGGAACTGATTGTTCACCCTGTGAGTGTTGTAGCTGCTCGTTGGAAGGACATCTATCAGGGACACTGTAAGTGGACCAGAAAGAGGAGAACGATCAATTAGCTGGAGCTTCGTTTCTTGATTACAAAGCCAATCAGTTGATTGTTCCGAATAACTATTGTCAGCATGGTCAGCTAGCGGACAAACTGCAGTTGCTCAGTTCCTCTGGGGGGGGGGGGGGGAAGGCATGTTAGTCCCGCAGCTTACACTAAGTATCTCTCTGGATAGAAGCAGTCCACTTCAGTAACACACTTGATTGATTCCATCTCGGGTATCTGATTTTTTCAAACACCGACTCCACTCTTTAGAGTCCGCCGATGTTTGCCTCCACCGTTCAGCCGCGGCCGCAAGAAAGGAATTCGCTCTCGTTCCCTGAGAGGAGTCTCCTTTCCCTCCTCTTCTGTTTCAGCTTCTGTTTTACCACCCTCTCTCTTAAGCCCCGAGGACAACAACACTGCTATCAGGCTGCAAGTTCAAGATCGCGATGCTAGTCATTTGGCGCTGCGCCTAAACGCGCCCCACATTGTGTGGTAGTTGTCAGAGCTCGAGTTACGGCAACAACAAAGCAGCAACCACAATGAAATACATTTCATCGCCTTTTTCTACCCTCCTGATCGCATCGAAAGCGAGTCCTCCTTCGTGGATTTCTTCACCTTGTGAGCCGGGCTCATCTAGCTCGCTGGACGGCCGACTGACCAAGAAGCAGGAGGAGAAGAAGAAGAAGAATAAAAGGAGCAAAGTTTCCGTCGACCCACGACGAGTAATATATTCGACAGGCATGGACGAGGACACTTGCGGTCTAGTCCCAGAATGGAACTCGTCTTTCCCTACCCTCCTCATTGTTCACGCTCGCTCCATCGGTCTAACAAAATTTCCCTCCTCTCGTTCATTCTTCTTGCCACCGTTTGTGCAGTCTTGACCAGTCTCGCGCAAAAGGAGTCCCTCTCCTGCGCAGCCTTGTCTCATCGTGATTTTCAATTGATGTCTATCTGTCTGTGCCTGTGCAGCGGTTTGCACCTGTGACAATGAATTTGTCCCTACATCTTGCTTGTACCATCTAGTTGAAAGTTGGACATTCCACCGGTGAGCGAGTGGCTGCCTCACCAGACGTCTGATCAGTATAGCCGAAGACGATGTATTTGTCGTGATTGATGTGAAATTTCACTCGTCGTAGCGGCAGACAGCGGTCGAAATGATAGTAGCCGGCCAGATAGATTCTGTCCCCCCGGCCGAGAGTCCAGAGTCTGTAATCAGAAAGAGGGAGTGGCCTAAGCTCGACCATCCACTCTCTCGAGCAGTAAAAGCACCTTTGCCTGGGCTAACCTCTGGAGGAAAGCTCTGTTTCACTCTCAACTCGACGCCTCTCCCATGGCTCAGTTCTACGGCGCGAAAGTAAGTCAGAGCCTTCGTTTGAAATCATTGAGGGGAGACGGAGATTCCTATGACATGTACAAAGATGAGTCCTGTCTTGGTGATCCCTCTTGAAACTGCCTCTGATTATCCCCAGCGAGTCGGCTTGCTTGTTCGCCTACGAACCATTACCCAGACTGACATGAGATAGTTTGTTTTGCGATTGTCCACGAGTTTGAGGCACCTTGATTAATTTGCTAGTTCAGTAGTTGAATGTCTCGAATACTGCCCACATAAGGAACTTTTAGTAAATATATTAAATCATATCTGTTAGTGATTCATTTGGAAGAGTTGCCAGCTGAGCTAGAGATGAAGTATCAGAACAGTAGTTATAGTATTTATTACTTTCTAATTTGGGATCCCATTAGAAAGATTCAATAGAAGATGATGAGAGCAGATGAAAATATGGTTATACTTTATATGGCGAAAGCCATCATAGTTAAAATGTTTTCCACATTGATCAGAGAGATGCCCAGCAATCGACGCAAACGACGGTGCATGCCAGCGAATTATTCAAGTTCGCTCTCCACCGAATCGAATGCTTTAGCGAGCATGAATATTTATTGCAAGTCTCAAGCAAACAAGGCCAAAACCTCAAAGCAGAATGTTATTTCATTAAGTTTCCTAATTGTTTTAGTTCAAATATCACACTACACTAAGATCATCACAGAGTCTGAAGCAAAGAGCATAAACACTTGTTGCTCTTCAAACCAGTTGGGGCGCGTCTATCGTAGCTCCAATAACAAGTTCCGCATAATAGATGCAAGTGATTACCTAGCGGACCGCTCTAAATACGCGGTCGGTCAGCAGAACTTGGCTCTACAGATTGTCACCAATGACACGAAACCAAATAACTACGCCACAATCGACAAGAACGAGGCAGAAAAGGCGAGAGAATTAGAGGACGCTGCTTTACTGTACACAAATAATCACAATTCAAACAAGAAGCTGAAGAGCAAACTGAGAAACTCACTTGCGTATAAGCGTCCGTATGATGTGCAAGTGTCTGATGTCCACAATGATGGTTACAAGTTCAATCAAGACTCTGATATCTTAAACAAAACGTCGTCTATTCGAGAGGAAGCTAAGAATCAATCGGATAGATGGACCTTCTACATTGCGGAACCCGGCGATACGGTTAAGAGTGATGGGCCACTTAATGAGACTCACTCTGAACCCTCAGACGTCAATAGCACCAGTTCAACAAGGAAGCCCCTCGCTACAAGTCCTGCTGATGATCTCTCGCCCAGGTTACAGTTGACAAATCGTCGCCGGAGCGAACTGATAAGGACTCAACACAGGCCGCCATGGTCGCTTTTGAAAAACGTACAACAGAATTACACCGCCAAATTTGAACACCTTGGCAAGAAATTCCGCCTCAAACTGACAACCATCGCACCTAGCGCTCTAACGACCCAAGAAATATTTAAACTCATATCGTCAGCACATTCTCCAGTGAAGATAGGTATCAATATGATACCTACAATCCGCAGAAACAAGACCGCAAGTGCGCAAAAACACGAAGGATTAGAGGAAAAATCAGCTCCAATTGATGGAGGCCATAGCACGCATCTCGTGCCAAGCTTTGCAGAAATGGGGAGGAAATCGTTGGTTGGCCAATACAAAGGGAAGGAAAGACCATCAGCACAGAGAATTGATGAGGCAGAAGCTAGTGAAATGAGCTCGGCCGAGACTGGTACTCTAGCGTCTGACACCAAGAATACTAGTATACTAGATCGTGGAGTTTTGTCTCCGGCAATTCTTGTCAATGATGACGAAGAGACTAATGAGGATTATAGCGGAAAGAATGATATCGGCGACAGGGATTATGGCAACCTCAATGGGAAAAGACATCTCTTCAACTACACAGTCAAAACTCAAAATAGACCAGATGGAAGACCAGTCACGATCATAAGAAATTCCAAGATTCGTGTTGTCGCGAGGCCTACAACGCAGGCACCAAACTTTATTGTCATACCCAATAAGATCAAGATTGAAACAACTCTCGCACCTCCTATTACGGCAATCACCAATACCACCTTGGTCAGAATGATTGCAAAGCAAAAGCATAAATACGATGATAGTATTACATCGGCTCCCCTGACTGTGATAGACAATGACGCTTTTAGAGTTCCCCAGAATGCAACCGTAATACACAACAATAGATTATTGGTTCGTATCCGGCCTGGCCAACAGCAGACGCAGCGCTTTCAAGTTACCACCGAGTATCCATATTACAACCCTGTTGCTGGTATTACCCCTCCCTATCCGACAAATCCACGGACGACAACCCCGAGGCCAACGCCTAAGGTTTCGAACGTGATTCATAGTCCTAACCAATCAACAACTGCGTCACCTTCATCCAAGTTCGGTTCGCAGAAAATCAGATTTCCAGCAACACCCCCACTCGCAGATGGCCTCGAATCATCTCAGCAACAGTTGCCACCTAGTAGACTGAACATATCAGTCCCGAGTGATGCCAACTTGGTAGGACCAAACAGAGTTCCAGAGAAAATAACGATGGAAACTGAGGAGCAGGTACCAAGTAGTTCTCTAGTTGTATCTGACTCTACAATTGTAGGCCGACCGCCTCATGGGTCGAGTACGATCAACCAGGATGGAATTGTCCGGTTGAGCACCACGAGGAGGCCTAATAGGCAGACTACCAAACGAATCAATATTGTCTCAGCAAACACAACTATCGTTACGACTAGTCCGGATCAATTGCAAGAAGTTCTTAGCAGTGTGATATCTTCACACCAGAATGATATCCATCATGTCAATCAGAATCGGCCGTCTCACAAGCCTGACTTCTTGCAGTCGATAGCAAATTTCTTCAATGGTAGCGTAGCGACAACATTTTTAGCTATCGTAACTGCCATAAAAACAGTTTTGGTTGCGGTACTAATCATGTTCCTACCACCCATTGCTTTAACAGCTGCCATTGTTCAAGCAATTAGTTTGGGCTAGTGAATGTTCCTCGTAGGAACAATTTCCATTTTTGGTTGGCCAAATATGATTGTGATGAAGCTCAATAAATCGCTGTAGGCAAGTGGATATGAAGTCACATCACGTATTCCTTTGTTACGTCTTTGATTATTCCATCAGGCGGGACAAAGTCTGGGTTAGCTGGAGTCTCTCGTTTCATGTGATCGCTTCGATAAGGGATCATGGTGTCGCTAGCCTCTAAGGTGGCGTCATATAGATCCCTATCTAGAACTTTGAGTTTTTCTAGGACATTCACTTGAGCCTTTTCGATTCTACTGATAGATCTGGACTCCATCATAGACTCCTCCAATCTATAGAGAGACCAAATTCTGTTGGCCCCTCGAACGATTGTATCTGTTAAGCCGAACTGGTCCATGGTGTGCTGGGGCCGCTCATTGAGTTGGCGGATCTCAGAGTTGGTGAGTTCGTACTCGACTATGGGGATGAGCTGTCTCGGCTCTGATTCGATTCTTTCTATTTCTCTTTCTGTCTTCCTGATCTTCCTCTCGACCCTCATTTTAAGGATGGCGGGGTCAATGCGCCTTTTTTTCTTAGGTGGCTCTCCCCATCTGGCGCTGGTAGTGGAGATGGAGCGGGATATTAGTCTCGGAGTTAAATACCTCAACATGACGTAAAAATTTATCCTTTCTCAGAGAGGTGGGTGAATGAGACACAAACAAACAGGCGATTTTTCGCCACTGGATGGTCGCGTGTCTGAAGTTGGCTCACTCTACGGAAAACTTGGGTGGCCAAAAATCTCTCATTTTTGTTCGTGCGGCCGTGGCGGAACAGAACCTTGACTGATTCCACGCAGCTCTGAATCAGCTAGGGGACTTGAACGGCACGAAGAGACATTTTTGAAAGAAGCTTTCTAGGACATAGAGTCGGATCGTTTCGGCACTATGTAATTCGTCTCAATTGAAGTCTGCAAAGACAACCGTATTATATATCGCCTTCGCTGATTGGGAAGATATGCCCACTTATGCATTCTTGAAGAGGAAGATGTTAGAATCACTATTGATAAGGCGATTTGTTGTTAATGCGCCTGATTACCGATATCGGCCACACAGTTCTCCATTACAAAGACCACGGATGTCCGATTTTACTTCAATCCATCATTTTAGCGTTGATAGCACCTCAAGAGCCTACGCATAGAACAAGCGCCAGAATGTGTTCGTCTATCCCTGTCATGATCATTTTTATATCTCTCACCCTGGCTGTGCCATTGGATGTAGTAGCCATGAATAACGAAGATCGCGCGAATGAACCCTATCGAGAGCCAGCTGTCATTAGGTCCGCCCGCAGTACAGATGAATGGATTTATAGCCTACTCACTTTGAAGTATACTAGAGATAGCGAACAAAGTTACACTAGTGATTACCCGATCCAATTGAAGCAGTCAAGCACAAGCCAGAGCAATTTTCTAGTCCACGGTCAAAATGATGAACCATGTAGTCTTCAAACAATTCCGAGACCCTCACCATACAAGTCTATCGAGGCATTGTTGGATGGTAGCTTAGGTAACAACGATCATTGGGTTCCAGGGAGTGGACACACCGATAATAGGGCTCTAATATGCTCAAACGTCGATGAGAGTAACTATCGTCCCTGGTTTTCCAAGATGTACAAATCGAGAAGCAATCAACACATACATCAGATACATATATCCACCAGCGACCCATTGGTAGTCTTCCCCGCCATTGATCTGATATGCTCCTCTTTCAACTGCTCTCTCATTAATGTATTCAACATGAGTGGGCAACAGGTACACGACTGTAGTAGGCTCGCTTATTGGTTGACACAATGGCCAGAGCTCGATATATTGGATCTATCCAACACCTCTCTGAAATCATTGGAGTCTATACTGGACTCATATTCATATTCCTCTGACGAGAAGATTTTCGCGCCGAGTTCCGATCAGACACGGGCACCTGAGGTCAATGATAGGCTGGCATCTGATAATGCAACAGACAAAGATTCTCATGAAAAAACGAAAGAAACGGGACCATCTAACGACAGCAATACGCCGTCCCCTAGACCTATCTCTCAGGCTGGCCCACCAAAGATGTATCTCAGATCACTGACACGGCTGCATTTAGACTTCAACGAGATCAAATCATTAGACTTCGATTTCTTATTTGAAAGGATGCCTGCCCTAAGACACATTTCATTGGTGAACAATAGTGTATTCGACATAAAATGTGATGAGCGCCACAGGTCTAGATTCAGGAGTCAGATTGAGACAGTGAACCTGGCAAACAATTCTATCAACTGTAACAAAAGTCAACTATGGATTTTGAAGCAATTTTTGAGTCATTCAACTAGTCCAAAATTCCCAGATCATGATGAGATCAAATGTAGCTCAGTCCATCTGATGGATATGACTTGGAATCAAAGAGTATCTGTTTTAGAGACACGTATTTGCGATGATTGCGATTGTAGGTCGTTGAAGAGGACAGCAATATCAGTTGATTGTCACAATAAAGGCCTAACTTCATTACCTGACGTCTTGCCATTGAACACAAAAATACTAAATCTTACGAGCAACCACATTAGCAGTCTGAGAGTGCCACCCAATGCGAAGAACTGGGAGAATGTTACCTACGTGTACTTGGAGAACAATCTGATATCCTCGTTCAAATCACTCGAATCGAGTCCCAAGTTCATGAGAAATTTGGCGGCCTTGGATATCAGGCAAAACAAGTTTCAGGAATTCCCAGGCCATATTTTGGAGCGATACACAAATTTGGATCAGATTCATTTATCGAACAATCCTTGGTTATGCAACGATTGTGAGACGACTTTTGCTTTTCAAGAATGGCTTCAAAGGCACTTTCACAAGGTCGGTGATAAGGAAGACATACGATGTGGTGTTTCAGGTAATGATGAAAATGGTTTGAAGTCGAACACTCTCCAACAGCGTCTTTCCTCGCGAGTGATTTACAAACTCGCCAAGTCAGAGCTGTGCCCACAAGACAATTTGGTAGAGCCCTACGACTGGCTAGACGTGGTCAATGTTTGCTTGGCTGCCTCGATAGTTTTAATCCTCCTAAAAGTTCTTATGGACTTCGTCTACCAGCATCGGACCAAAAGACTACCACACTTCTTCAAGCTCAACATTAGCGCATAACATCTTGAATGTGACCGTGAGTGTAGATATATGTGAAGTGGGAACTCCTTGGGGTATCCGCGCTCCTCACAAGATTAAGGTTTGACCAATCTTCCTGTGAGGCCCGAGTACGGATGAAAGAGGCGCTGGATGATCGTCTTCTCGATATATTTTAATTTGCAATAATGTTACATCAATAAAAAAATTACGATAGTTTCTATGTAGATCTATTGCATAAATAGTGACTGAGCTATTAACGTACTCCTAGATAGGTCAAACTACTGCCACAATTGCCATGAGTAAAACTCCGAGTATCACGCAAGTGACTTGACCTAGCGTGCTGCGTAAATCAGTCTCCTTGTCTAATATTTCGGGTAACAAATTGACTAGTGCGATATAAAGAAATCCTCCAGCAGAAAAAGGCAATATCCAAACAGTTTTGGCGTTCAACGTTTCAACTGATTTGACATACAACGCTGTAGCAGTTCCGATGATACCAAACAGAGAAACTGAAGATTGAGCTTTGACAGCATCCCAACGTGAGAATCCAGAATTGACTAGAATTGCGTAGTCACATATCTCATGTGGTATCTCGTGTATGAAAATTACGAATGTGGTTAAAAATCCTACTTTTGAGCCGATCAAAAAGCTTGCGCCGATAGCCAGACCGTGTGTAAAATTATCAAATCCATTAGCTATGAGATTCAGATATCCGGCTGAATCAATAGAAACCGGATTCGTAGAATGACTGAAGTCAATCAGTTTTGCCTCACTCAAAATTGCCCCAGGCTCAACAAAACTATGATTCGAATCATGAGTGAAATCATTGGATGTTTGTTTTGATCTTTGTGCTATGGGCGCTTTTTTTCTTTTCCTCGGGACCTGTTCACATGAGGGGACTCCGTCTAGAAGGACCCCCTTGTCGGTGTCGATCTTTCTATCCAACTTTGTCTGGTCTAGATTTAGATTTGTTGCACCTGTTATATTATTGTTATCGGGAATGTCCTTGAAGATCTCTTCCTTACTCTTCGTAGTGGCAATATTTCTGTTGAGATCCAGACCTGTAAATATCGGAATGTTATCACTATCCTCGCATGAATCGCATGTGATTTTGGTTCCGTTCAACTTAGCACTTTCAGTGATATTCTGACAGCCTAGGGCCCCCTCAGAATCGGCGATGGAGTTGTTGGACCAACTCTCTAATAACATTTCAACAATAATGAACATGAATATCCCGGATATTATGGATAGACCAACTTTTTGATGAGCTGACACTCTAGATTCATTAAGTTCTATCAGATGACTCTGGTAGGACTCAGGTATCAGGTGGAAAAAGATATCACCCAATATAGCACCTATGGCAAAGCTCAACAAATACTTCATCCGGTCACCTCCTTTCTTGCCATCTGTTATAGTTTCCCGGGGAGAAAGTTGTGGAGAAAGTTGTTAGGGGTCATCCTTAGTTAATTTTTCATTTTGTCTAAACGTAGCATGTCTTTCTGTTGCATCCTGACGAATGAATAGCTCTTGATTGGCATGAGTTTTGGTTTGCAAAGTTGAAGCGTTGGCTTTTCACAAGCAATTGCCAGCCCAAAGCAAGGCAACGCCGGCTCCGTGTGAGGAGCTGACTCTTGCTGAGTGAGTGAACTATTGTTGTTCAATCCACTCATAACGAATAGATTGCTTGTCAGTGTTAATTTGCGGCTAATTATGCTTGTTTGATTGTTTCTGATCAAACTTGTTCACACTCTCGAAACACAAAGACCTCTCTAGGAAATCAAGTCGACTGATTGATTGAATTGTAGTGATCAACAATTAGAACAAGATGATCATTCTCATGACAACCGGCAAAGAAGTTGATCTTGAGAGGCTTTGCTTGATTAGCCCGGAAAGCGAATAGAGTTGTGAAGTGCGTGTCGCTCGGAATTGATTGATCCGTTGCCATGGGGATCAGAGCGGAAAAGCGGATATTGCACTGAACTTACCCTTGACTCGTTTCTGGTCTGAGTCTTGCTCGAAAAATGTTAGATTGAACAGCCAAGGCACCAAGCTCGTGAAACCGATACAGATCGAAGAGACCATTGCTGCAATCCATGTTTCATAGGATACAGAGTAAACCGCTATAGGTAGAGTTGTGCTTTGGCTCATCATGTAATTGGGTCTTCCTTTTTTCCACCAGTATCGGTACCAAACCCTTGTATGAGATAACAAATATGTGTTTGAGATTCTCTTCTTGTTCGTTTTTACATCAACTCTATCGATTTATTGGCTCGTTACTCCAACATCTGTTTCTTCAAAGTCTAAGGCAAAATGTCCACACCAGCTACTTTGATAGCCATGGGCAAGGGTGTATGGACGGCAGTTTGATCCCCAGAATAACTTCTGGTCGCAAACTTAGTTTATCGTTCTGTTTAGGGTGATACACTCTTTCGGGTGAGAACTCTTTCGTATCAACTACTGAAATTGTCCAAATAAACGCACTTATCCGAATGTGAAAGTTGGAGCGACTTCGGGACTAATGACTAATATATTCTATTGCGATCATGGACTCATTGGTGATACAACACTCATCTTGATGCTCTTTGTTGTTGTTAACGGGTCAGGGGATGAGGGATGCGGGTTAAATCACGGTGAATTCAATATAGTTGGCTTCCTTTTGACGGAAAACTTTCTTGGATTACGTCTGGAGACAGATTTTCATTAGAGAACGCTTTGATGGGCAACATCATGGACCCGGCGTCAGATTTGAACCAAAATCGATACTTGTTGTCAATGCTCCAGATATTTTTTTTATTTGGCCACGGTCGGACACTAAAAGTGGCCGACGAATGCCGATGCAGAGAGCTGAGAAATGGACTAGCTCGACATATCTTTGCATGACTGCGTCTCTGCACGAATGTATGGCTGAATTAAACTCTTGGATGCAACTCTCCAAGTCTTGCTCTGCGCATCGATACATATTGAACTTGGCGAGAGGCTTGAGTTTTCCTTGCGCGGCCGCTCCAAGTGTCCCTCGTTGGCGCGCAGCTCTAAGAGATCCTGCTCAAATATTTCTATTTGTTTACGCTACGGATTGTTGGTAAAATGGATTACGATATTGTAGCTGACTACCTGGAGTTATTGGATCCTAACCCTGACATTTGGCAACTGTTTCGGCAGTTCGACAGTCAATTCTTTGAGGAGACACTCACCCGCCATTGCGTGGAACTTTCGTGGTCACCTCAAATGACCAGCACCGCTGGATTGTGTGCCTGGAACCCAAGAACACATTTCTGTAGTATAAGATTATCACTACCCCTATTGAAACTGCGATCGAGACGGGATCTTGTGGAGACGCTACTCCATGAAATGATACACGGTTTCCTATTTGTAACCAAGGAAGATGATAATCATGAATCTCACGGAGACAAGTTCCATTATCACATGTTTAGGATCAATCAGATGACTGGAGCTAGGATCTCAGTTTATCATACGTTTACCAACGAGGTGCGTAGTTACCAGAACCATGTTTGGAAATGTGATGGACCTTGTCAAAATAGGCCTCCTTACTTTGGAATAGTTCGACGTGCAATGAATCGACAGCCAAGTCCACATGACACTTGGTGGAAACAACATCAAGAAACGTGTGGTGGGACATACCATAAAATAGCCGAGCCCGATCCTAAATCGAAACCTAAGTCGTTACTTGAGAAGCCAAATAAAAGCTCTCAGAGCGCTAAGAGCCAAAAAAGAACCACTCCCTCGCAATCCGGCAATCCTGTTGCTGGTCCAAGCCAGTCATATGATAATAATTGTGCCAAAACTACAAAGAAAGATACCTTCACCGCCACTCCACCTGATCCGAAACAAAAAAAGATCTCAGATTACTGGTCAACCATTGGCCCCGGTCGAAGACTTGGTGACTAATGATACATGATGTGATTATTGGAACCGTTTTACCAGTTAAACTTTCAATGCTGTTCAAATGATAACCTCTGTGATTCCCGTGGATGAGTCCGAATTCAGATTGGAACTAACCAAGGCAGTTGCCCAGAAATAATCATTTCCTTTTCGTCTCATTACTATGTACCCTCGATTTCGCCATATGATGCTTATGCCTTGCTGATGCGAAGTCTCGAACAGAGACTTCGCGCTGGCCATCAAGCACCTAAGAGGGAGGTGCTTAGAATAATGTCCTAAAAGATGCATGAGGGGATTCCTACAGCATCAATGATCAGAATCAGTGATTAGAATCGAGACAAATGATAATAGACTAAGAGTGGAGAAGTTTAGAGGCTCAAAGAACGAGTTGGGCCCCTCGTAAGCGACATTGGGTATGAAAATGAAATCTACGATACAAGTTCATCATGGACAGTCGACTGCCCATGATGAGTTCATTCTATTTGACAGGTGATTTTGACTTTCACAATAACGAAATAGCTAAGTATGGGGTATTGTTAAGCCCTCACCACAGTGAGAGCAGCGAGAGAGATGTTTAACGGTGCCTCTCGATTGCGTAGTAATCATCAGTGGGCCGGCGGCATTCAATAGCATCGATGTCGTTATTCCTCATCTGAGTAATTATCTCTGTATCCAGAATTTCATCCACATTTGTTATGTATGTGTCCTCTATCGTTCTGACCTCAATCTTGGGCTTTGGCATCGTGAGCTTCTGGTGAGTGAGATTTTCATTTTCTATAGTTTCGTTTTGATTTGTAATATATGCATCATCATAGTATAAACTTTTAACATCGACTTGATTTCTCTGCGTCTGGTTGACCAAGTTTTCCTCACTAGTTATTTCGTGTTGATTTGTCAAATATGTATCATCATAGTTGAGCTGCTGTAAATGGGCTTTAGGTATTACTCGCTTATGATGAACTAGATCTTCGACTGTGTCTATCTCGTGAATATTAGTAATAAATACATCATCCACAGTGTGCGTACTATACTTGGGCAGTGGTGCAAGTTTTTGTGTTGTTATGATGTCCTCTGTTGTTATGATTGATTGATTGTCTATGTAGTTATCATAGGCTGTTTTGGAAGTTATTGGCAAGGGAGTATTTATAGGGGTGATAACCTGTTTCCTGGTTACATATGAGGTTGTTCCAATACCGGCGAGCAAAAGGGCGAAAAATAGGAGTCCAGCAATGATCACAAAGGGTTCATATTGTGTTAGTTTGGCTGGTTCAGGCGGAACTTGTACTACACGCGCCGGAAGTCCCGGGGGAGCTGGAGGCGGTGGTGCTTGAGGTGGCGGATAACGACAAACTATTGTCTTCACTTCATCCTCCTCCAGCTCGAGAGATCTATGGAATCGGAGGACCAAATTGTTGACAAACAATCTGGGAGCTTCCTGTTTGGTGCCGCACCCCTTGAGCGGCAGTTTCATCTCATAGTATTGGCCGCCTTCGCCAAATAGACGGCACGGCGATTGTCTATTGAAATCTGCGTACGCAACCCCATGAAATGGCTCGGTGAAATTTATCTTCACCAATATCTCGCCTGTTTCACATAATACTTGCGCTCTAGTTCGGTTAGTTATCATTTCTGCACTAAATTCGTTCCTACGAGCCTTTTGTACAATATCGAAAGCATTTTCAGGGCTATCATTAGGCGCAATTGATGATGGAACATTTAGCACCAAACCTCCGTTTCCTTCTCCTTCCGCGCCATTGCTGAATGACTCGTTTTCCGTCAATGTTGTTATTAATGTGTTATTCTGTAGGGCTTGGACTAAAGCTAACGCCTGAATTGATAATATAATCACAATAGAGATGTACATACTGGTTGTTGTCGACTTCCGATGCATTCTCGATCGGTCGGTTGTCCAGATGCAGACAAACAATCAATCTGATAAAAAACCTAACACCCGAACATTGATTGCTTTATCCCGTTGTCACATACAGCTTATGTTGGTGGTCAAACTGCGTCAGTCATCTCTTAGTGGACAAGAACTTATTTGTTGCTAGTGATAGTTAGGTGCAAAATTGAAGACCAAGGAGACAGTTTCGCGAATCTGTATCACGATGAGCACTTAAGCCCGCTTCTTAACTAGTTGAGACGGCCGACAGCGCAATCGAGCACGCGCAAATCACAGCTGTGTCACGGCCTGTATCTTGCTCAAAAAAGGCAACAGTTTCCAGTAGGAGCGCCACCAATGCTGACCTTCCTTAGGCAACCTGTAGTCTGTGAGCACATGCGTATTTGTCGGGCGTCGAGTCTCATTCAGTTAGTTAGGTATTACAGTGGTTATTGTGGTGGCAGAGTAACGCTCAAATCGGCATAGTACTTGCACGAGCTGACGCCTCTCTGCCCGCCCTCTCTCGAGCGTTGTCGTCCTCCCACACCGATATGCGAATGCTCATCCAGCCCGAGCAACAAAGTGATTCTGTATGAGTCCACGTTTTTCGCAACTTTCTTCTTCCCGGTTCGACAAGCCACTTGGTTGAGCGGAAGAGTGAAATAAGTTCGAGGTGGTGGAGTTGCGTGGGCGAGCAGCACAACTGAGGCTAAGTTTGAGTCTTGAATTTGTGGTGGGCGGCAAATTTCTAGGGTGGGACTCAAGTTGCGTTTGTGATTTCTGACGAATTCTGGGCAACAAAGCCGACACATTCCAAAGAACGTTCGAGTTTTACTGAAGACTAGCAAAGAGTTGGCCATTATTCACAATCGGTGCTATAAAGATCCAAACGCGCATTTCCAATTAGCCATAGTGCGCTCAGTTGCAACTGCACCCCTGCTCACTTCTCTCGGGATATATTAGCCTAAATGAAGAACCCGTTATTAACACTGAGAGTGGTGCAGTTTCCAGGAGAAAGTGAATAGAGCTCAGCTGACGATGACTATAAGGGGAGCTGTTGGTTCAATTCTCTGATTTAGCCCGGATTCACCCTGGGTTTGGGGATCAACTGTTTCGACAGTTGATGTTTTGCAGTTCGTCAGCGGTAATACTCGAGTATCAGTTTCATCTCCTTGGCTCACGCAAAGCAACCGAGAAGAAAGCCACACAATAACCGATGCATCCAGCGTGCAGAACTAATCACGTTGTTTTGCCTCACTTGGGATGGTCCTAGGTGGCCGCTTTGCTTGGTTTGCTCGGCCAGAAACAAAGGTTGCTGAGCCATTACGAGAGGTCAACGGGAGAGGCCTTAGCTCTGTGGAGGGAAATTTAGTAGCATTCATCTCGTTCGACTCTCTGAGGGCTTCTCTTTCTTGCTCGTTATCCCAGTTTTGAACTTTCTTCAGTTCACGAGGGAAGCCGCATTGAATTGGTGGAGCATAGAGCAGACAAGAGTGCAGCAGGTCGCTTGCTGGCAGGCCAGAATTAACCAGCAACACAGGTCATCGGCGTGGAGAGTGAAAGGATGGCTTTTGTTTTATGTGGAAGGAGGATGGAATTTGTGGAAAGGAGAGTGACTTTTCCAATCAAAAGGAATGATGCGCTTATTGTTCTTTTGGGTTCGCCATAGATTGTCATTGGCTCCATGAGTGGCGAGCTCGCCGACTCAGCGGCCAGCAATCTGGCCAATCGGGAGAGACTTCTCTGCATTTGAGTTTGGCTCAGCATTTGCCAGTCGCCAGTCGGTGGCCAATCGACGAGAGAGTGAGAAAAGAGGGCCTATTGCTGATGCTTTGTTGACGGTAGTTTAGGGAAAGAAAAAGAGTAAAATGTAAGTTTGTGACCGTCGAGCGAGCAAGCGAGCAATGAAGTGAACCACAATGGGCCATTGGAGAGAAAAGGGCGAGTTCATTCATCCAGCAAAAACGTAGATGGACAGGCAAACGGACAGACAGACGGACAGACAGGCACGCAAGGAGAGAGACAGACCAGAGGGAGAGAGAGAGAGAGAGAGGCTCATGTTGTTGTTGTTGTTATGCAGTAGTGGCATGGAGTGAAGGGCGGTCAAGTGCTCGAAGGAGCCGCCGGTGTGCTGCAACAGATTGCAATTTGTGGCTTCGAAGCTCATTGTCATTGCTTCTCTGTAGGCCTTAGCGGCCGGCCGGCCGGCCGGCCACATGAGGCACAAGAGGCAAATGCACATACATATACACTGGCAGCCTCACACAGGCCTATTGGCTGCCTCCAATTTTGCTCACAACAGGTCTAAACTCTTCTGAGGCTATGTGAGTGGGACAGGCGAAGTGAGTGAGTGACTGACAGCACATTTGAACAACAATGAAGGCACACAGGCCGGCCAGCTCTGAAATGGCCGGCCAATTTTAGCTTGCAGACTTCTCTTGTGGTTCTGCAACAAGGACTATGAACTTCCATGCGCTTGCTGTTGTTGTCTCTGTTGTCGAAAGTCGAGCTCCCACAGATGGCCACAGAGGCAACCGGAGTGGAGGTGAACTTGCAGGCTTGACAATCTCGAGCCAGTGGCCAGTCTAGCCAGTTGTGTGTATGGCGGCATGAGTTGTGCGCGAGCGCAAGAAAGTTTCCCTCAGGAGCTGGTGTGTCTTGTATGTGGTTGCTCTGGTGGTAGTATTAGTTGTTGTTGTTGGCTAGGCACGCGCAGAGCTGTTTCCTCCTCGGCGTCCAGTCGCCACAAGAGAGCTCCAGATTTGCTGGGCGTTGCAGGTGAGCCGCCGACAAGACCAAGGGGCTACTGGAAGCTGGTGGTGATTGAGTGAGTTGTAGTTCGATTAAGCTAAGGCGACGGGACGGCCTTTGTCAAAACAAGCATCGCTCGTCCATGTTAAGTGATACGGCAGCCAGAACTGAGGCACTGCCACAGTTGGCCACACCATAGAGTGCACAGAACTGGAGTGGACGCCGCCTCACTCAACTAGCTGCCAGATACTGAGAGAAAAGTGGCGCCTTGTTGTCAGAGAATCGGTCTCGCCCATTGGTGAAGAATGGGCCAGTGTGACAGATTGTGGAGAGAAGGAAAAGTTGAGAGTGGCGCCTGTTTGTTAGTCTCCTGATTGTCGTCTCTCTGCCATTGTTGCTCCCAAGCCAGAGTTTCATTTCAGCATCTTTGGGCGACTTGTTGACAATCGAAAGTTGGACTCCGTTTTCTTTCCAAACAGCATCTGACAACCAGATGGAAATTGTGAGATTTTTTGCAGCCTTCGACCAGGTGATAGCATGAGGAGATGAGTGAATTTCATGGGCTCCAATTGAGTGTTTGTGATCTACAGACATCGTGAACGTTTCCGGCAATCATCCAGAATGATGGAAAAACGAATGGTGAAGAAATGTACCGCAAGATGCATCAACGGCTGTCAATTAGCTGGTAAAGGAAATGACGAGCAAAAGATGGACATCTATTCAAAGCACAAGAAGCTGCTCTTGCTCAAGCATCGAATTAGGAGGCCAAATATTGAGAAAAATCCATCCCACTTTCAGCACCATAACCAGTGTCCAATGAGTGTCAAATATCTTTCAGCTAGGAGATTGTCAAATAAATTAGCAACCATGTACAAATGTTTGATTGTGGCTGCCCTCTCTTTGTTGCTCGTGGTTGCAATGGGAGAAAAAGTGGCCGAACATCCGGCGGAAAACACCGACGGACCAAGTGAGCGATCGATGAACGAAATTCCAACCACAACGCATCTGAACTATAGTCAATTTTCAACAGGTAGGTTCTGGGTAAATACTCGATTGTTCAACTTTTAAACTGTTCAACAGTTTGCATTTGACATCAAGTTACTTCAAATGGAATAGATTTGATATATTTCCACTGGAGTTCAGTGTAAAAAATTAGTATTCGACTAACGAGGAACCAACCGTTTGTATGATTTCATCACTGATGCAGATGTCAAAGATTTGAAACTTCAAGCCGATCTGAGATCAGTCAAGTTGAGTTGGACTTACGAGCATAGCAAATTCAACCGTCCAGCTCGCTTCGAAATCAGGTAAGTCGAGCGTCCAAGTTTCTGAATACAATTCCAGAGACAAGCTCCAAAGCTAGCAGCCCATTCATGGTCGAGGTTGCGCCGGATTCGGCCCAGAACTCGAGCAACCTGTGGTCGCCATTTGCTGGTAAGCCAATAGGAATCTCCTTGTTCGGCTTGGCCATTTGTGTCTCGGTGTTGCTATTGAGCAAGAGCTTCGAGTGTCGAGATTAATCGGCACGTGTGATGGACGAGATTCTTGGCCGGAGTTCATTGACTCTCTCTCTCTCTGGCCAGCTTCAATCACGACTTTAACTCATCAGCAAAATTCTGAAAACGCCACACTTACCATGTTTATTGCTAGCTTCTTTTTGTGGCCGCCGCGAGGCTGCCATTAGAGCACATTGTTGCCATTCGCTTTGCCTCCTCAGCTCTTGTCATGCAACAAAGCAGAGCTAGAGCAAGAAGGATTAGTAAGGATTCTTTCGGTTCCATTCTTGCCTTTTTGCTTCCTTTGCGAGATAATGAGACAAGCCCCGGAGACTCTCTTTTGAGCTTGTCTTTGAATTGTTGTCCGCCAAACGACCGCCAACCAGCATCCGACTCACAACAATAACAAGAGAAACAATCCACAAAACATTTCCACAAACTTGCCTTCTTCTGCCCAAACTCTGTTGCTGCACGCATCAAATGAACTGCTAACTAAAATGGCTCGCCTGATGACCATGACGCCTCGCCCATTGGAACACGAACTTTGGAGAGCAGATTTTGCGAGCTGACCTCATGGAAGAGCGAAATCAAGTGCAGACATCGCGACTGGCCTGTTGCAGGGCAACAAGTGGCGCCAGTCGGAAGCTTGCCAAATGGCACGCAAAGCAACCCATTGGACTCGATTGATGGAAAGCAACATCAAAACTCTACTGTGATAATAGGCGACAAAGTAATAAGGCAACAAATGGTGCACCAACTTGAGCCACCAAATGGCTTCAGATACGCCACGCAAATAGACGATCTCAGAGCTCTGACCAATTACACCTTCAGTGTACGCGTTTCGCAGTTTTTCGGCCAAGAGCCATCGTTGAACCGTGCTGGCGAGACGCAACAACTAGCCAAACATCAGCATCACCAGCAGCAACAGCAGCAACTACAACATAGACAAAGACACCTGAGCACTTTGCTAAATTTGGCACGAAAATTGGACCTGTTCGAGAGTAATAATGATAATAATAATGACAACACTCTCAAATTGATCGAAACGAAACCCTTCAGTGCCGAGGCGGTGAACTGTTACGCGAACTCGAGTGAATTGCTTGTGAATACTGGAAGATACTTTTCGGGCCGAATTTCCGTCGAGGGCCAGGCAGACGCTCGTTGCCACCTGATGGGCAACAAATCGAGCGAGCAGTCGAGCTACTTGTTCCATATTGACCATAAATTGTGCCATAGCAAAGTGATCGATGGCAACCGAATTGAAACAATGATCTTGGTGCACGAAAACAAGGACATTCTGACCCATAACACGGCGCGCTTTCTCGTCCTGTGCAATGTGCATCAGAAATCTTTCACTGTCAAAGCCTCAATTTCGTTGCCAAAGATTATCAACGGCCCAGGAAGGCTGCCAGCTAGACCGTTTGGGCCAAACGAGCTGTCAAGTGGTGCTGGTGCTGGTCCTGGCGATCAGCAGCAGCAGCAGCCACGCGCAGCCATCATAACTCCCGTGGACAAGAGCTCCCTGAGATTGTTGGACAATTATCATCGCAACCAGCAGCAGCCAGCCAAGCCAGAGGGCGAGCTTAGCCAGCAAGAGTCGCGCACTGGCGCCAAGTGGGCGCTGGGAGTTCACCTTGGCTCCATGCCAGGCATTTACCGGCCAATTAGGGTTGCCTCGGGGGACGAATATTGGGCCGGCTCAGCGCTGGGCCAGGAGTCTGAGTTGTTGACAGGCAACGGCTCGCAAGCTCAGCACTGGACGCGGGCCGCCCGCAACTGGAGGGAGTCCAGCGCCGAGGAAGCCGGCCACTTGTTGCCCGAGCCAGCCAGCACCACGGCCGCACCACTGGGCCAGCGCTTCCTGCCAACGCCGGTGGACATTTCCAGCAGGGTGCTCTACGTCCGGCCAGTCACGAGAGCTCTGACGGCCGCCGGGCCAGCGGCACTCTTGCAACAGGCAACCCTCAGCCAGCCGGCAACAACTGCAACAACAACAGCAACAACAACGACAACTACAACTACAACTCTAGCTCCATTGAGTGCAACAAAAAGGCCGGCCAGTCTGTCTGGAGGGGCGGCGATGGCGGCGGGCGATAGGCAGGAGAGAAAAAAGGCGGCTCTCGTGAGGAGTGAGAATGAAGAAGGTGGCCTTCCTCCAGTGGCTGAGTTGGGCGGACTCGAGTCGCACTCGCAGCCGCTCGTCCTAACCAACAATCATCGAGTCGCGGGAGACTTCTTGCCGCTCGGCCAGAGACAGTCGTCGCGGCCAGCCGCCAGTGCAAGCTCGCCGCCTCAGCCGCCTCAGCCGCAAGCCTCTCACACACTTCCGCAGGACAGCCCCGCAGGCTCGCCGCCAGCCTCACTCCCGGACGAGGGCTTCTCCATCAAGTATTCGGCCGCAAATGTGATCGATTACCCGCTCGAAAAGATCGTCCAGCTCCACAGGCCCAGCCCCACCCAGCCCCAAAGTCAGGCGGCGCGCTCTCGCACCGGCCGCATGCGCTCGGTGCAGCTGGACGACGACGAGCTTGGCCAGGGGCCCCTGGCGGCCACTCCACCAATTGAGCAGCTTCACGGTGGGCGACATTTCGCCCGAGCGCCCCTGGAAAGCGCCGAGGGCGGAGTATCGCAGACCTTCGTCTCGGACAACTCTGAGGCCACACGCAGAGGCATCGAGGACCGAATGGGCGACTCGTTGGCCACGAGAACGAGCTCGACGCCCGCCCACAATCTCACCAGTTCGGCTCGAACGGCGGCGGGCGCCCCACAGACTAGCACGGCTCATGTTGGCCGTGTAGACAGTGGGCCGGCGGAGCAAACTTTTCGGCAGCCAAACCTCCAGCACGAGCCCAGCGTTAATCTGACTCGATCCCACGAGATAGCCAGACCAACTCTGGCCCACAACATCACCGGAGCTCTGCTCAAGTGGTCCCTCCAGACACTCGGCCACTTGGCTCGCAAGTCGCTCGAGTCTCTGGCCAATCCTGCGCCGGAAATGGAACTGGAAAGCCCCTTCGAGGAGCATCAGTCGTCGGGCCACTTGGAGCTGCTGGGCTCGCAACGGGCCAACCTGCAGCACAGAAGCGACGCTCGTCCCCCTTTGGTCCAGCAGCAGGGCGAACAACCCACCTCCTACCTGAGCACAACCACTTTGCCGCCCAAGTTGGCGCTCGTTGAGCCCACTTCGAGCTTGGGCGCGAGCTCGAGGTCGATTGTTGGGCGCCGTCTGGCTAAAACTGGAGAAAAGATTGTCACCCAGACGACAAGTGTGAAACCAGTGGCCACCTCTCCAAACATTGACAGTGCAAACTTGGGTAGCAAGTCTCACTCTGAGGCGCCACCAGCAAAGAGGGAGGAGGTGAAAAAGTCGCCACCAGTCGCCAGCAAGGAGGAACAGTCTCGCCCAGACGATGGGTTAGCTCAAGGAAGAGTCCGCGACTCGCTGGTCAGTGTGGAGAGAAGAACAGGCAGCGAGGAGCCTCCTTGGAGGGCTGACGATGAATTAGTACCAAGGACAGTCTGGTGGTGGCCCTTCTATGCAATGGCCATAATTGGCTCTCTCATTCTGTTGACTCTCTGCGTGGCCCTGGTGCCTCTCATGGTCACCATCACCGATAGGCAGGACGCGTCACTTGGACGAACCTCAGGCTCCATGAGCAATATTGCCCGCTTTTTCGCCCCTCGTTGCAACCAAATGGTGTCCAGAATCTCTGTTCGAGCCAAACAAACTGGACCCAAACTCAACCTTGAGGGGGAATCAATTGAAGAGCAACGACAGTCTGACGATAATGTACACAACAGGTACTTGTCCTCTCTACTTACGGTCAGGAACTCTGTGAATGACAGTGGTCCGAATCAAACTATTGGCACCAGAAGCACCTCAGCTGCCTCAGAGTTGGGCCCCTCAATGAGCGACGAAAATTATTGCAAAAACAACGAGTTTCTATACACCGATTTTGTCTTACTCAAACAAGATAGACAAGCTCTCAGAAGTTTAAGCTCGCCCAAGAGTGGCAACGAATCTTTTGCATGATCGACAATAAAAATCTGACGAAATTTCCCGCCTGACAAACTAACTTGATATTCTCATGCTCTATCCATCGAGAGCTAAATTCTTTCATGTTGTGCCTTTTTCTCAAAGATTTTTCTCAATTACCGGTGAAAAAAAGAATCGACACAGAGGTGGGATCGAAGGGCGAGTCGAAAAAGGAAGGGGCAAGCTTCTATGTATAAGTAATTCTCTGCGGTTTTGCTAATGTTTCCTGAGGCGCGCGCCTATTAGCAAAGTGATCAATAAGTGCGTTTCATCACCAGAGGGCGTTTGCAATTAGGGAAGGAATTGATGATCGGAAAGGGTGAAAAAAAACAATGTCGGCGATGTGGCTTGAAGCTCAAGTCACTACCACCAGGCACCGTTTTAAACTTGTACTTGAGTTGAGGGTGATTGGGTTTATAAACTGTACGCAACACGTGGCTTGCGCTGATGGAGGATTGAAAAAAATGACTGGGGCGCGACTCGAGGGCCGAGACGCTACCACCAGACACCCTTGTCGTAATACTCAAAACCGAGTTCACAAAGATACAATCCTTGAAGCCGCCGTGCGATCATCATCAAGCAGGACCCACCTATTGGACAAGAGTAATACAAGTCTCTCACCGTCGCGTGTGGAGCACCATCTCCAGTGGTCTCGCGATGGGTGGCCACTATTAGCTCTCCAAGTCAGAAATGTGAGGATCATGATATTCTCAACCTGTTACTTATGAAAGGTTAGATTGGACTCTACTTGGAGGTTTCGAAGTATCCGAACCTTTGGTTATCGCAGGGCGCGCGCGGAGCACCCGCTACCAAACAACACAAAAGCACGCGTTCTCGGACGTTCTCGACCTAAACTTGAAGCTTGAAATTTTCATAATGTGCAGCTTTGCTCACCTTCGGGGATTGAACTAAAAAGGTGTTTTATCAACTCAACTACCTCAAGAAAATAAACTCTCACTCTATGATGAGAAAAAATTCGCCAGGGGCTCCATCAATATGTCCACTAGATCAAAGGAAAAGCGTCCCAAGATATCAGAGCTGCCAGCTTATAAACCTCCAACCATGAAACAGCTCAAAGTAACTGCCTTCCTCCAGAGAGTGCCTCCAGCCCCGGTGGTACCCATTGGTGCCGACCTTCAGAACAAGGAAATGGTTGAATCTACCTCATCTCAGTGCCCGACCGAGGTATTGGCCATCGAGGATGGTAAAGTCGGGGGACTAAACTCAAGCCTCCAAACACCTGAGATAACTATTTGTGATAGTGATGACGATGACGAATGTCAAGAAGTATTTTGCTCCGAGGACCTACTAAAGAAACGTCTGAGTATTGAGAAACAGAAAAGCAAGAGAGTTTACGACCCCGCCGATTTTGTCGAATTTGAAACTTTCAATTATAATGATGAGGTTATCAAGGATAAGAAGAGTCAGAAGGAACGTAGACGTTGTCCATTCTACAAAAGAATCCCTTATACTAAAATATGTGTTGACGCATTCAATTTCGCCAAAGAACCAGATCTCAAGCATTACGTGCTCAGTCACTTTCATGCTGATCACTATGTGGGACTCACCAAGGGTTTCGATCGACCCATATATTGTAGTCCAATCACTGCACGTCTAGTTCGTCACAAATTTAAAGTAGCCAATAAGTATTTACATGCTCACGAGTTGAACGAACCATTTTACATAGATAATGTCCGGGTATGTTTCTACGATGCAAACCACTGCCCTGGGGCTGTGATAATATTGTTTGAACTGCCAAACTTCATGAGATATCTACATACCGGTGATTTTCGTGCATCTCCCGAGATGGAACAAATTTATGATCTCAAATGCTCGCCGATCGATTGCTGCTTCCTTGATACCACTTTCTGTGATGTGACAAAAACATTTCCGGACCAATCAGAAGTTCTTCAGAATGCTGTTTCAGTCTGTCGATATGCCTTGGAGCGTGAACCGAGGACACTGATCGTATGTGGGTCCTATTGCATCGGGAAAGAAAAGGTCTTTCTCGCAGTAGCTGAAGCTCTCAACCTTAAAGTTTGGGCCAGCAAAGCTAAGAGAGGTTACTTCAGTTGCATCCAGGACCCGAGACTAGATGCCGTCCTCGTCGACAAACAAGATGATGCTAAAATTCATGTGCTTCCTCTGAAGATGCTGTGGAAGAAAGGTATGAGAGAATATCTCACAAAGCACTACGAGTATTTCGACGCGATAGTCGCTCTTAGACCAAGTGGATGGGAATACCGCCGTAACAAACACATGGTTCCCGAGGTCGAGGGCAATATAGCGATCTATCCTGTTCCTTACAGTGAGCATTCTAGTTACACAGATCTCCAGAGGTTCATCTGTTGGCTGAGGCCAAGAAGGATAATACCTACTGTGAACATGGGAGATCCCGTCAAGAGAGGACAGATGAATCACATATTTCGTCGATGGCAAAGAACACCTTTCGCTGCTGAGAAAGCTGAGCTCAAGCCTCCGCCAGACACGGCTGAAGGCACGAGGGCTGTTCTAGAGCCCAAGGCCGAATCTATCTGTGATGTCAAGGCCGAATCTACTTGCGGCGTCAAGACTGAATCTATTTCTGGTGTCAAGACCGAATCTACTTGTAGTGTCAAGACAGAGTCCACTCTTGCAAAGTCTGAGGAAACTGGACCTGCAGGCACTACATCACCTGAGGAGGATCAATGGGACGAAGACTGGTGCGAACCAGTCAATAAGGAGTGTGTAGATACTCAAAGCCGTGAATAAATAGATCGAGACGAAATCTTGTGAATTCCCGTTGATCACTTCTTTTTATTTGTCGTTGTAGAAGGGACACCTCCGGAGCCAGATTTACTCGTCGTGGGCTTCTTTGAACCGGGAGGAGGAAGCGGTTGGCCCTTATCTTTGCCTCTTAGCTTTATACCAAGGGCTCTTTCCATCTTACCAAAGACCTGATTATTGGGTATGGCGGAACCATTCTCATAATCGGTTACGACCTGAACTTTTTCACATATCTTAGTGGCAAATTCTTCTCTCTTCCAATTCTTGGCAGCCCGTGCCTGCTGAATCAATCTGCCTGTTTCAAGCCCAACCTTATTATGGGATAGCTTTTCTGTTTCGGCATCTAACTTTGCAGTATTTAAAGAGGTCCCGTGATGTTTATTCGATCCGGCATTGTATTTCTTTTCCAACTCAACTTTCTCTCCTTGCTGTATCGCTTTGTTAATAGCGACTTTTTTATTTTGAATCGGCTGGGTCTTCTTCTTCAAGATAGTGACGGAATCCCAGGCAACGTTCCCGTGTAAAGGGTTCATATTCTTTTGTTGAGCCTCGTATTGTTCAATTTGTGCCCAACATATGCTGCCATGAAACTAGGATCGGGTCACTAAAGAATTATGTCTATTTTTGTGAGATTCCACCAGTTTCAAAGAGAGGTACGGAAAGATCTCAAGAGGATCATTGAGCGTGGTATTACTTAGCGGAGTTGCGGGAATGAGTATCTTTGTTGATCTCACCGCAGGCAAGCTACCATTGGTAGGCCACCATTCGCCGACATAGTTTCGCGTCAGACGAAAGTGGCTCAAAGTACAGTAGTACTGTAAGATGTCTTCGTACAGGCATCAGCGCGTTTTGGAATTCTTTCGGCGCATCTCTTACCCGAACACAGGCAGTCACCTCGCCTGGCTATTGTGTGGCAAAAGACTTACAATACACAATACGCTGTGACGAGCCGAAATACAGCCATGGCCGACGGGAAAAGCGCAGCCCAAGTGCTACGCAGTCTAACAGCGCCTTCTCGAAAAATCCACCTATGGTATAAATAGCACGTCGCCCGAACAGTTATGAGTCTATATTATTTTATTTGGAGTCCTATTATCTGGTACCAGTGTTTGTCTTCAACTCAACTAT
>Ga0058701_10000193_pt1 | contig 50633 bp, 47 predicted proteins | sample AgamicOrMae_FD_97039 | JGI IMG/M metagenome (GOLD analysis project Ga0058701, IMG submission 97039) | Agave microbial communities from Guanajuato, Mexico - Or.Ma.e | ecosystem: Host-associated > Plants > Phyllosphere > Phylloplane/Leaf | place: Guanajuato, Mexico | collected 2012-06-04
GCCGACAATGCGCGTCCACTTGCGCCCACCGCAAGCCGCTTGTGAGTGTGCAGTGCGGGTCAAAAATACAATTACATTTCTGCATAGCGCTGCACGGGAATTTGTGACCCTACTTTTGGCGACTAGTGTACAGTGTGCAGGGTAATGTGTACTGTGTACTGTGTAATCCACCTTCTCAGGCAGCGCGCGCTTCTATGCACACGCAGAGACAGTCTCCACCAGAGACAGTCTCTGCACAGGTTTTAGCACACAAATCTCTAAGGTGAGTGCGCATTGTTTCGCTCGCAAAGTCAACACGTCCGCGCGCACTGCACACTGTGTGCAGTAGAGACTGTGTACAGTAGAGACTGTGTCCAGTGCACTGGCCAGACGCCCATCCAGAGCGGAAAGAGATCTCTCTCTTTCGACAACCGCCGCTAATTGCCCGCACTTCCGATCGGCCAGCAAGCAGAAGAGGCCGGAAGTGATGCAGTTCGCCGGAGACTGGGCTCTTCCGCCAGCGGGCGAGCAGTGGCCGAGCGGCGGCCGAGCAGTGGACGGACAAAGCGCAGACAGTCTGAACTTGACCGCTGCACTCGGCCCGCTTCCGGCCGGGCTAATTAGCTCGGGCTGGGATTGGGCCGCCCGTTCGCACGCCAACCATCACCTTGAACCAGCGAGCGAGAGAGTGTGTGTGGCGGCGCTTTGGGCCGTTCAGGCGAACTTTGGCCGGCCGAGAGAGAGAGAGTGGCCTTCGAGTGTGGCTTTAGAGAGTGGCTTTCGAGAGAGTGTGGCTTGCGAGAGTTGGCCGGCCAGCGACTACTAATTGTCGCTCGCTAATGGAGTGTCGGCTGGCAGGGGAGAGGCGGCCAGAAGTTGGGCGACACAGAGAGGCAGAAGATCCCTTTTGTGAGCCGACGAGCAGGCTGGGCAGATGAGCTCGAGTTTGGCCTGGCGAGCGGCGCGTTCACACGGACCCAGAAGAGGAGGCGGCTGCACAATGCAGTGCACAAACTGGCCAGCTTTTGGACCAGCCTAAGCGAGAGACTAGGGCTGGCGGCCGATTGGCAAGCGATGGGCAAGAAGAGGGAAAGAGGAGCGCGCAGAGTGGCTCTGCTGCGCACTAGGCACTTGCTGCAGCCAGTCTGTAGAGACTGGGGCCGGCTGGGCGCGAGGGAGTGTTGCTTGCACAAGTGGGGCTATTTTCATCTCAAAGACAGAGACTGAGAGAAATGCCAGAGTGACACAGTGGCAGGGTAACAAAATCACAGCACAGAGAGCAGCGCAATTGATCGGGAAAAAATAATCACAAAACAACGACAACAACAAAGAAATCCTAAAGGTCCAAAGTTCAGGCCCGAAACTGTGACGTGAAATACTTTTTTCAAATACTTTTTGAGCTGATCACTGAGAGAAAGAAAGAAAGAAAGAGAAAGAGAGAAAAAGACAAAAAGTGTTGCCCTTTGTTGTTTCTCTTCTTGTTTCTCTTCTCCTTTGGACTGCTAACTGTGTAGATCTCTTCTGCTCGCCAATAATGAGCAAAAATGTTCTCCTTTTTTACCTTGTCTCTTCCTCTCGCCCACCAAATGGCCACAGACGCTCGCTTGTGGCCACGCGCTCATTGGATTATCAATCAAGCTGGCGGATGGGCAGCAAAATTCTGGCTTAGCAACTGTCTAACTGGCACTCTCTTCTCTCTAAGAGCATTCGAAGGTGACCAAAAGGGAGCAAAAGTGGCCAAAAGGGAGCAAAAGCGACCCGCAAACTCGCGATCCAGATTGGCAGCCGCAGCTTAGGTCACCCACAAGAGCGAGTTCCTCCAGTTTTCTGCCAAGCTTTTCGGCTTTTCTGCTTTTCGAACGGCCGAATGGCACAAACTAGAAAGCAGAAAGCAGAAGAGAAAACCAACAACTGAAGGCCAATTGGCTTCTTCGTCCATCTGCGCGAGACTGTCTCTCCAACTGGCCGCTTTCTCTCCAAATTTCGCCCAAACAAACCTCAGCCCAAAGCAGTTCTCCTCTCAAGGACCAACAGCTTCTCCTTAGCTTCTTCTTCGCTTCTCCTTAGCTTTTCTCCTTGGCGCCAAGACCGAATGGAAAACTTCCATTCAGAGCTCCTCCGGCTCGACAAATGTTGCAAGAGGAATTTCTTTAAACTCTGTTTTCCTTCAGGAAAAGTGAATTCCTTTGGAGAGAAAGTTCTCTCGGTCAAAAGGATGGAAATCTTGCAGGAAATTGGGCGCATTTTTATCTCGAGCTAGTCCTAAGGACGCCCACCTGGCGCATCTTCGCGAGTTAACGCTGCTCAGTGGCCAAGGCGAGTTGCCACTCGGGCGACAATCTGCAACAAGTGGCTCAGAAAATGCTCAGCAAATGTTCAGAAAAGGCTCAGAAAAGTTGTAGAAAAGCTCAGCTCAAGGCGAGCCTCTTCTACTTCTGCAACCAAACTGCAACCAAATTGGACTCCCCAGGCGATTCTTCAGGAAACAATGAGGGCGCCCTCTGGCTCGGCGGCGCTTTGTTCTGGGCGCCGGAGCCTTAGGGGTGGCGGCGGATGTGGCGGCGCAGTGGCAGTTGTGGGCGCCGTTGCGTGATGATGGCGCACTGAGGGCGGCGTGTTTTCCTCCCTGTTCCTCGAGACGAATCGCGCACTTCCATGCGGCGGCTCCACGCCTAAAGAGTGGCGCTCGGACGGCGCCACTTGGCGAGCGAGCGAGCCAGCCGAGAAGAAGAAGCCAGCCCAGAAGAAGCCAGCCGAGAGAATGGGCGACACTTGTTGCTGTGTTGTTTTGATGCGCCGCGGCCAATTGGCCATTGACTATTCGCTGTTCACACGGCCAGTCTGTGTGCGCTCTGCTTGTGCACTTCTCGCGCTGTGCTTGCACTGTGCTTGTGCGCTCTGCTTCTGCGCTTTGCTTGGGCCAGTCCTAAGGGCTGATTGCGGCGGAGCACTGAGAGCGTGGCCATTGTCGCCGAGCGGCTCTCTCCGCCAGAGACTGTCTCGTCTGGTCTGGCCGGCGGGCGCCTGTGGCCGATTGCCGGTTGGCGCATCGTTCGGGCCGCCCGAGGTGAGCGGCTGCAGCCGTGTTTGCGGCTCGCGAGTGCCAATCGGCAGTGAACTCGCAGAGTGTCAGCAGTCGGAGATGCTCTCGACTCGATCTTGCAGCCGCCAAGCTCGCCGCTGGCCGACTTTGTCCCGTCTTGCCGCTCGGCGCCAGCCGCCAAGACTGGCCAGACTGGCGAGCTCCGACGAGGAGCAGCAGCCCGGCCGAGTGCGCGCCAATGGGCTGCCAAGACGCCGCCCAGAAGACAGACGCTCGCCGGCCGCCGAGGGCCGCCCACTTGGACGCCGCCCCTTAGGGTCGGGCGAGCGGCCAAAGTCGGCCAGTTGCGCGCCGATTGCGAGCTGGAAAGCGGCTGGCCAACTGGGCCGAGCTTGCCAGGAGGCGAGCTTGCCAGAAGGCGCCCGGGGCTAAGATGCGGCGCTGGGCGGAGGGTGAAAGTGAATGGTTGCCGGTGGGACGCCGCGCGAAACCGCCGCCCAAAGCGCGCCGGCCGCAGAGACTGTGTGCGGCCGGCCGAGCAGAGTGTGTGCAGTGTGCGTCAAAAATAAGGTTACATTTGTGCGCAGGACTGCACAGAAATTTATCACCATACTTTTGGCGGTGGAAGCCCTGCACTCTAGGCCTGCACTCTCGCCCACCGACGGCGCACTCTAGTCCCCAAGGCGCACAAGACGGACAGTCGCGCAGACATACAAACAGACAAACAGACAGACGCACAGACAGACGGACGAGCAGCTTGATTTCTGCTGCCTGAGCTTGACCACCGGCACGACAATTAGAACCAGACTCATTTCCATCCCCAAGGGAGAGCCCTAAAAGACAACAGGCGCTGCTCTCTAGTGCAAAGCAGAGCGCGCGTGCTAAGCCCCGGCGAGTGCTCCTCGTCTCAGGTCGGCCCTCAGGTGTTTGTGAGTGTGAGTGAGTGTGTTTGCTGAGCTCTTTCTCTCTCTCTCTCTCTCAGCTGAGCTCGTCTTGCAGAAGTCGTCTTGCAGCCCAAAGAGCTGGAATAGTGCGCGCTCTTTAAGGCGACCATTTGCGCCGTTTGCGCCATTTGCACCATTTGCAACACTTTTCCACTTGACCAGCCAGTGAATTAATCAATTAACCAAGCAGAGTGCCTATGCAAACTTCTCCCACTTGGCCAGCTTCCTTTTGGCCAGCTCTTAGCTCGAGTTTGCTCCCAACTTTTGAAGCCTTTTTCTCCCTGCTCTTTGCTGCCCGAGCTTTGCACTTTCTATTCAAGCAAGCAAGAGAGAGAGACAGTGGTGAGCCTTAGAGAAGGAGCCTAATGTCTAATGTCTGGCGAGATCTGCTGAGCTGCTATTCATTTGCGCCCAAAGCAGAGTTTTGGTGAGCTTTTTTTCAGGAAATTTTCCCCTTTTTCTCCACCAAGCGCAGCACTCAAGAGCTTAGGTGTGGAAACTGAACACGCACGAAGGCAAAAAGCGCGCAAGGTAATCTATCTAAAAAACTGACAGATTGAACTAAGCGAAATCTTGCAAGAAAGAAGAATCTTATGAGCGCAAAGAATGACCCAAAAGAAGGCCCAAGACAAGGTCCAGAAGCAGCCCGAAAATTAGGCACAAAAGCGGAAGAGTAGCCCGAAAAGGAGAAGCTGAAAAGGAAGTTTCAAGCGCCAATTTGTAGCCAAATTGAAAATTAAAAAGAATTAAAATTAGAATTTTCACTCAGTTCCTGCAACCAGAAGGCCCCAAGTAGAATGCCCACACACAGAGACTGGCCAGCGGTCGAGCAGTGAGACAGGAAACAGGTTAGAAGAGGCGCAACAAGTGAGGCCTTAGCTCAAAAAGAGTTGAAGTACTCCTTTTGGGGCCAGCCAGGAGAGGCCAGCAGGAGGAGGGCGGCAGATTGAGCAAGTTGGGAAATTAGCAGAGAGAGAGAGAGAGACAGAGATCGGCGGAAGGAGAATGCTGAAAAGTTTGTGCCAAAACGAGCGGCCAGAGATGGACCCAAAGGGGCGAGCGACTAGAAGCGGCAAGCTGAGGGCGCGCCGAGTGCTTAGGACTGTGTGTCGGCCAGAGCGGAGCAGCACAGAGCAGCGCGCGCGAGAAGCGGCCGCACCTAAGGAGCGGCAATGGAGGTGCAGCAGAGGCCTCCCGCAGCTCAGGCTCGGCTTGGTGGCGGCCGTTTGTGCGCTCCTGCTCTTGCTCGTCGCACTGCCCACAAAGCAGCAACAGTTGTCCGCCTACCAGTTCACGATCCACGAGAAGGAGGCCGAGCTGGCGAACAGGAACGAGCAGACGAACGAGCAGCCGAACGAGCAGGATCATGCAGACCAGCGCCTCTTCCAGGCGCACTTCCGGCCGCAGCAGCAGAGCTTGGCGTCATCAGCAAGCTTAGGACCGGCGGCGAGCTTGGAGCAGGCGGCCAGCGAGCGCGACGAGCAGACGCGCCGCGAGCACGAGGTGCAGCAGCTGAACCAGCTGCACCAGGTGGTGGACACGGTGGCGCAGCTGCTGAACGAGGAGGAGGCGCAGCGGCGCCACGAGGAGCGCGCCGAGGCCGAGCAGCAGCAGCAGCAGCAGTTGCAGGCCGAGGCTAAGGTGCGGCGCCACGAGCAAAGCGGGGCCCAGCCGGAAGCTCAGGGCGCCCAGGGCACTTTGGGCGCCCACGCGGACCCCATGCAGCCGGCCGCCTCGGAGGGCCAGGCGAGCGTGGCGGCGCTGGAGCGGGCCGAGCTGATGAGCGAGGGCGCCTTGAGGCAGGCCATCGAGGAGCTGCAGCGCGTGCAGGAGCGCGAGCGGGCCCGCCGCGACCAGCAGCAGAGCTCGCGGCCCGTGGACAGTCTGCTGGAGGAGCTGGGCGACGAGCTGGCCGCCGAGGACCAGCTGGCGGCCGCCTCGCAGGAAACGGTGCGCCTGGCGCCCGCCGGAAGCAGCTCAGCGAAGCAGGAGGAGCCTCAGCGAGCCGGAAGTGGCGAGGCTAAGCTCGGGGAGGCAGGCAAGCTTAGCGAGGCGGGCAAGCGGCTGGCGGAGGGCCGTCTGGAGCAGGCTCAGGAGGGCGAGCTGAACGCGGCGCTGAGCAACGACTTCTACTCGTTCCACGCGGACGCGGCCAACGCGGGCGCCCAGATCGCCGCCCAGACGGTGGCCCAGCGCCAGGAGCTGGAGCGCGACTCGGAGGCGCCGAGCCGGGCCGGAAGCGGCGCGCCCACCATCGCGCTGGTGGCCAGCGACGAGGCGGCCAGTGGTCAGGCTGATCTGGACTCGGCCGCCCAGACGCGCTCGCAGCACCAGTCGCAACAGTTTCCGGGCCAGCAGCAGTCTCTGGGACAGCCACAGTTTCAAGCTCAGGCGCAGTTTCCGCCACAGTTTCCGGCCCAGCAACAGTTTGCGGGCCAGCAACAGTCTCTGGGACAACAGCAACAGTCTCTAGGACAACAGCAACAGTCTCTAGGACAACAGCAACAGTCTCTGGGACAACAGCAACAGTCTCTAGGACAACAGGCCCAACTCTTTGGGCAGCCAGAGGCGAGCGGCCTGCGCTTCGACTTCAGCCAGCCGGCGCCGCTCGCAGCGCCCTCTGTGGGCGCGCTGCACAACCACGCGGAGGGCCGCCTGCTGGAGGGCGGCGGGCCGGCGCTGGTGGCCCAGCAGCAACAGTTTGCGGGAAGCCCGCAGGACTTCTGGCGCCCAAGCGCCAGCGGGAGTCTTCCCTCACAAAGCGACCAGTTTGGCGGCGGCGGCCACTTCCGGCAGCAGCAGCAGGAAGTGCCCACGCAGACGCTGCCTCCGCTGCCGCCGGCCCGCTTCCAGCAGCTGGCCTCGCCGGCGCCCTTCCTGCAGCGGGGCGCCCAGCACTTCGCCGGGGGGCACGCCTTTTCCAGCAACCAGCCCGACTCGTTCGGAGCTTCCGGCCAGCAGCAACAAGGAGCGCCCATCATCTCGGTGATCAGCGGCGGCGACTCGGGCCCGCTCGACAGCCACGCGGTCAGCTGGAACCCGCCGGCGCTTCCGCCCACGCAGCCCAGCGCGCCCGGCCAGCTCTTCTTCGGGCCCACTGGGGCGCCGCCGGCCGAGTTTCCGTCGCCGCGCTCGGCGCAACAGTTCGCGCCAGCCAGGTCGCCGCTCGCAGGCCAGTCCCAAGCTCAGCAGCCGCAGGAGAGCTTCCGGGCGAGCTCGCCGGCGCCGCCCACCACGCCGGCGAGTGTGCAGCGCGCGCGGCCGCCCGCAGCTTCCGGCGCCGCGTGGGCGCCTGGCGAGCGCGAGGCCGCCGACTCGCAGCCCAGAGGCTCCTCGCTTAGACCTCAGGGAGCGCCCGTGACGCCGAGCTCGTACTTTGCGCCCAGCTCGAGCAGTGCGGCCAGCCAGTGGCCCCCGGCGAGCTCCAGCGAGCAGCCCTTCGGGTTTCCGGCCACGCGCCAGCCGGCCGGCGAGGGGCCCTCAGTGGAGGAGGAGGAGGCGAGCTCGCCGGCCGGCAACGGTCTGCAGGCCAACAGGTTCACCAGCGCCCCCAGACAGTCGCAGTTCAGGCCCACGGCCACCACGGGCGCGCCCCCGCCCGCCGCCAGCTCGGAGGCGCCGCCGGCCAACGCGACGGCCAAGAAGGAGGACATGGTCATCTACTACTACTACTACTACGACGACAACAAGAACGCCACCGTGGTGGCCAAGAACATAAGCGCCCCCGGAGGACAGCCCGCCGCCGGGGGGCTGGACGCGGCCCTGGAGGGTGACGGCGGGCTCGAGGACACGCCCTACATGGAGGACGCGGTCGCGCCGCCGCCCAGTGCGCAGCGCGAGCCTGCGCTGCCCGCAGTTCGGCCCGCGCAAAGCACCACGCCCCGCAGCCCGCGGCCCGCCACGCTCCCCGCGCACAGCACGAGCGTGCAAACACACGCCGGCTCGCACCTAAGCTCTGGCGGCCCGCACCTAAGCTCTGGCGGTGGCCCAACCACGAGCTCTAGCACAAGCACAACGAGCACGAGCACCACCACGGCCGCAACCACCACCAGGGCGAGCTCCTCGAGCTCGCCGAGCACCAGCACGGCCGCCAGACCGGCCTACTCGGCGCCCAGCGAGCCGCTCAGACTGCAGCCGGGCGGCGCTTCCCTGAGGGGCCACGCGGCGAGCAGCAGCACACAGGCGAGCGCCACCCTCGAGGCCGAGCCCGAGGAGGACGAGTACCCGGAGGTGAACGCGGCCGGCCCCTCGGCGGCGGCGCCACCGGCTAGACAGCCAGAGGGCCCCTTCCGGCCAAGTCCGGCCACCAGCTTCAGGCCCATGCCGCAGGCGCCCGCCGGCAGACAGTCGTCGGTCTCGCTGCAGCAGCCAAGCCCCACCAGGTCGCCGCAGCCAAGCTCCAGCAGCTCCACCAGCAGCAGTCTCGCCAGAGGCCAGCCCTGGTCCACGAGCGGGCCGCCCGCGCGCCCCGCCCCCTCGGGCAGCGCGGGGGCGCGGCCGCCGCCCGCGGGCCAGCGGCTCGCCCAGCAGACTGGGACCAGCCAGTCAACAGGCCAGTTGGGCGGCCAGTCCACGCGGGCCACCAGCGGCAGTCTGTCCAACGCCAGTCGCTACGGAAGCGGCCAGAACGCCGGCCTGCTCGGCGACCCGGCTTATGGGCTGGAGCCTGCGGGCGTGCCCAAGGAGCACTCGTCGAGCGAGCGGCTCAGCCAGCAAGACAAACACATGCACCACCACGGCCACTCTAGTATCAACCAGAATCAGAATCTAAACTCGAACTCGAGACAGCAGACGAGCCAGCAGCTGAACCAACAGATGAACCAGCAGTCAAATCAGCTGCCTGCCCGCCAGCCGCAGCCAGCCACCAGCTTCCGGCCCAGCCAGCAGGCAAGCCGCAACTTGGGCGAGCCAGCAGCTCGCCAGCAGCCCAGCGAGCCACTTCCGGCAGCCACGCCCACCACTGCGGCGCCGCCCGAGCGCCAGCGGGCGCGCACCCAGAGCGCCGCCAGCCAGCAGTTCTCGTCGCAGCGCCAGCCTCTAGGAGCCGTGGGCGCCTTAGGCGCCTTGGGCACCCGCCAACAGTCGCCCGAACCAACGAGCTTCGGCGCCCCCACCGCCCCGCAGACTAGCTCCAGCCCCGCGCTGCGCAACCTTCCGCAAACCGCTGCCGCGCCCCCCAGCTCTTCGACCACGCCCCCGAGCCCGCGCCTGAGCCTTTTGAGCAGCACGGCCGCCACTTCCGGCCGGCCTGCGTCCAGAGGCGCGGGCGAGGAGAGCGCCGTCGAGGAGGAGCCGCGCGAGGAGCCAGTGCAGCGCGGAAACGGCCGGCCTGCAAGCTCAGATGGCACCACGGCCAACGGGTTCACGCGGGCGCCGCCCACGCCCACCTCCGCTGGCCAGCAGGCGGTGTTCGCGGTGGGCCAGCGGCTCTCGGCGCACATCAGCAACCTGCAACAGGCGCACCCGAGCTCGCCGGCGCCGCCCACGCAGCCCAGCAGCTCGCCCGCAAGCTCGCCCGCCAGCTCGCCCTTCAGCTCGCCGCCCTCCAGCATCAGTTTTAGTCTCAGTCCCAGTCCCAGTCAGCGCTCGGCGCCCACTTCCGCCGCCAGCTCCACCCAGAGCTCCACCCAAAGCTCCACTTCCGCCCCGAGCTCCACTCAAAGCTCCCCTTCAACTTCCGCCGCCACTTCCGCCGCCGCCACGAGTCCCTCAAGCACTAGGCCCAGCTCGCCGGCCTCTGTGAGCGCGCGCACCAGTCCCGAGCCCAGTCCCCCGCCGACCAGCAGCAGCGCGCCCGCCACTGCGCCCGCCGAGCCCACCGCCGAGTCTGAGCGGCCGCCCAGCTCGGACAGCTCGAGCTCGGCCACGCGCCGCAAGTTCGGCAACCGCAACAACCGCTTCCAGACGCGCCTCAGCGCCACCAGACAGCCGGCGGCGCCCAGCCCGGCCGGAAGTGCGGCCTTCGCGAGCTCGCCGGCTGGGCCAGCGAGCTCCACGCCCACCAGCAGCTCCACCACAACCACGCGGCGACCCTCCACCACGAGCACCCGCAGGTCCAGCAAGCAGCTGTTTGCGGGCCGCCGCCGACTCAGCGGCCAGACTTCCTCCTCATCCTCAAGCTCGTCCTCATCCTCGTCTACAAATACAAATACAAATACAAATGGCAGCCCCGAGCAGGCGGCAGTTCCGGCCGCCACAGGGCCCACCACCGAGGCGGCGCCCATCCAGCTGGCCAGCGCCACGCCGAGCTCGCCCATCTCGGCCAGTCGCGCCCGATTTGGGTCCAGCTTCGCGGCGCGCGCCCGCCAGAGCGCCGCCTCAAGCAGCACCACCGGCGCCCCCCAGGCGGCCGCCAACCAGGACAGACCCAGTCTCTTCGGCGCCCAAAGGGCCACCTTCAAGCCGCGACTGCCCTTCATGAAGCCGGCCACTGCAAGGCCCACCGACGAGCAGCAGCCGCCCGCCGAGACAGTCTCCATGAGCTCCTCCTCGTCCGTCTCCATGAGCTCCTCCTCCTCCTCGTCCTCGTCCTCGTCCTCGGCGGCAAGCGAGCCCCAGACGCCCACCACCAGCGCGCCCGCCGACCCCACTCAGCCCCCAAGCTCCGAGGCGGCCAGCTCGGCGGCCGCGAACCCCAACCAGCCGGAAGCTCCGAGCCAGGCCGGCCAGCAGCCGCCCGCTGAGCTCGCCAAGATCGACACCACCACGGCGGCCCCCACGAGCGCCTCAAGCTCCACCACGGCAAGGCCCAAGAGGCCCCTCTTCGCCTCCAGACAGAGGAACTCGTCCCTCTTCGGCAACCGACGCCAGACTGGCACTGCCGCCGCGGCTTAGGGTGCCTATTTGAGCCTCATTTTGAACAACCAGTGATTGTCTTCGCGTAATGATCCAAGGCGGCTCGGCAAGTGGATATTTCTTGCAGCTCCCCCACGCCCAAACGCACACAAAAACACACACACACGCACTGTTGCCCCACGAGACACCCGGCGGAAAGGCGACCCTTCCCGCCACTCTCTCTATTTATATGTATAGATTTGTTGCCATAGTCTCGCGAGCCCAGCAAGGAAACCCACTCCGTTTCACCCACGAAACAATGATACAATCCTTGTCCACCCACCGGGCCGGCCAACTGGCCCTCCTGGTCAGCCTCTTGGTGACCATTCAATAAAGACCTGTGTGCTCTCATGCCTCTTCGTGCATGCACATGCACATACATGTACACTCCATCCGTCTGGAAGCCTGTCTGGGTTTCCAGACCCGGAAATCAAGCTACTCTTGCATTAGATGAACACTTTTATTCTCGCTGATTCACGTTAGACGGCACGTTAGATGCTCATTTCCCAGGTAATCGTGCTGAAAAAGCAGTCGGCTTTTCTTCCAGACTTCAACAAGTGGTCCCTTTTCAACCTCCTGAGAAAGATTGTTGATCAGCTTCTTTGACCTGATCAACAAGTGGACACTTGATACACGTATCCGAGCTCCAGTCCTTGTCACTTTGGGATTGTAGAGTCCACTCCTTGCTCTAGACTCCCTCGTTCACTGGTTATGGATTAATTATCGTCCTTATCTATTGATGGTACTGCTTCAATGTTCCGGCAGGATCATGAACTCTTGATTTCGCACGAGTTGCTCTGTTGTCACCAGTTGTTATGGGGCCAAATAGGGCTCCCGTACTTCGTTTGGCCAGCAGATTTCTAATCAACTAGCCGCAGAAATGAACACAATTGCTGAACAGATCCATCCTAAGGTTGACCCGTCTCGAAACTGATCTTACCTATAAAGCAGCGGCGCAAAAGAGATATTACCTACAGGCTGGCACGCTGGTGTTTCCTTCTGACAGGACCGGAGCACGCGCTATTGTTTTGGAGGTCGTGCGTGCCGCGCCCAAAATGGGTGGCATTTTTTCAGGTCCATTTACCCAATGTGATGATTGCTCGGGACTGGGTATTATTCATGAACCTTATTTTTAAACGGAATCATAGACGCTCTACAAAAATGTGATACATGCCGCCTCTAGAAATGTAGAATATTATTACCGATCAAGATGTCATGATAAAACTTCGATAAGCACAACCCTTTCCAAATATCTCCCACACCCTTAGCACAACCACATCAAACTTGCATCATTCAGGATCACGAAATCAAGTGACCACAATTCCGACAAGAAACTACTCTTGTACTTACTATGGCGGATTACATTGTCACTAGTATGCGAGATGGAGATTTTAAGTAAGTGCCTTGTAGAGAACCATCTGATAATCAGCACTCTTAACCCTTTCATTTGTAGAAACTAACTCGAACTCTCTATAAACCTACACGTTTATATTAGGACGATCAAAGCATACATTGAAAAGCTGGACAGCATCAACGAGCCCGTCTATGTTGACGAGGAAAATCGTCTCAATTTGCTCCATTTGGCTGCCGGTTTAGACTCTGAGCATAGGGAGTCCATCATTGAACTTCTGATCGAATACAGAGCGGATCTAAATTGCTCAGGAATCAGTGAGAATACTGAAGATGTGAGACCCTTGCACTTGGCCGCCATGTGGGGCTATGATCTCACTGTCAAACTCTTATTATACCACGGTGCAGACGCCTCCCTTAGAGACAGCGGGGGCCTATCGCCCATCGATTACGCTAGTATATTCGATAACTATCTTTGTATTTCCTTACTGTTGCGCTATGGGAGTCTCAATTCAACTGCAGCTGCCTGGTCAGCTATCATGGATTCAAGTGTTGGCGAAAGCAATGCCGACTCGTCGTTTGAAAACTGTCTTTATATGACTGCCTTGGACCTAGGTGTCAACAATATTAGTGGTGATGGCGGAAATGACGCTGAAACAAACACGGACAAGATGTCGCATCTGAGTAGCATTTTATCCGATATTGAGCATATCAAAAACCCTCGATTTGATGATGATTACGATCCGCTGGAGGATGTTAACGAGGATGATGTCGATTTCGATATAGATGATCGTAGGTTGAGGTTCGAGCTACGAAGGTTGGGTCGGCATGCAGGTCCAATTACACAGACAACGAAGAGATTATATTGCAAACTACTCGCCCATTTAATTAAAGAGGACAAAGAGTTAGTATACTCGCCGCGAACTACCACTAGATGTGATCTTAACGGATATTCTGTCGAATTGAATAGTATATTAACTGGCAAATTTCCCATCAAACAGGCACTAGATTTAGAAAAGGAATTTCTCCGAATCAGTAACAATATCGACTATCATGGACCAAAACAATTTTTCAATTACATCCTGATTGACCCGAGGATCTCAAGAAATCTACCAGAGCAGGCACTAGAAGCAAATGATAGCGACACTAGTTATGCGCAGCTAAGCTCTCCAGAAGGAGGCGATTACCACCAAACCCCTAAGCCCAAGCAAGTCATGAGGCGAGTTAATCGGGGTTTCAATGTTAAATTGTTCACCCAGTTCATTGAAAGCATCTTTTACATTGGCAAAGGACAGAAGAAACGTGACTTAGATCATTTATTTGACGCTCTGGCAGACCGTGAAAGTATAACGAAATCAAAGATTGAGCGCATTCGTAGCATATGGTCTGATGGTTATGGAGTTGTATCCCTGCATCTGTTTCATAATATAACCAGCAAGGAAGCCCTCACCAGGGAGGCACTCATGATAGAGACTGTTGGCTTGTCTAACTTAACTAATCTACTCAACGGAACTGTACAGTTCACTCTAGGTTGGAACGAACATAAACGAAAGCTTCTTGGCGCCCTCCTACTCCATAGAGCTTACAATCAGTTGTTAAATGAAGGAGAAAGACAGTTAAAAAGACAAGATCTCAAGATTGATAAGAGTAATAAACTAAATGCACAGTAGACTCTCTCAGAAGGTTGAATGTAACTGAACTTTGCAAATCATATGACTATCCTATTTTCTGTTAGGATCTTTCTCTGACTTTCTTAATTCAATAGCTTCAGTAAGTCACTAATACCAGGAGATTTATAACACTCAGGCGGCTTAGTTTTGGATCTTGGAGGTTTCGTGCAATTCTTTGGCTCTATCTTCTCCGATTGTTCGAAAAGATAATCGTCTAAACGTTTGGTCATCTGAGGCACACTAGGTTCAGCCCAGTAATCGCTATTATGCGCTTGTGGGTCCAGACTGAGAGCAAATTCAATCATTTGTGTCTCGATTGATTCGATGTATTTTTTGATTTCCGGTTGTGTGCGTAGACAATAAGGTGGGTTCTGATAATTGCTTATTTCAGCCACTAGGCCAGCCCTGATACGTTGTTTGTAGAAGTTGATCATCTTTGGTGGAGGCTGCACAAAGGTTGGGCCGCCGAAAAATTGATTCTGCTTAGTTGATGAGGCACTTAGAGGTGGAACATGGCTCATCATCAATGTAGCCTGACTTGGTTGACCACTAGCGAAATGTGATTTCATAGAATTGTGCATAGGGGAAGTTGATAGTGGATTATTGGTGGCTATTGTTGAGGCTCTGGGCGGCAGTGGCGTTCTTGGCGAGATAGGTGAGGCTGGAGAGTTTGAGAATGATGACTGAAACTCATCGTTGCTCAGTGTAGGTGATATTGTTGATGTATCCATCTCGTCCATAAATGTTTTGTTTCCCTCTTTTGCGTGGATTAATTTTGTCTGATAGGATCCTAGGTAAGGGATGCATGGCGGGTTACAACGTTTCAATTCTAGCTGAAGTTTCTTCTGATGATCCTTGTTCAAATCTCTATAGTCCTCCATTACTTTCACTAGATTGTTGGGCAAAGCTTTCTTGGTGTGCGTTAGTCGACTTATTGGCGCTGATTCTATGGCGCTTCCAATACTTAATAATCCGGTATGATTGTTGAGCTCCCTCAAGACGGCTAAGATTTCAATCGATCGGTTGTAGATTGCCGAACGTTTATCGAAATCTTCCGCCTCAACGATACATTTCCGAATCCAGTAGCTCAATAGGGTGAAGTGCCGCGTCAACCGACTTAAATTAGGAGACGATTCATATTTGTCTCTGTCTCTGCGTGATCTCATGCCTAAATCTCTAACATTTATCAGTTCGGAAGGTTTGATGGCTCTGAAGAGTTCGAATTCCACCAAAGTCAACTGACGTGCAAACTCTACCGGATGCAGAGTCAACAAGTCGAACTTCTCACACTCATTTCTTCCGGCTATCCACCATAGAATAGGCGGAGGCTCTTTGGATAGCATGAACTCAAAATCATCACGCTGGCATATCTTCTTTTGTTCGATGGATTTCCTTATCGATACAATAAGACTTCTCAAGACCTTCTCATTGTTGTACACCTCATCTAGGAACGCGTTTAAATTCTTCAGCAGTGTAGGGTGCCTTTCGAAATCGTAATAATGGTTCTTAATCCATGACTTTAGCACATTTATGACGCGCATCTTGACTGGTTTGGAATACTCTTGACGAAAACGTTTTATATATTGCTTGTAAGCAGTTCGATCACATTCTGGTAAGTCGTCAGGCGAACCGATAAAATTAGGGTGTACGACTGAAAGTGGTGGATCAGGAATTTTGAATCTCTCAATCAACAAATTCAGTAGCTCTTCCGGGTCTGGTATGAATGACCTGTAAGTTGTCAAAAACGAGTCAACTATATTCGGCTGATATTTGTGATATGTCAGTCTCTCTACTAGCTTAATCAGTGTGGCACATCTTATCACAGGTATTTGATCAGCTTCGTTACGTAGGTGCTTGTCGAGATCCTTGGTACTAATTGTTCGATTACGTGAATCTTCAAACTGTATGTTATCTTTGGAATCGGGCTCGCTAAATCTATAAATTTCAGGTGGTGGCATATAGGGGAGAGGGAGATTTCTTTCGTGCTGCAATTCTACGTCAAGACGTCTTTCCAGGCCCATACGGATATTTTCCGCTTGCTTCTGATCGATCTGCTCAATCTCTTTGATTTGGGTCATCTCGCTCTCAAGTAGCTCTTCAATGGCTTTCTTTGTTCTCAGCATGATGGACAGGGTCTCTTTCAGAGCTAGCTCATCATCGAGATTGTCATGCTGACGGCTTAACTCGTACAGCTCGCTGAAATTGCGAAAATACTCGAAGAATTGGATGACTGTGTTAAGCAAATAGTTTGGGAGTAGATATTTCACCGCTTGATCAATCAACGGATCAATCCTACTAGAATTCATGGTCGAGATGACATTGACATAAGCTCTTTGCCAATGCTCTGCCGGAGATAGTCTTTTGTATGCGAAGTTAAAGTATGCATGAAACTCTTCCGCCTGTGCTAGGTCAAATATCTCAGATCCAACGAAGGGTACCTCATCTTCTTGACCAATGGATTCCAAAGCATCTTCAAGAGCGCTCAACAGTAGTGTCGAGAGCTCTAGCAATTCCTCGGCATTACAAAAGATAGCTTGTACTTCACGTTTATCGTGAGGCAGTCTCTCCATCTGGACCTTGAAAACTTTTATGATTAACTTCAGGCCACGTATGAAAGAATTTTCCTGATCAACCATGCTGCGGACTTTCTGTTTGTAAGTTATCGATCTAAGATTCCCATTTGACAGGCAAGATTTCTCGATACTACTTATTTGAGCTAAAATTGGGTGGTTGTTCATAATCGATAAACTTTTGTCATCACTCAAAAACATATCCATGAGATCCTTATCGGCATGCATAGCAGTTCTTATATCGCTTCTTGTTATGATGAAATTGCCCTTCTGCCTTTTGACGAAATCACCAGCCAAGTTGAGCACATCATCAATGATAAACTGTATCAGGGCAATCTTGAATTTGGACAATTCGTTTTCACTTTTGTTACCGACAACTCCATCGCGTACCAGGTTGCTGACTTTGGCCACCGCAAACGATGTCAGGTTGTGCAATGCACCTGTAAACGAGGCACCCGATGATGAAGAATGATTACGTATCTTATGATTCTTATGAGACGACTCGGTCCTCTGTTTGCTAGCCTCTTTGATAGCTAAATCAACTAGTTTTGAGTCGGGATATAACTTTCTCAACTTATCCTCAACTTCGTCAATCGTTTGGACGTGAGCCAGAGTCTCCAGTAGTCTATCACGGAGCTCGAGTATATATTGTTGCCCATCCGCGGGATCAAGCTCCAGAGTGTCTATGTGTGAGTTATTGTTAGGATCTGTCGCCATGATTCGATGCTTGGGATAATCTGCCACTAATTGATCTCAAAGTTGAGGTGAGTTTAATCGAAATAGTCCGGTGGAAACAGAAGAACTAGATTGACGTGGTTCTGGTGAACAACAAGTTGCAAGTGACATAGTGGTCATCTTTACATGAGATAAATGGAGGAACGTGGAAATAAGTCTGGTAGGATGGAGGACTAGTATATGTGATGGTTGCCTGTCATAAAATTCTATTGTATTCGGATTTAGATGCACTAGTTGAGGGTGCGGAAGATGGTGCCGGATTCGGGCTCCTTCGTTGAGTGCTTCACGGATGCATCTCCGAAAACTGTCCCACAGTAAAATCACGACTGAACGCTGTGCATCATCATTGTTTTCATGCTAGAGATCCCCCAAATATCGATACCGCCCCCTCACCTTAATACCCGAAAGCCCGCGCGGTTTTTGTGCGTCATCCGGACGGAAAGACGTCAATGCGGGTTCACCGACAACAAACATTCTTACCGCCGAAATCATTTGCCTGCAGGAAAATCCGTTTGGGTAAAACCGAATCCTGCAGCTAAGATAAAATCCACACCAATCAACGCGGCATGGTGACGAAAACAAAGTGGCCACTTTTCATTGTGATTTTTTTTCGGTTTAAGATAAACGATGATCGCTCAATGAATAATTAGACTATTATTTTTTTCTGTTCAAAATGGATAAGAGCAACAAAATGAACGGGGCCTACATACCCCGTTCTGTGAACGCTGAATTCAGGGACACAATAACAGATATTAGTTACGATCATTTTGGTCATAGATTAGCATTATCATCCACTGATCACACAATTCAAATTTGGGATCTCGGACCGGATGGCACTTATCAATTAACATCAAAGTTCCGCTCTCATTCAGGTAGCGTGTGGAAAGTTACATGGGCCCATCCTGAGTTTGGACAAATCTTAGCTACCTGCTCCCTAGACAGAACTGCTATAATCTGGGAGGAAGTACTGGACGCCACTGTTGATACCAAAAGGTCCACTGATCAAACGTCTCATTGGGCGAAACGTGCCACATTAGTTGATAGTCGAACTTCTTTAACCGATATAAGGTTCGCCCCAAAGCATCTAGGTTTAATGTTAGTTACTTGTGCCACTGATGGACATGTTAGGATTTATGAAGCTCCCGATATAACAAACTTAAGTCACTGGTCATTACGGGATGAATTCAAATGTAAAATGGCCTGTTCCTCAATCACATGGAATCAATCAAGGATCCATGCACCTATGCTAGCAGTGGGCAGTGATGATGCCAATAGTCCATCGCCAAAAGTCCTCATTTATGAATATAACCAGCATCAAAGGCGCTGGATCAAGGTAGACGCGGTCGCCAGTGCTATCGATCCAGTACATGATCTATCTTTTGCTCCTTATATCGGCCGATCATATCACCTATTGGGCATAGCTTCAAAGAATGTCCAAATAGTTACAATCAAACACCATCCATACCAACAACCTGATCATCAAACAACAAATAGGTTTGAAATCAAAACTGTAGCTCAATTCGACGATCATCTCAGTCAAGTCTGGCGAGTGTCCTGGAATATAACTGGTACCATTTTAGCGTCTTCCGGCGATGACGGGACCGTGCGGATGTGGAAATCAAACTATTTAGACAGTTGGAAACCATTGGGGGTTTTAAATGAAACTCAGTAGGATGTGACTGACGTATGTGAGATGAGCAGGATGATAAATTTACACCGCAAGAAGAGACTATTTATCTATACATTTAGAGCATAGGTTCAAATAAAAAAGTCAGTTTTATATTTACAGCCGTATAATATCCATCCTCACCCCAGCACTCCAAACAAGTCACAATTCAAACAATATTCACAGCCCTATGAATTTGCATCCATGCCCAACTCTTGAAAGAACCAATCAGAAACAATGTGTCGACCTCTGCAATGTCACACCGGCAAACTCTCACGGTGGCTAATCTTGACTTTTGTTCCTGAATGAATGCATCCAGAATCCAGTCAAATTCATAATCATCCTAATCACAAGATCTCGTTAGCGCGAGAGACCCAACCAAAAAAGAACGAAAAGCTTCTCGAGGCGATCTCTCGTCTCCTCATCCTTGTAATTGAGATTATTGTACTATTGCGTTTCTATTCTCTCGGCCCTCATTAACTTTTGTACGAGTACACATTTTCCATCTCTTTTACAGTGTGTGGACGCTGATTACACGCCTACCCATAGTTGATTCATTCTAAATCGTATTCGAAGGCTAAAGCGGCCTCAAAGCGATAATCTTGTTTTGAAACTGATCCAGAAATATCTGCCCGATCTCAAGTGATTTGAGAAGGAGAGGTTTCTCCAACTGCAAATGGCAAGTGTTTGATCAGATTGAGAGGGTCTAGAACGTTCCAACTACGCTCTACGACTAACAATGCTAGTCAAGAGATTAAAGGCCAAACTAGCGGCTCGATAGAGAAGATCCCACCTAGAATGAGAGCGTGAGATATCTTTTCAGCATCGCATGATACGCAAATGAAATGTACCCGCTGTTTAACGAGTCTTTCAGTCATTATGATCCGACATGGGTAACGATCTGAATATCGAAGGATCCCGCGCCTTTGTCGGACGTTTGTTTGAGGTCTTTCATAGCCAGCGATCATGTTTACAGAAAAGATCGATCTTGTCGTCTCAAAGAGAGCGAGAAATTAGCAACAGTTCGATCTCTGAACAGACTTTTATCTGATTTAGCTTATGGTTCGTTGTCTCACGCCAAGGCCGATCAATGTAATCCAAAACAGTCACGCGTCCAGCATTGGAGGAGCAATGCTGACGCATTCCAAAGAGTTTCCTTGCGATCAATTTGTCGAAAGATTCATTTGTAATTGCAAGAATGATTACAAAATCAGCTATCCACTAAGATCGGTTTCGGATTTGATTATCAATCTGGTGTCGCACCCAAAGCTCACTAGCGGCCTGAACCCTCAGATCGCATCAGCTTGCTTGTAACCAGAATCTGTCGTGCCCTAACTTTTCCCTCATAAGGTCAACGAGGAAAGGCGTGAATGTGCTCCTAGGTGGATGAATCGTCTTCGTCGTCTCACAATGGTGAGAAAGAACCAGACGAAAGCGTTTGGAAGTGAGATGTAACTTAGAAAACTGTTTTTCATTTTCGGCTCAAATAATCACACCTCGCGGGCTTAGACAACAATAAGCTACGTCAAGTTTCTTGGCACATATATCAAACGAGCGCTCTCTTAGGCATTTTTCAAACTTACGTGTCGGGAAATGCAGCAGCCCTGTCACGAAGGGCTTGTTTGAGGAGGCGGGAGAGAAGTAGAAAAACTCGCCTAAACAGCCTCCATACTCATGATTTAGACTTCACTTTTTAGGCTCAGCACCAACAACTGTTAATAGCTAGCGTGCTCTAAGAACTGTATAGGCCTCATTGTTGACTACTCTTCGCATACCACAGAGGGGGGACAATCTCTGGATTCTCAATCCGCACGGCTTGTTGCCGCCTATTCTTAGTGTTGTTTTAAGAATGGAGACCCGTCCTACACGCTGCCGAGCTTAGCAAATTGGGGGAAACTATCTGGCCTGCCGCAAGCGGGTCCCTAGGGGCGTTCAGGAGGCATAACGCGCATCTTGCGTTATGCCTCCTGAACGCTTGTGAAACTGGAGATCTACTCGATCCGGCTGATGGTCCTCAAAGGCACTCAAAACCTCATCGGCCTCCTCTGCTCGCTCCTCCAGAAGCCCCCAAGTGATTTGGTTTCTTTGAACTTGAATTCTATGAGCACAAAATCACTTAGGGTAGAGTATCTTTGGATGGGACAATTTTAAGTTGAGAAAAAGTCGTCAATTAATATTTAATGCTCGAAGAGTCTATGTCGCCAATACTTGTTGAATGATTACAAGGCTCAAGCAACTTCTTTACTCCTAAAGAGACGTTATTTTGGATACTCACTAATTAGATTGAAAAAAGTCCATAAAACCGCAGAATGGATAAAGAGGTTTTATCATTATTATATGTGAACTATGCTATACTCATAGTGCTACTAACGGTCCTTTGGTTGGTCTATTTTGGGGTAATAGTCTAAACGATGAGAATTGTCACTGCTCTATCAAATTTATTTGCATGTAACTCGACAACAGCCTGGCAAGAATGGCTACGAAAAAGAGCGAAAGAACCAGAAAACTATCTATTTGGCTAGTTTTATTATCCTCGAGCGGGATCTTCACCGATCGAGCTTATTTTGTTCCCCTTCGAACTTTCGAACCTCAAGCGAAGAAGCATGACACATGATATGCGTGCCAATGCTTCTTGAGCATGTTTTAATCGTTATTTGCACAAGAATGTCCTCATCTGTTTGGTCCCAAATAACAACCGGAAGAAAGATTAACACTTTTGAATGCCGCAAAGTATCGATCTTGCATGATGATCAAATTTCCCTTGAGCTGCGTGATCCCCTGCCCAAAAGTTCAAGCAGTTTGACTAACATACTTCCTTCCTAACTCCACACTATCTCGAACAGATCTGATCCACTGATGAACACCAACGGGTCTGAGCCATGGACCAGTCAAGACCGGAGAAGAATTCTATTTCAAGACCGTGATGGCCGTAGCGAAATAAAGTCTCACTCAATGGAGACCCATTGACTACATATCATCCGTTCCAGGCGCATATGTCTCTGAAGAATATCCCAGCTTTCACCTTAGATGCGCTCGGTGAGTGAATGGTGTCAGAATCAATGTTCTGGAATAGATCGGGAGTGATATTTTAGAAAAGTAGGACTTGTGTGTAGGAATTTCGAGAGCTAAAGCATAGGGTTTCTCGTTTGAGAGATTGTCTAGTTTGATTTAATCGTTTGAAAAGCACTCCTCTCCCAGGGTGATTGTGTGTCGTCGAGACCAGAGGGCCGTCGGTCATTCCTTGTTATTGCTGGCCAGGTGATTATTATCACCGCCAGAGCTGTTATTGTTGTTCATCATTGGCTTCAATATCACTTGAACCTTCTGGTAATCACCTCCGTTATCCCGTTTTGCGGCCCAATTCTTGGAGCCACGTATCTTTTTCTCTTCCGTTTTAATATCACGACAGATAAATATCAATGTTGCAATCAAGATCACTGGGCCTGTAATCAGAGCAGCGTAGCAGAGTATTTTGATCATTCTTTTTGTTTTAGTTATCCTGTTCTCTAACTTCTGAGCTGACTCATCTGGGGCAATTATATTTTGTTCAATCCAGATGAATGGATGGATTAGAAGCTTATCACTCAAAACTTGTGAAGCCTCAAATCCTTGGTGGGCTACCATCTCAACATTGACCTGTAATCTTCTACGAACACGCAGAACCAAACCGGTAATTGGTTCTATATCAATGAAGGTATCATGGTTTGCCGCCGATGGTGATAAACCTTCCACCGCGTTCCTGAGTGATGGGTCGCCATTGTAAAAATGTGGCGTCGATAATACTATTGGTTTCTTACGACATGATGACAAGTCCATAACACCGCTTAATTTACAGAACTTTTGTTTCTCCTCATAAGATCTCTTGACACAAAAGCATTTAGTGTCATCGTTATGATTGATTGGCTTAAAGAATGTCGATGACAATCCATAGCGATATAGTTCTATTGTTCTAAGCGATGCTGTCTTGATGAATTCAATAGTTAATGAGCGACAGAGATCAGGGGCGAATACATGCAATTGTTCGTCTTTTTGTACAAACGGATGGAAGAACTGACCCTCCGTACCAATCAGCTTGTTACATGACTCTCCACGCCAGAAGGACATCTTGGGTCGCTTGTTCCAGGCAACCACCTGGCCAATCCTGGAAATGTCCCCATCGGCTGCAGTGGCTACAGTGAGTATACCGTCTGCTTTTTCATCCCAGGTATTGTTCTTCTTGAAATAGAATCCAAATTTGTTGTCTGGTGGCTGATCATCGAAAGTGACACCATCGTTATTCAAAGCGTCCAACCATCCTAATTTGACCCCTTCGAATAGCCACTTGCTGGCAGGATGAGTGAGGTAGAGTGTCTCATTTGCTAAGTAATCGCTGACAACTGTTGATGCTTGGTTAGAGTCCTCCTCGCGATCTTTCTCTGCGGCTGCAAAGAAGGCTCCAAAAGCGGGCGCATTTGGTAGGGTTATCACTGCATCCAGAGGGGCTGATTCAGACTGATTAAAAAAATAGGTTCTATATAATTTAAAGTCAAGGGTTGTGTTATCCGGACTAATATGAACTACCTCTCGCCGCCTACTTTCTACAAGAGCATATGGGCCCACCTGGTTGAGGATCGGCTTCGCTCCTGTTTTGGCAACTTCTTCTGGATTAGTTACATTGAACATATACATCTTAATGTGTATTGGCGCGACACTGGGGGCTGTATAACGATTGTATGAGTCTGAACCTTTAACGATGGGCAACATTGATTTGACTTTGTGGGCGAAAAAGCTTGGCATTATATGGAGAACGTAGGCCCCACCAAAAAGCATGAGAGCGCCGAAAAGGAAACCCACAGCATAGCAGAGGTATTTCCACTTCCATTTCCATTTAAGGGGAGACTTCATGTTGAGTACTAGTAGGTGTGATGATGTATATAGCCGTACTGGTGTGGATATGGATTGCCACTAATAATTGAGGATGATATATGATTTTGCTGCTCTCTGCCTGAGGAGCGAAATTGTGAAAGAATTGGAGAAATTTGAGTTGCAACACGAGGCTCAGGAGAGAAGTCGGTCGTTTGGTTGGACGATATAAATATTTGAGCCAATAATTTCCAATTGGAATAAGACTAATAGAGAGAAAGCTGTATGTTCAAATGGTAAATGAGATGCTGGTGGTGGTCAATGGGTTGCTATTGTTGTTGATTTGTTCGGGTGGATAAGTTAAGAGTTTCTTCTAGTTGATTCATGTGAGAGTAGTACCCTTTTTTCGGTTGGTGGTGTCAATGGTGGTTGGCAAAATGGATGCAATTTTTGCTTTATAATATTGCTCAATTATTGGACAAGTTCCATTTGACAACACTGAGAGAGCAACTTTCTAAATTGGAAGATGATGGTTCGTTAAATAATTGTTGACATGGACAATATTGGTTTCGTTGTTCTAGCTTGGGTGGTAGTAATAAATGCGTGCACTTGCATTTGGATTGCAAAGTTACTTGAATTGTGTTGGGCTAACAGATTGATTTCTTGTCTCTTGTGAAAGAAATATGGAAGTATATGATTACTGTGTGTAGAAAACGTGAAAGCAATGATGAGTTAAACAGACAGAGAGACAGTTGGGTGGGGGTGTGAGTCTCTAATGAGAGGTCTAATGATGAGAGAGCCAATGGGAGGAGGGTGACAAGTTGAGCAAGGAGAGCGCGAAAGAGTACACGAAGTTGCGGTCTGACTTTGCTCTTCTCTGTGATATTCTTCGTCACCCTGCTTCTGGTTTCGGCGGCGGTGGCGGCGACGTGTTTGAGTCGCCCTTCGAGAGAGTGTGAGTGTGTGTCCTGCAAGGAAGTTGAGTTATTCGTTAGGTTTGCTGTGGCGTGTCTGCCTCAATGCGGCGCCGGTGGCAACAAGAACGCGCGCGCTCTCGTTCTCATTCACTGGCATTGACTAGCATTGGCTGGCACACACACACACACACAAGTTGGAATTGGCGCCGGGCCGACGTGCTCTGGCGTGTTGTGTGTAGAGATTGTGTGCACTCTGCCATATAATCTGCCTGTGTGCTCTTTGTGTTCGGGGGACTGTCTCTGCCTGTCTGTCTGTCTGTCTGTCCGCGTGGAGAGCTAGACCAAGATTGGAAAGCGAGAGCGGCGGCGGCAATATGTTTTGCGCTTGTTGCTGTGTGGCACTGTTGGGCCGGCCGCGCACACAGTCTCTCTGCTCTCGCCTGCCTGGGGCGCCCCTCCGGCCCGCCTGGTGGAGCCTGGCACACGAGTGGGGGCGAAGTGGCGCGCGCACTCTCGCACACAACACACTCTCATCCCCGATCTCCTTCTCTTTGCGCCCACTTGATCCCCTTTCCCCCGGATCTGCACACTGCGCTCTCCACTCTGCACTATTTCACTATGGACTGTGTGCGCGCTCTCTGCCTTTCCCCCGCACTTCCACCCCCAGCCAGTCCCGCGCTCCCGTGTTTTCCCCATTTCCACCCACTCGCCCGCCCGACTGGCCGCCCGACTGATGAACTCTCGAGACGAGGCCGGCACATGTGCTCTTGTTGTCGCTCTTCGGCCCGCCGCCCGTCCGTCTGTCCGTCCGTCTGTCTCGGCAGCATCTGCGGCACTTGTGCCTGCCTGCCTGCCTGCCTCTTTGTGCCGCGCTGGCACTCAACGCCCGCGCCAAGCCACACACTCTCCGCCCAGCCGACCAGCTTTACGCCGACTGTCTCGGCCAGCCGGCAGCGTCCGAGCTCGCCGAGACAGTCGCCCGGCAGCATCCGAGACACTTCGCAACCATTCAGGGCCCATCCATGGCGACAGATGGGCGCTCGCAGCACAAAAGGGCGCCACTCGACACTGTGGCCGGCGCGTCACTCGCCCAAAGGCCGTCCAATGGTCGCCCTTCTCGCCAATCATGAATGGCGGCCGCCCCAAGACGCTCGGAGATGTCGCCGCGCCCGATCAGTCGCCCGAGAGTGTCTCTAGAAGGCAGGAGGCGTGTCAATGCAGTGATCGAGTCTGCCAGCTCAACGGCGACACTCAATGTGTCGGCTAATGGTTAATGGTTGTCCTCGGGGCAGAGGAGCGTCTCTGGCCGAAGTTTGCCGAGCTCTGCCGATCGATCGGGCGGCGCGGACTGTCGCCGTTGGGGGAAATGTGCGGGCGACCTGAGGTGGAAGAAGGTGCGCAAATTGGGGCCCAATGAGGAGCGAGATGACGAGCGAGATAACTGGATGCTCCGGCGGCCAAGCTCTCCAAGTGGCGACCCTTAGCTGCGCGGGCGGCCGCACTCGCAGACCCTTTAGGTGCCCTTTTCACGCTCCTTTCAGGGCGTTCAGTGCAGCGCCAAATGCAGAAGAAGAAACCGTCCTGCCACAGCCAGACTGTGGCCGCTGGGGAGCAGTTTGGAGCGAGAAAAAAGCACGTCGCTTGGCTCGCGACTGTCTCCATCAATCACGGGCGGAGGGAAACCACTTTGGTCCAACTGGCAAGCTCGAATGGCTCAAATGGGCCAAACTTGGCTCAAATCGCGAGGCTCGTCGTGATTCGGAAAGGCAGAAGACCCGAGGGAACTTTGGGGGCGGAAATTTAGGCGAGAAAAAAGTCTTCGAAACAATTTATCAGCCGCCAGGCCGAAAAGAGCTTCTCTCTGCAACTGTGTGGCTTGAATCTGCCTTGAAAGTGTGTGCCGAGCTGTGCAGTTTCTTCAGCAGTTTGAGGGAGTCTCCAAAGACTCCCTCAAACACACACTCACTCAGACCGGTTCCAAAGGCCAAGGCGAAGTGGGCGCGCAATTAGGCGACTTGTTTTGCAGTTTTCAGCTGCGAGTTTTCTCGTTTGTTTACGTTTTTCCTTCGCGTAAACATTTGCGCGAATTCTCAGCGACACATTGTTGTTGTTCAGTCTGCCTGGCGCGCAGCCTTTTCTCTGCACCTCCACCTGCAGGCTGCAGCTTAGGCTCCAGAAGGGCGCTCACAAGCAAGCAGAATTGCGGCCAAAATGCTTTATTGATTTTCCGACGAGCAGCCAGGAGGCAGAAATTCCAAAGGTTCAACCGCAGCTTGACGTCGAGAGCGAGTTTGGAGCGCGAGAGGCGCCCCCAAATGGCAAGTGGTGGGCGCCAAGAGGGCAGAGAAAAGGGCAGCTGCAGAGATGGAGACCTTAGGCTGCAGAGATGAGCCGAGAAAGTTGCTGATGAGGAAAGTGGCGAGCTAAGCTCGCAGTTAGCTCACCACCACCACCAGCTAACTGTGAGCTCGGCGGCGAGCTTGGTGCAGTTTTGTGCGTCAGTGGCAAGACGCTGGAGGGAGTTTAACCTTAGGCTTGGAGACAGTCTTTGGGCCTTGTGGGCGCGTCGACAGCTCGCTGTCATCGCGCCACCAGAAGCTCGTCTGGGCCCAAAAGAAGCGCGGAAACTTTCTCCCTCCTCGTGGCACTTTGGCCGCCTCCTCCGAGTTGGCCAGACGACACTTGGCGAGAGAAAGAGAGAGAGAAAGAGAAAGAGAGTCCCGCAGAGAGTCCCTCGTGTGGCATTTGTCTCAGCCACTAGGCCGAAGTTCAGCTAAAAATATGGTCGCGTGGGGGCGAGCATATTTGCCCAAATGGGAAGCCCAAATGGGCGCCAGTGAGTTGCCAGCCACTGTGTGCAAGTGGCACTTCCTCAACCATTGGTCTTTTCATGGGCAAACTGGACTGAGAGCTGGCTTGCTGGGCCGCTCGAGAGTTGCCCAGACGGCATGAGAAGAAGCAGTGCAGACGAGCTATGGGCTTTTTTAGACTCTAGGGCGAGCCTAAAAATAGCCAACAGGTAGTGAGCAGCGTCGACTGGGAGGCGGCGGCCCAATGGAAAGCGAGACGAGCATTGAGCTGAACAACAATTTGTCGGTTGGTCATGAAAAGGGTTGCAATGCAGTGAGCGGAGGAGCTTTGAGCGGGAAAAGCCAGCAAGCAGCCAAGCGCAAGTTGGCCAAGTGCACGGAACTGCCACAGACTGGGGCTGGCTCGGCTTGGAGGAGGCAAAATTGTTGCGCCACCACCACTAACGAGGAGCAGCCTTTCCTGCTCGCCCTTCTCTCCTCTACCTCTCACTGCCATCCGCATTCTTCCAATTCTGGTTCCCGTTCGCGCTCGCATGACGCCATCAGCTCGGCGCGACCTTGCCGCTCGCGACGCCTAAGCAGTGGCGGCGAGCCAGCCAAGCCTTTGGCTGCCCCTCGCCTTCCTGGCTCGCCAGCTCGCTAGCACGCGCCCGGCCAGCCGATCCTAAGGGCTCGCTCGCTTCCCCGAACACTGTTTTGTAATCGCTCCGCTCGGACCACACCAGAAGGGCGCCACTTGTTGCCGCTAACTGACACTGAGCTGCACGGGCGCCAGCTCCTAGCTGGCTTCTTGCCGCTCGCTCGCCGAGCTGCTCGCCCTTAGCCCGCCCACTTTCCACTTTCCACTCTTCCACGTTTTCCACTTTTCCACTTCTCTGCTTCTCTACTTTTCGCCCGGCCAGTGCAAAATGCAGAGTGCAAAGTGCTGACTCGCCAAAAGCGTGCACACTTTGCCATAACTGTGCCCATATCACTCGTCTAAGGCCGCCACTTGGACACGAGCCGGGCCCAGCGAGTCTAAATTAAAACACACGTCTGGATGGACCGCCTGTTGTTGTTGTTGTTGTTGTTATAGTCTATCTGTTTAGGCGAGCAGAACTGACAATTGCTGCAACTAGAACTGCTGCAACTGCTCGCCCAGCTCCAGGCCCAGTCTGTGTGCCCTTGTCTAGCCCAAGCGAGCGGCAAGAGCAGAGTGCCGACAGTGACGATTAGAATTGGAATTACCACTGCATGGCTGCATTATGCAACCACATCGAGCTGTCTTCCCAAAATAAGCTGCCTCCTCTAGCTCTTTGCTGGCAACAGTTATGCTAATGGGCCTTGAAACGCGCGGCTGCCAAAGCAACTCTTTCCACCTGACGGACTGCTCTTTTCATGGGCACCTCTCGCACGTGCTTGCCGATGGTGCATTTTGCAAGCAGATCCACGCGGGACTGTCCTCGGCAATGGAAAAATGGATCATTTTCCATCATTTTTCCCCTTTTTGCCCCCCTTTTGGCCGCCACTTGCGACCACTTGCTCGCCTCGAACGATCGGAGAAATGCGACAAATGTTTGGCGAGCTCCTTCGGCGTCTGGCTGGCGTTGCATGACGTCGCCGTTGGGTAAAAATATCACAACAACAGCAACAACAGTCGGCTGCAAAAACAAGCTGGCTCGCCGCAGACATGGTGCAACACGCTCTCCGCTTGCAGCCAGCAGGTAAACTATTGGACAAATATTTGTCCAAATATCTCGTTTCGAAACAGCCGAAAGCACTGAGGCAAGCTGGCGAGCGAGAGAAACGAGGGGAACTGACTGAAAGAGAGAAACAAAAGAACGAGGAAGAGCTAAGGTTCCGTCAGGCCGCACTGTTTTGTTTTGGCTCGCTTCTTTGTGGCGCCACTTTTTGCAAATTAACTCGCAATTCCACTCATTTGGCAGCTGAGAAAACACACTCACACGAGAGCTCATTGCCAGGCCAGAGGAGATTATTGGCCGTCCCTTGAAGCTGGTTCACTTCTGGATCACTCTCAGACCATTGAATCGGGGTCACAATTCGAAGATTGGGCAGTGCAGCAGAAGCGCGCCAAGTGGACCAAAGTTGGAACAGGAGTTGCCAAGAGTTGGCACTAGTCCTTAGCTGAAGTGGACCTGCAGAAGGCCAGCCGCAAACAAAGCAATGAGGGCCCTCTCTGAGTGGGTGGGCCGCGCCGGTTTGGCCGCGCTCGCCTCGCTGCTCCTGGTCCAGCTGCTGCTGACGCTCTCTGGCGGCCGCCAATCGAGCTCGGAGGCGGCCCCAGTCTACGGCCTCAGCTTCTCGCTGCCCTTCTTCCGGGCGCCCGAGTTCAACGTCTACAGCCGCGACAGCGACGGAGAGCGCGGAAACGGCCGCCGCAACGGATCCAGGGGCAGCTCCGGCGGCTCCAGCAGTTCTGGCGGCTCCAGCGGCTCCAGTGGTTCCAGTGGTTCCAGTGGTTCCGGCAGCTCGAAGGGCTCCAGTGGCGGAAGTGGCGGCAGCAGCGGCGGAAGCAAGAAGAACAAGGACAGCAGCAGTGGATCGAAGGGCAGCAAGAGCAAGGGCGGAAGTGGCAGCGGGTCCTCGTCGTCGGGCAAGAAGTCCTCGTCGTCGTCCTCGTCTTCCGGAGGGCCAGTGATACTGCAAATCGGCCAGGTTTCCGGCCAGGGAGCGGCCAAGGAGTTGGCCAAGACGCTGAGCAACTTTGCCTCCAATTAGGTGATTTGGTAGATGATTAGGTGACTTTTCTAAAGTGGTAATTTTGAACAGCCTAAAAAAAAGAAATTCCGAGCAGGAGAAAATCTCGGGGGGAAAAATGTAAATTAAGAGGCCAAAATGGCGGATAAAATGCAAAAATTGCAAAAAAGGGAACCAAGATTCCAAGAGTGAAGGCAGACCAGAAGAGTAGTAAAAAGAAGCACCACTTTTTCCGATGTTTATTCCATTATTTTATTTATAAGATTCCGCTCACTTGTCTACCTGCTTCCTGCCGCCTCTTGCTGCCTGATCGCCTCTTCTGTGGACTCTGATTGGTCGTGATTGTTGCCGAACACAGTCCCCAAATGGACAGCTGAATGGTGGTCAAAGGGGACGACTTTTGTGACTTTTTCACCCCTCATACAAGCGCCATCTCACTGGAATCTGTTGGCCACCAGCAAACCGTCGGACAGGTTCTCGTTGTCCGGCCTTGATGGGACCACCATCGGCTGCTGTCCGTTCGCGTTCTGGCCCAACAACTGTTGATTGAGCCCCTGACCCAAAGGCTGCTGCTGCTGCACGAAGGGGCCCAACTGTTGCTGCTGCTGTTGGGGAAATTGGGGCCGCTGGAAGTTGGCGGGCATCTGTTGTTGGAACTGTTGTTGTTGCAATTGTTGCTGCTGTTGCAACTGTTGTTGTTGCTGGAAGAGGAACATCTGAGCCTCGGGGAGCAAGTCTGGAAACTGTTGCAGGATGGCGATGAGTCGGCGTCTGGCCATTTGGCGGCCCCAATTGTTGAACAGACCCCCGGTGCTTGTGGCTAGCTGGCCCACCAGGAGCAGCACGGCCGCCATGAGGAGCAGTTTGCGACTGTCTGCTCGCAATCTGAGCATCTTGCTTTTATCTAATTTGAGCTCTGCCTAAAGTGTCGTTTAGTCTCAGTTGAATTGGCTAAGCAAAGTCTTTGCAAAGTTCTAGGCCCTTGAAGTCAAATACAGTACAGAGTGTCTCTGCTGCAGCATCGATCTCTTTGACTAGTTTCCAGATTTTCACTCATCTTTTCAGCCACATTTTCACCTTGTTGAATCAGAGACAAAAACTAACCTGTACGCCCAGATTTATATCCGCTCGTGTTTGTTTTGGAACTCTTTTCAAAAGTTCCAATGGGCCAGAACGAGAACAAAATGATCGGATTGCAAAGTGACGGAACCTTGACGGCTCACTTCAATCACCAGACACAGACACAGAGAGACAAGCTCAGGTTCCTGCTCGAGAGGAGCACTCACCGACAACTGTCCTCCAAAAACTGTGCTGAGCTTACACAGTTTAGGAAGGAGAGCTTATAGGAAGGTTAGCTTGTGGCAAGGTTAGCTCATGGGAGTTCCAAGCTCATAGGAAGGCCTCGTTGTTCACCAGCTTGACTGGGCGCCAAAGGAGATTTCCACTGTCAATGGTGAACAAGCGTTTGGGTTCGTTTGGTTGGTATTTGATCAATTGTGTGTTGCCAAAATGGTTTGTGAACAGTCTGTTCTGTTGCTGTTCGACACTTTGTTGCAAATAATCGCTGGATAATAATTTGCATCCCAATAGATCGTATGCAAATTGCAACTTGCTCGAGTAGGAGTGTCTGTCTTTGAGGCCGTACAAAATGCCGTCTATTATGAACCATTGGCCAATCATGCGCCAATCCAATTTTAGACTAACATGATAATCCCATTCAAGCGAGCTCCTATCTGTCCTCACCACTTCGCCACCACCATTGACAGTCTGTAGGTCCAAGTTTGCTGACTCATCGGTGGCCACGAGCGGCGCTCGCCAGTCGAACAACAATCTATCACTCAGTTTCAGCAAGTGCAACCGGCGTCCCAGCGGACCACTAGCACCAGACGAGCTTGCCATGGTCGCCAAGCTTGCCATCGTCGCCGGCGCCAAGCTTGCCTCTGGGGCGCCACTCGATCTGCTTGTTTGGGCGCCGTGGCCAGACTCTGGCTGCTGTCTCTGAGCACTTCCCTTTAAAGTGAAGTCCTCCAGCGCCCCCTTGGCGCCCCTCTGCCGCTCCAGCGTTGGAACCACCAGCCAAACGCCCAGCTCGTCGGCCATCAAATCCACCCGGTTCAGCCTAAACTCGGGCCCAATGTCCATGGGCTGGCGCTGCCCAAACGGCGAGGCCACTTTCTGGCTCCACTGGCGAGCGGCGGCAGAGTGTCCGCGGGCGCCCAGTGGCGCCATGTCGCCTCTGGTTAGACTGAACAGTCTGTGGGAGCCGCGCTCGAGGTTGTGCACGCACAGCCAGAGCTCGTCGATGGACGAGATGATGTCACTGCCTCTCGCTTGCCGCTCGCCGCCACTCGCCGCTTCCGTTTCCGGCGGCGAGCCACCAGACGGCCCTCTGGTCAGGTAGAGGAAGTGGCCTCGGTGGACGAGCTGGGCTCCCCCGATGGCCACTGGGAAGGCGAGCTGGTGGACGAGGAGCGAGCTCGAGTTGGCGGCCGAGCTCGAGCTGGAGCTCGAGTTCAAGCTGGACACTTGCAGGTGGCGCTGGAAGTCGGCCAGAGACTTGTACTCGAACAGCTTGCGCGCCTCGTTCGCCCTGGTGGCAAAGTGGGCCAGACTTTGTCTCGAGTCGCCGGCCGGAAACGCCGCCAACTGGCTCCTGTTGCCGCCCCCAATCTCTGTCTCTGGCCCTCTGGCTCCCTCCGTCGCCCTCTGCTGCCCCACCAACTCCCCCTCAAGCGTCCAGCTCGGCCCAGAGTCCAGCGACCACCAGTCCACCCCCGACTCGGCCCCGCCCACGTACACCGGCTTGCCCACCTGGTCGAGCAGGCGCCGCTTCCGATCGCCTCTGTGCTCGCCCGCATCCAGTCTGCCCGCATCCAGTCTGCCCGCCTCTTGTCTATCCAGCTCGAGCCTGCCCGCCCGCCTGCAGTGCTCCAGCTCGTCCTCGTCCCAGGGCTCGCGCTCCACTTCCGGGGGCGTGGCCGCGAGCTGCCCCGCCGAGAGCGCGGGGCCTTGGGGCTCGCTGGGGGGCGGCGAGGGCGGCGGCCCCGCAGACTGTCTGCCGTTGGGCTGGCTGCCGCCAGACTGACTTCCGGCCAGCTGGCTTTCGCCAGACTGGCTTCCGGAAGACTGACTGCCTACAGACTGGCCTCCGGAAGACTGTCCGCCCGCGCCGGCCGCCTGCTCGTCCGGTGGGCCCGCCAGCTTCCGGTAGGCCTCGAGGACCAGCTGCGGGGCGGCGGGGCGGGTCTGGGGGCGCAGGTCGCCGAAGGTGGCGTACAGGCGGCCGGGCTCGGCCTCGAACAGGAAGTCGGGCCAGCCGAGCGAGCGGTCGAGCGGCTCCAAGCGGCCGGCTGGCGAGGGGGCGCCGCTGGGCTGCTGGCCGGCCAGAGACACGCTGAGACTGCCCGCCGACTGGCCCACCAGGTTCTTGGCCACGCACTTGTACTGGCCCACCGTTTGGGCGTCCAGCTGGCTGATGTTCAGACTGAGGATCGAGTAGGAGGCTCCCGTTTCCAGTTGGCCTGTGCTCTCGGAGATGACCACTTTGCTGGCCAAGTGGCTGGAGGTGGCCAGCAACTGTCTCTCGCTCGCTGGGCTTTTCGTTAAGCTAGACACTGGTGGCAAGCTGCCCGGCGGCTCGCTGCTCGGCGGCTCGCTGCCCATCGGCTTGTCCACCGTGGACATGAGCATCTCGTCGTTGAGGGTCCAGTAGACGACGGCGCTCGGGTTGGACTCGACGAGACAGTGGATGAGTTGGCTGCGCGCGCCCAGCTCGATCGAGAGAAGCGCCGGATGCAGCCGAACTGTGGGCGGATAATTAACGTCGAGCGTGATGAGTTTTCGCGCCTCCGGCGGCACTCCGTTGCTGGCCACACACTCGTAGTCGCCCGCTTGGCGCCGGTCCACTCTGGCCAGCGGCAGACGAGCGCCCCCGAACGCGCTGACCCTCAGCTCCAGTTGGGCGTCCAGCAGGATGTGGCCGCCCACTGCGCTCGCGCGGCCGCCCCTCCCGTTTCCGGTCACTTGGCCCGCCGTTGAAAGGGAGGCTGAGGACGCTAAGGACGCTAAGGAGGAGCCGCGGCGCCACACGTAGACTGGCGGTGGGAGGGCGTGGGCCTCGCACGAGAGCTGAATATTATCGCCCTCATTAACGCTCACTTGGCGGCTCGCCGCCGCCGAACTGGAGTCCTCATCGGCTCCAGACCAAGAGGGACTGGCGCCCACCATTGTGGGCGCCATCAGCAGCCGGGGCGCCCCCTCGGCCGCGTCGCCCACCGCCGAGCAGTTGTAGGCCGCCCGGTAGGCGCAGACGCCCGCGCGGCCCGCTGGGCCCGGCCGACCCGCGGGCCCGACACGCCCCCGCTTGCCGGGTTCGCCGGGCGGTCCCGCAGGGCCGGGCGGGCCGCGTTCGCCGCGCTCGCCGTCGCGCCCGCTGCGCCCGTCCTTCCCGTCACGCCCATCCGCGCCGTCGCGGCCCGGCCGCCCGTCCGCGCCCGGCACCCCGTCCAGACCAGGTGCGCCGTCCACGCACCCCGAGCACTGGTCGCCCCCCGCCGGCGCCCCCTGCTTATCGCGGCCCCCATCTGCCTTCCGGAAGCTCGTCCCCTCCACTGTGGCCGCCCGGCGCCGCCTCGAGCCCGCCCCTCGCCCGAGGGAAGCTTCTGCCGCCCATTTGGGCTCCCGAGGGACGTGATCGGCCGCCGGCGTCCGATTTTTCCCCTTTTTATCATTGTCGTTGGGCACAAAAAATGTCGCTCAGTTGTTAGTTCGTTCACTTTTTGGTGTGCCAAAAATGCTCTCCGATAGTCAATTATTTATTATCTTCCGCCAGCTCGGCCCCAGTTCCTGTCCAAACGGAAGACACTCTTTCCGCCTCGGTCCAACGGCCAAATGATGGCTAGCCCCACCCAGACTGTGCCTATGTGTCTAGATAACATCTCGCTGGGCCAGCTCAGGGCGCCAAGCTCACTTCCGTTCGATTTGTCCATTTGTCCATCGGGCGAGTTTATGGTTGGGACAGTTTGTGGCAAGTCTCTGTGGCACCTTGTCGCTGTGGTTTGACGGCTGTGACCACCCATTTAGATATTCGGCCTCATTTGAGGCAGACTGTTTTCCCCCAAATGAGGCTCACTTTCCTTTACGGAAAACTCCTCTCGGCTGATTGGGAAAATCACCAAAGCAGGTCACTTACCTCTTCCAATTTCCGCCCTTCGAATGTTTGGCTCTTCTTCATCAAGTCCAACTCTTGTCTGATCAGATCGACGCTCGACCTCAGCGCCTCGATGACATCCTCTGGCCTCTCGAGCAGTTTGGACGCTTTTTGGGGCCCGTCGCGCTCACTCGATGCCAATGGAAAGGACGACGAGCTGTGCAGGCTGACATTTGTGCTGGAGGATCTTGGCAAGAAGACACTTAGGACACTCACGAGGACCACAACTGCTGGCTGGAAGAGAGCAATCATCGCTCACTAGAGACTGGCTTGGAGGCTTGGGAACGAATGCACGATTGCTAGGTTAGATTTATTCTCGGCTGACGACGTGAACTTTCTACACACGCTCTTTCTACATACACTTGCTCGCTTAGGGGACTCGGCTTCACACGTTGTCCACTCTGAGATCCGTGAAAAATTGACAAAATGATGAAACCAGAACCCTGGACCAGAATCATGATGGCCTGCAATGCGGTGCCTCATGAAGCACCCGCATGCGCCAATTTGATGATGGAGACTCATGAGCGAAACCGCACATCTGATCAATGGCTCCGGATGGGCCATCTGTTGGAAGTGTTAACAGTCTCTGCCTAGACGATGAATGCCTCTGCCTTCTTGTAGACACGCTTGGCCACAGGGGTTGTGTTCACACGATCCATGAGCACTTGGCGCTGTGGTTGCTGGTGCTGTTGTTGGCGTTGAGGATTCATGGATGATTGTCTATGGCCTAGGTGTCTGCCTGTTTGCATTTGTCCTGACTGGTGGCCGGCCTTGGATACGGCGGCTTCGACCAATGCGGCAGTCTTTGAGATGTTGCCCCGTTTGATTTCCTGTTCGGCGAACTCTATGGAGTCAAAGGTGTCCAACTCTAGGGCATATGATGTCTGATGCAAGGGCTTGGTTAATTTATTACGACGGGCTAGCTCATTGGCTCGCGCAACTCTCATTCGGTACTCTTCTATTGGATCCATGACTTTCTCTTCTTCCACTTTCTTCGCTTGGTGCTTCGGGCAGTATTGTTGCTCTTTGGAAACAATATGAGTTGATTGGCTCTTCGGTACATCATAATTCTCCACGTCAACATTGTGAGATCGATGAACGTTTTCGCTTTCATACTGGTACTCATATCGAGGCTCTATCTTGACTAATTGTTGCGGTCTCTCTCTCGGTTTAACCACTATCCTCTGAGGGCTTTCCATATGCTTTGCAGCAGTGATCGTTGAGGACAAAATGGTGCTCGAATCCATAATCTCTCCCAGCTCATCGGCCATAGTGAAATGCAATGCTGGGGCAAGCTGGGGACGCAAATTTGGACGAGCCGACTGGTTCTCTTGGTTCTCCTCGATCCATTGTCTTTTCCTGGTGTTTGCCAGCTCAAGTTCGATTGTTAGTCTTTCATTCTTGTGTTTCAACTCTTCGTTTTCTATCTTGACGGTGTCCAACTCCTTCTTAGTTTTCTTAAGATCCTCAAACAATTCTTTCACTTGCTTGACCCTCGCTTCATATCTTGTATTGAGACTCTCGTAAGCAGTGTCGACCTCTTTGAGCGAGTGAGTGACGGCCTCCAGATCTTCGTCCCTTTGCTGTTTCTCCTTTGTTAGTCTAACAATTTTCTGATGTAAAACTTGCTCATTTTCTTCACTCTCTTTCAGATCATCTTGCAAATCGGCCACCTGTTGCCTGAGAGATGAGATAATTTCACCCTTTTCTGCTAAAACATTCTCTTTCAGCTTGAGAGACTCTCGCAGTCTTTCGACCTCTGATTCGCCAAGAGAATCTATAGATAGTCTGGTCTTGTTCATGATTAAAATCAGGGGTTTTATAAAAATATGTTACAAATTAAAAGAATCCTCAATGTTCGCTAGGTGACTGCGGAGTGACCAGTTCTAATGGATTCAAACCATGCCAACAATGTGGTGTGTGCAAAAGAGCGCGAGTCAACGGAAAAGGTGATCAAAGTGGGACTGAGATGGTTGAAGCGATGAGCCTTCTTGGAATTATTCAGTTCCAAGTGTTTGGCAGTCCCAATCTGTGGGACGGATTTATGCAAAGTCACTGTGCGAGATTCGTGCTTCAGCTGAAGACTGATGACAACAAACAGCTCATGGATGTCCGTTGGCGATTTCCAGCTCCATGCACTCGCCAGTCCTGAGAGGCCAGTCCACAAAGTAACGGCCAAATTCTGCAATTCAGCGCGTGTTCTCCTTCGAACGATAGAGGCGCTCTCTAATTTGCGCGTGCCATTTGTAATTTTGCGATCAGACATGTGATAACAATGATCGCTATTGTTTACCTTATTCCTCTTTCATTTCGGCCATAAGATATCCATCATATTATTTAGATGAGGTGACAGAATGAGTGGGAAAGGCGATAAAAAAGAACGACAGGCCCAAGCTGAGGCTGCCTTCAAAGCTTTCACCAAAGACATCCAACGAGTCAGACACACTGAAGATCCACAGGCTGTACAAGCAATCATCACTGATCATTTCAGACAATCTGATGATTTATATCCATTAATCAAGAGAAAATTAGCTGGATCAGCGGCTGATGCAAGGCATCTAAAATTTCTAACTCATCTTTGCAAGGAGGCAGCCAAAAGAATCAACACACATTCCAAGCCATTCGATCTCAAACCAGTTATTGTTGGGTTGAAAAGAGACCATCGAGCGGATTTATTCAAATTTGTTGCAGACGAGGTTGCAGAGTGCTTCAGAACTCCTCCAACATTTGAATACTTCTACGGTGCCATCAAGCAGGAAGGTTTAGTAATAAAACAACGTAGCAAGAGGGTTAAGATACAAACAGATGAATCGCAGCCCGTATCAGCAACTGAAAGGAATATAGCAACAGATTGTGAGCAAGATTCCACACCAAAGGAGGTGGAACAAATATGTAACCGAATTAGAGAAAAGTCTAGAGTTAGAAAGGGTAGTGGTGTCCCATTTGCATCTGCCATAGTGGATCGTTCATCCTTCACGCAAACAGTAGAGAATATTTTTCACCTATCCTTCTTGGTCAAGGAAGGAAAAATCGGTATCAAAAAGGACCAAAATGACTCACCTGTGATCAATTACGAAGAGAACAGTGATAGTACACAATCGAAGAGCAAGCCAAGGAAGCAGTCCATACTGTCCTTCTCGATGGCTGATTTTAATCGATGGAAGAAACATGCGGACAGTGCATGAGTTTAGGAAATCAAGTTTTCTAGTCTAGCTCGTCCACATCCTATCCCTCTGAAGATCGAGCGATAGTGTCGGCGACCGTATATTTCCTTTACAAAAAGGACGAGAAAAATAGTTCAGTAATAAAATTTTGACACCGGTTTCAGGTTTGTGCAATCTTTGAAGGATATCGATTATAGAGAGAGAGAGAGAGAGAGAAAGTAATTTGAATGACGTCTCTAGCGAAGAAGCCATGTTTGATCTCATTAGGCTAGTGGTTAGAGGTTTGCGTCGGAGTTTTAGGAAGAAAGAGGCCTGCGTGGGGGGATTTGAAAACTTGGGGCTATCTATCTAACTGGCCGTCTAGGTGTCTGCTCGGCAGTTTGTTGCTTTTGTGTTGTGTCACAGATAGCCACGAGCTTAGTTTTGGGGACCAAGCACTGTTATTAGCTGGTGAACTTTATCTTGTTTTGGGAGGCCGGCTAGTAGCGCCCGTAAATTGAACTTGGTAGGGGGAAACACATCATGGTGTTTCGTGGTTAATCGTGTTCGTGTTGCCGAAAGGCAATCGTATGATTTGAGTATGGCCCCTGTGAGTTATTACCATTTGCCGGTTAGGTCATGTATTGAAACGGTGGCTGGAGGTGGTTGTGGGACACAAATGAGGTTGGTTGTCAACTGTTAGCTGGAAATTCAAAGCGTGCCCGCGAAATGGCACCACCAATTGATAGATGGGAGAAGGAAAGGCGCTTCGGTGGGCAGGGGGTGGGTGTGGGGGAGGCAGACAAGTAAAGGGCAGAGATTGCTAAGTAATGGTGGTGTGGGTTGTGTGTCTGTGTGTGTGCCTAGCTGGTTGATCTAGTTGTTGGGAAGGGATAGTATGTGTTAGTGGAGTATTAGGGTGTGCCCAATGATAGTTTGTTGGCGGTAATCGTGTGTGTGTGTGTCTATCTGTTGGAAAGGGAGCGGGAGTGTTTCGTAAGCGCGTCGAGGGGAGGAAGTGAGTTTAATTCCTTAGGCACGTCCAAGAGATATAGTCGGGCGCTCGGTTTGGGTGGCATTTCACAGCAGGTGAAATTCAATCAGTTAACAAAGTGTTTTTGGGAAAAAAGAGAGAGCCTTGTTGTTGTTGTGATGGCGGGCAATTGATAGAGCCTGTATTTATTCAGCGGGCGCGAGTCGACGACACGCGCAAAGCGCCAAACACACACACACACAGAGCAAAAGACACGCACCGGCGGCGCCACAAGGCGACCAAAACGGGTGCGCAGATCGACATATAGTGGAGCTTGCGGGCAAAAAACGGGCGCCCATTTGTGTGTGTGTGTGTGTGATTGTTTTGGCAGGCAGACCCAACACATGACGACAATGTGCCAACAGTAAATTTATGGAGGCGGCGCTTGTTAGCGGACGAGCGTTGAAGTCTTGTTACATAATGGCCGTGGCGGAGAGAGCTAGCGCCGGAGCTAGTATGTAGCCGGCGCCGCAAAAGGGCCACGAGAGAGAGAGAGAGGCAGCTTGTTGGCAATGGTGCGTAGTGCCATGGTGGGCCAGAGATTGCACCAGCATGGCGTGTGAATTGGAGTCGCCTCTTGGGAGTGTGTGGAGGGCGCCAATAAAGCGTGGCGGCGCGTCTCTGGCGAGCAGATGGCCAGCCATAAGGGCAAGGCCAGTAATGGAATACTGGCCGCGAGAGTTCGCGACTTGTGAGAGCCAACGACCAACGGCAATGGTCGCCAATGAGCCACTAGCAACATGCCCGCATTGTTGCCCCCTGAGAGCTACAGACTGTCTGTCCGTCTGGAGTGCCAGCCGGCCAGCCAGGCCCTGTCCACCTAGACGTGTCGGAAGTGGCCTGTCCGGGCGGCCGGTTGTTGCAACCATCTCACCATTTGAAGGATTATTTTTAGACCACTATGCGTGGCGAGCAGGAGTTCATCTCTGGCGGCCACACTCCACCCTTATTGCCACCAAATCTGGGGGTCCAGCTCCTTTGCATTCACGCCTCATCAGTTCACCGGCGGGCTTGGAATGGAGTTCAGACTGGAGAAGCAAAGGCGGAGAGTCTCGAGATTGGTCTGAGATGTTCTGAGATGTTCTGTCCAAGACAGACAGTCCTGGGGCGAGGCTTAGGGCGCTTGTGATTTGCAGACGCCTGTTAAGCTTGTGGGCTGCAGTTGTTGTCAGTCTGCGGGGGAAAGAATAGCTCCCAAGGAGCACGCAGCAACCTCTTGCATGCACGCCTACCACCACGCAGCGTCCGCCCACGCACAGCGCAGTGGCCGCAGCGCGTAGAGTGCAGCTCGCGCACTACAGTCAGCCGGCCGGCGCGTTGGCCGCCTTGGTCGCTAGGCGCCCCCACCGACTAGCTCGCCGAGTGGCGATTCCTGTGGAAAGCTTTGAAAAATTTTATCCGTTCAATCCAATTTGATGCCCAAGTCTGGCGCACAAATGACGAGCCACAGAGCAAAAGCGCCACTCTCAGACACTGAGAGCTTGGAAATGTGTATGTGCTGCCTCTTGTTGTGTGTGTGTGTGTGCCTCTCTGTCTCTGTCTCTGTTGCCTTCTGTTTGTCTTGCCACAAGAGTGCCACATTATTGTGAGTTGAATCAGGCGCGCAGATACAATTGTCTGCCGCTAACAAATGCACTTGCACAGAGGTGGCGGCAAGACACAGGGACAGAGAGAGAGAGAGGAGGGGCAAACAAAGAGGAGCAAAAGTGCACACAGTTTCAAATGATGGCACCAAACAACGTGACTTTTTCACGTTGTCTCATAATAATCTTCAATGCTAAACTCGCTTGAATCAAGATCAAACATTTTTCCCAGAAAAATTGCCATCCCACATCCCCATTTGCTCCACTTGGCGTGGGCGCCATTTTCATTGCTCGCGCCTGGCGCTTGGAGCTCGTGATTCTGCTCCTGTTGTTCTCGTCTAGCGGCAGTTCTGCTTAGTAGTTGCAGGTTTTCCAAATTGTCGTGGGGGGAAAATACGCTCTAATGACATTCAGGAGACCAGTGGAGCCGCCGCTGGTAGCATACTACTGGCAAGCCAGCTCCGGCGGGGAGCCTAAGCGGCGGCGGCGGCGCGACACAATTAGCGCCTCTGGGTGCGCTGCTGGCGGCCGAGTAGAGGTGGGAAGGCGGGGGGAGAGGAAGAAGAAAAAGAAGAAGTAGTGTTGGATCGGTTTGTCGGTGTCTGGAGAAGTGGAACTGGAACTGGAATTGGAATTGGCGGCAAAGTGGCGCTCTGGAAGCAGCAACAAGCGTTGGCTAAAAATAACTGATCCCAAGGGAGGAGCACGTTCCAATGTTTGTCCTCATTGTTAGTGTTATTGTCACGAGCAAAAGTGATCGTTTGGAAACTATTTACCTAACTTATAGACTCATAAGTTAGAGACAAGCATGAAATAGAGAGAGAGAGACGTCCACAGTTGCAAATTGTGATAGTTGCAAGCATGGAGAGAAATGGTAGAGGAAATCATAGTGCTGCTAATAGTGGTAGTATTAGTAATCATTATAATGGTGTTATCAATAATGATCGATAATAACAATGATGACAATAGTAATGGCGATAATAGAGAGATAGTGGTGAGATGGTTGGAGATCTTGGTGAAAAAGCGATGAGGGGGCGCTGAAAAATTTCTCTTCACGGGCGCTCTGTGTCTCTGTCTTGGTTCAGTTCTTGGTTCAATTCAATTTCAGTTCATTCCATCTCATTACAATTCAATCTAATTCAGTCCAATTTAATTCAATTGAATGATTCAAATAAATTCAGATCAGTTCAATTCAAGTCGCTCCACTGCAATTGGTCGTGATAGATGATTTCTGGCATGTCTATTGCGTGATCTGAGGCGGCGGCATGTTGCTTGATGGCGCGTACAACGCACTGGCATGCGGGCTGCCACAGTCTCTCGCAGCAGCAGCAGCAGCAGCGCCATGAACATTCGCCCGTTTCTTGACGCGCAAACTGCATACACTTGCTCGTGATTGCATATGAAATGAATCACAACAACAACAATATTAACAACAACAACGGCCGCCGACAACAACCACCACCACGGACAAATCAACAGGCTTCCCTGGACAAAAAAAGTTGCTGTTGTCGTCGGCGCGGCTGCTGTTGTGTTGTTGTTGTTGTTTTAACGAGCGGCAAGCGGGAAGACCCGCCGAAGTGCAAGTTCATTCAACTTCAGCTGATCAGCTGATAATCTCATCAATCAAGTTTGACTCTGTTCTTCTCTATTCTTTCCTCTCCCTCTTGCTTGTCCTCCCGCTGCCCCTCAGAGTGGCGCCCATTCAAGCTGGTCTTGGGCCGAGCAAGTGGCGAGCGGGCGCCAAAGGAGACAAGTAACCTCCCAGTGTCTCAGTGTGTTCCTCTAGACCCTAGCTATTGAATGCGGTGCGATTTGCGGCTCTGGCTCAACCACAGAAGCGCCACTTGGTCGCTTGGTTGACACAAACACGCACACAGACTGCCGCTAGTTAGCTTCAGACAAGTGTGTGTGTGTCTGTGACTCTGAAGAGTCGCTAAATGGGAGACCAAGTGAGCGAACGCTGCCAGCCACTTGCCTGCTCGCTTGGCTGCCAAGTGGGCGCACTTCTAGACCATCTAACTGGCTCCGTGGGTGATCTTTGAGCCAGTGCAACACTCTCTCTCTCTCTCTCTCACGCGCTCTCAATGAGATCCAGTTAGACGAGCGCAGGAAGAAGCCCAGCTCGCCCATAAGAGCACAGCCGAGAGGCACCCCGAGGAGCTGGCTTATTTGTTTGATTAATTGATCAAATCGAAAACGAACGGGATGCGCAATTTCTAGAACCTCACACTTCAGGCCTAGAGCTAAGCTCTTTAAGCGCCGCTTGAGAGACTTCGGGCCGACTTTGGTTCGCCCAACGCAAGACACTTGGCGCAGACTGTCTTGCCATTGTGATGGCGCCACACACACACACAAGCCCAACAGCTCCACACAAGAGAACTTGTAAATCACCATCGCCGAGAGGCTGCGGTGATTGTGCCAATTTGCCGCCAACCCAAAGGGCTCCAAGCGCTCTGGGCGAAGCCTTTTTGGTGTCTGTCTCAGTGAGCTAGTTGCTCGCTAAGACAGACGAGCTCGCTCCTCGTAGACATGCACCCAGACTCACTCACACTTGAAGACACAGTTCCAGACAGACAGACAGTCAGACAGAAAATCTTAGACAGACAGACAGCTCAAGAGAGACAATCAAGGGTTCTCTGGCTGGTTCTATTTAGCGACAACTTTTTTTTTTATGGATTCAGTTTTAGTTTCTCTCTTTATCGTTCGGTGTCTCTTTTTTTCTTTTTCATTTTGTTGTTCATTTCCATTAGAAGTGGAAATATGGGAACAAGAAGAAAACCAGATGATAAGGGAAAAATTAGAGATTGAAAGCGACTGCAAATTGATTAATTGCAAGTGATAAACTACCACAACAACAACATGCGACCGATACAGCGCCGCTCGCTAACTCTTTCTTGTTTACATTGTCAGTTAATTGGAGATGAGGATGATCTAGTCAAAGTTATTGTATAAAGATGAAGAAGATTAGGGGGGTTTGTTGTGGGTGAGAAAATGGAGAAGAAGAAGATGGAGGGAGAGAGGAATCTGTGGCCTATGTGTTTGGGTCTGTTAGTGAACGTGAGCAATGTGTGTGTGTGTTTTGGGTAGTCTATTGAAAAAGCGGCGCAAAACCAATGTGCTGCAACGGGCCGACGCGGAGAGAGCGGCAGCCGTTCAGATGCACCAACGCAGATGCACAGGAGCGCGCGCGCGCGCACTCATGGACTTGGAGACTTGGTGGCGCACAGACGGACTGACGGACGGGCAATTGAGTTTGCTCGGTATTTGCAGACAAACGCGCAGACAGACAAACGGGGCTCAAACGCGCACAGAGTGCGAATAGAGTGAACAGAGTGAATAGAGTGAACAGTGGTGAACAGGCATAGTGCTAGCTGCTGGCAGCAGCACATAGTGTCCTTCTGAGAGTGCGTGTGTGCACCATTTGCCAGAATCAAGAGATAGCAAATTCGGCGCGCGCATGGGGGAAAAAAGAGAAGCCCAAACGGAACACTAAATGAGACACCGGCATTGAATTGGCCCGAAGGCATGTGCTAAACAAACAAAAGCCTGTGCCAACTAAAACTATCCGTCTTTCCCTTGCGCCAATGGGCGAGCTAGTGATTCTTAATTTTGGCAGATTGTCTGTCGTCGTTTGAAACATTTCCAAACAAACCGTTGCCATTTGTGTGAGTGCGCGCATCTCGAACAGAACATTCACACATCAACACACAACAACCTCAACGACGACAACAACAACATCAACATCAACACCACCACCACCACCACCAACAACTACGGCAACAACAACCGCACACACACACACACACACACACACTGACACGCTGCAACTGCAACAACAAACACCGAACACCCTCACCAATTAACCAAATCAGCAAACCGCCAAGCCCACTAGACGCTAGACACTAGACACTAGACACTAGACACTAGAGCACCAAAGCACAGTCACTCAAGACCACCAGTACAGCACTAGAGCGCCAGAGATACCAAGCAAACTATAAGCAACCAGCAGCAGCCAACAAGTGGTGCCCAAGAAGTGACCAGAATCATCTGAATAACAATCAATTCTTAGCAAATAACAATTGCTAAGAATCAATCACTGTGGGGGAGCAATTAGCAGCAAGAGGCAAGCATCAGAGTGACCAGCAAGCAGAAAGGGTCTCCATGCGTTCGAGTGTGAACCCAAACCAAAGGCGTGCACTGACCGAAATCAATTGACTCTTCTTCGTCGTCGTCGTCGTCGTTTTTCAATTGTTGGTGACAATTGAATTGGGGCCATATAGGAGAGAAGGAGACACAAAGCTTAAGGGGAACTGAAAGAAAGAAAAAGATAGCTTAATGTGGGCGCAAACGACAACAAATAGCAATAGACACCTGAGCTTGATAATGCAACCAGAGGATACAATGTTTGCATTAATTTGCATCCTAAGCATCTCATTGACAATGTTGGCCAATTGCTGTTTAGCCAGTCCAATGGCAACAATTGTCTCGGCCCAAAACACCATCAGCAGCCCAGAAGTAGCGCCACCAATAACGGCAACCACAATGGCCGCGCTAGAAGCACAACAGCAACAGCAACAGCAACAACAACAACAGAGACAACACCAACATCGCGAGTCAAAGGGGATCTTCAAGAGAAGTTTCGCTGGGCTTGGCTGTCTTGGCATCTATGACAAGGCCAAGTTTGCTCGTCTCGATAGGGTTTGCGAGGAGTGTTACACGCTTTATAGGGAGCCGGACATTCACACTTCGTGCAGGTGAGTCATCCTCGTTGAGTGATTGCTGCCAGTTTAATCAGTGGTTGGGCGCTCGCCTTTCTTGCCCTCCACTGGTGGCCGCCATTGAGCCATTGAGCCATTGAGCAATGTGCGCGCTCCATTCACCACCATTACCACTGAGGATTATCCTCCTCCTTCGACAATCCTTCTCTCTCCTTCATTCCCGATCTCGCTTCCTCTATCGCTCATCTTGCACGATCTCCTCCTGCTTGGAGATCTTCCGATCGTTTTGAGCGCTCGCTCGCTTGCTTGCTCGCTTGTTGTTTGCCCAATTGCAATTGACTAATCAACCTGATCGATCTTTTGATATAAAAAAATTGTGCAATTTTTTCAAATCGCCGCCCCCATCATATAACCCGCTCATGATTGCCAATGCCCATCTCATGCCAAATCTCCCCCAAATAGGCTTGATTGCTTCAGGAATAGCGTTTTCAAGGGCTGTGTTGATGCGCTCCTTCTATCACATGAGGCCAAAAAGTTTGACGAAATGGTGGAGGAACTTTACGGAAAGTGAGACAAAAAGCGGAACAATTAGCTTATTCGCTCAGGGCCCTGTTCTGTTTGAATCTTGGCGCCATTGCTCACTGCACATGCGCTGTCTTGCACCCATATCTTCAGTGCGCTCTCCAGAGCAGCAACACGCAGAGCGGAAAATGCATGCACACACACAGCATTGAGACACACATGCAGACACACACACGCACCAACATCCACCATCATCACACTCAGACACTCACTCACCACCACCACCATTGGCTAAAAATCTCGCCGGCCGTAAGGGCGACTAGCACTTTGATATAATCAAGCCACCATTGGGGCTCGTTTAAGTTCTAACTGAAAACTATCTTAACAAGTATAGTTACATACAATACCTATTCTCTGAATTTTTCACAATTCACAAACACTATATCATTAACTATTATTATTATTATTAATTATTATTATTATTATTATTGCTATATATAAATATATTGATAGAGGAGGGAAGAAGAGGGTCTAAGAGAAAGATCAAAGGAATAAAATTAAAAATAAAGGAAACATGGGGAGAAGACCAGCTAGATGTTATCGATACTGTAAGAACAAGCCCTATCCGAAATCACGCTTCTGTCGCGGTGTGCCAGATCCCAAAATCAGGATCTACGATTTAGGTAGAAAAAAGGCTAAGGTGGACGAGTTCCCTTGCTGTGTCCATCTCATCTCTAAGGAATGGGAACAAATCTCGTCTGAAGCGCTCGAGGCGGCTAGAATTTGTGCAAACAAATACCTCGTCAAGACATGTGGTAAAGATGCCTTCCACTTGCGCGTTCGTGTCCACCCGTTCCATGTCACAAGGATCAACAAAATGTTGAGTTGCGCCGGAGCCGATAGGCTCCAAACTGGAATGAGGGGTGCTTTCGGAAAGCCTCAGGGAACTGTTGCTCGTGTTAACATTGACCAGGTGATCTTATCGGTCAGAGTCAAGGAAAACCACAAGGAGAACGTGATCGAGGCCCTCCGTCGTGCCAAATTCAAGTTCCCAGGTCGTCAAAAGGTAAGTCCAGTTCAAAACCCATACTCACCCGAAACTCATCAGCTCTCTATAACGAGTTAGTTTTCGCGCCCCGCAGCGCCATCTTTCGAACCAATTACGACTCTCTCTCTCCCTCTTTCCAATTTCCGTTGCAATCTCTAACAACACCGTTGTCTTTTCTCACATCTCAATCATAGGTTGTCGTCTCCCACAAGTGGGGATTCACGAGATGGGACACTGATGATTACATCAGGATGCGCAAAGAAGGAATTCTCCAGCCAGATGGTGTCAACTGTCACTACTTTGGCGAACATGGTCCCTTCGACCATTGGATTAAGAACCAGAGAAAGGTTCGAGGACTTGAGACGCGTATAGTAAAATAAATGATCATCCACTTGCGTACTTCATATAATCAATGGTCTATACATTTATTCTTTACAGTCATTCTATACACACACATATATATCCTTATTTTATATATAAATGAAGAGATTTGTTTATGTTTAAGCTCGCTCACCACGGATTCTTCTCGCCAATTGGATATCCTTGGGCATGATTGTTACACGCTTAGCGTGGATAGCGCATAGGTTGGTGTCTTCAAACAGACCAACGAGGTAGGCTTCGCTTGCCTCTTGAAGGGCGCCAATGGCCGCCGATTGGAAACGTAGATCGGTCTTGAAATCTTGTGCAATTTCACGAACCAGCCGCTGGAATGGCAGCTTGCGGATGAGTAATTCAGTAGACTTTTGGTATCGTCTAATTTCACGAAGGGCCACAGTACCTGGCCTGTATCTGTGAGGTTTCTTAACTCCTCCAGTTGATGGGGCTGACTTTCTTGCAGCTTTGGTGGCCAACTGCTTTCTTGGCGCCTTTCCTCCAGTTGATTTTCTGGCTGTCTGCTTGGTTCTGGCCATATTGATAAATTATAAATATTATTTGTTGTTGTTTATGAATACAATTGTATGTGATCTCCGTTGGTTGATAAGAAATAGTATTATTGTTGTTGTTATTATATTATGATTATTATTTTTCTTTTGTTTATTATTATTATTATGATTTCTGTTATTAGTTTGGGATGAGAATAGATTTTGGAAAAAGTAATGCTGCGCTAGGCTGCGCTGTTAGTGTGTGTGTGAGTTGCGAATTTCACTGTGCGCTGTTTGCAACGGGCAAACCTGATTTGGTGGGGGGAACGAACAGTGCCAATTAGATGGAAGAGCCAAGTGAGTTGCCCCGCGCGCGGCGCGCATCGTTTCAGCTCTCTTGGCCTAGAGAAATAGAGAGCCAGCAGAATGAGAAAGCGTTGTGGCCAGTGGTGGTGGCGCGCAGGCAGTAGGCGCCCGTGCGTGATAAGCGTAGCAGGGGCAATGGTTGCGCGTTTGTCTATTCGACTGTTTCGCAGCGAAGCAGGCAGCCGTTGCACGCAAGCGAGGAGGAAGGAAAATTGCTGCACCACACAAAGGCCAAGCTCGCACGATGTCGTCAGCCGCCCAAGCGAGCGGGCGGCCACGACCAAGCGACGGGCGGCCCGCGAGCGAGCAGCCGAGCGGTCGGGTGCGCACCCGGCGGGCCTTTGCGACGCCGCCGGCAAGCCTCTTGGCCAGAGGGGGAGATCTTGTTGTTTGAGTTGGCCGCCGCCGCCGCCGCCGCCGAGCAGTACGCGTTACGAGCAAACAGTCGCCCCCCAAACGGTCTACGCAAGTTCGGGTGGGCGGGCGGGCGGGCGAAGAGTGCGCTCCCTCTCGGGTTTCATTTGCCTAATGTGGCCCGCAGCCCGCCACGCCCACCGAGAGTCGGCGGTTGCGTTTCCCGTCGAGCACCGAATCCTTTGGCGAGCGCACAGGGGCGGCATCGCAGTGACTGGGCCCGCAGCGAGTGGCTGCACAAGCTGCAGTTCGGCGGCGCGCGACAGAAGACCGGCCGCGGTGGTGCAGCCGCGCACCCTGAAAGTCGCGCGCTCTCGGCCGGCTGCGAGCGAATAACTCTCCCTGCAGTGAGCGAGCGAACTGTGCATCCTGCAGGCAACCAACTGCAGAGTCTGGGCTTTACTGCAGTCTGCTCGTCTCGTGCACTCAAGCAAGCGAGATTCGTGCTGTCCTTAGGGCGGCTCGAATTTTCAGCCAGGGGGAAAGTCCCGCGCCTTCCCCCAGCCAAACTCCCCAAGCCCCCACGAGAGCGGCCTCCTTTTCTCTCCCTTCTCGCCCCTCTCGCCAGTTTCTCTCCCGCTCTCTCGGTCGCCTCCTCTCGAGCACCAAAAGGCGACTGACGGCTCGCTTGCTCGGGCAAAAAATTCGAGAATGAACATGGTCCAGCATGTGAGAGCGACCCACAGGCCCACAGGGCTACAGACAGGGCCATAGGCACACAGACACAGACACACACACTCTCTGGGCGAGTGGGAGATTTCGCTCGAGCAAAACGGCCAACCAGTGGAGGCGCAATTTGGCAGCAAGCTGGGCTCAAGAACTGAGAGATTTAGCTAGTCTCTAGGCGTCAACTGTTTCCAGCTTCGGAGCGCCGTAGCGTAGATTCAGTCGCTCCGCAGGCTCTGGGCATTGCAGCCCGTGGGCGTGTCCCCCAAGCGAGAAAATTGCGGCTCCAAGTGGCAGTCTTTGTTGCTGCTGCTGCCTCTGCTGCAGTCATTTCGCCCATGGTTAGCGAGAGCCCTCGACTTCAGGCTAGCGAGAGAGAGAGAGGGAGAGAGACATAGAGAGGGGGGGGGAGATAGCTAGTCAGAGAGCTGGTAGTACTAAAAGTTGTTTTTGTTGTTGTTGTTGCTGCTGCTGCTGTTGGCAGTGGTGCCAGGCCTGCCAGTGCTTCTGCTGCTGCTGCTGTAGTTGTTGTTGTTGTTGTTGGCCTGTTGTGGGCTGGTTGGCTGCCTGCTAGGCTAGTTTGTTCTATTTTCGCGTGTGTAATGATGGCAGGCCAGCCTACGAATGAAAAGACTGCGCCAAACAGACACAAAGAGCCCACAAAAACTGCCCGTCTGGCTCGGGCCAGCTCCAGAGGCAAGAACGAAATAGCTGAAGCAGCAGTGTGCAGGCCTGCCGAACTGCGCAGCTCGGGGACTGGCTGCGCGGCGAGCCATGCGCACACTCGGCCCAGCCCTCCTCTTGCCCGTCTACGCACGCGTGCCACAGACTCAATTTAACAGGCTTGCTCCACTGCCACATAGGCGCAAAGCCGAGCAGGAGGGGGGGGGGGGGGGGGGGGGGCATTGCTGGTGCCCCCCGGGGGGAAAAGGGCTCCCTGCGGTCGCTTGGCCTAATGTCTTTCTTTGGCCCTGCCAGGGCAAGTTTTGTTTTCTCTCCCTTCCCCCCCCC
>Ga0058701_10000194_pt1 | contig 50626 bp, 38 predicted proteins | sample AgamicOrMae_FD_97039 | JGI IMG/M metagenome (GOLD analysis project Ga0058701, IMG submission 97039) | Agave microbial communities from Guanajuato, Mexico - Or.Ma.e | ecosystem: Host-associated > Plants > Phyllosphere > Phylloplane/Leaf | place: Guanajuato, Mexico | collected 2012-06-04
GGTTCCGGCTATAACCGATGGGTTCTTCTTCAATATGAGCTGCTTTGTGTCATCGCCGGCCTTACCTTTTTTGATCATGAGTGCCTTTTGATCCCTTACGTATCTCTCAGATTTCCTTTTGGGAATTGCTAGCTCATGAAGAGGCTTCATAGAGATCTGCTCTTGACTCGAATAGTCGTAGAACTCTTTGAATTCGCTTGTGGCCGCTTCTTGGTCATATCTTATCTTGCAGTGGTCTTTGTAAATCATGTGCAGTCTTACTCCATGGAGAGAAGAGAATTGCTTGTCACACCATAGGCAGGTTGCACCAGCACCAACCTTGAAGCCAAGGTATTCGAGGATGCCATCAAGATCTATCAGGTACTGCTCCTCTGGGATGAAGAACCCGTGGACACTCATATGGTCTACATTTTGCTTCATAGTCGTGCTTTTATGATCACAAAACAAACAAGTATCTCTCTTAACCACCCTAGCTAACATCTCCTCAGCTTCCGCCTGGGTGTAATCGTCATCAATGAGCTCATCGGCCTCATCAACCTCGATCCAATCATCCCCGAGAGCATCGCTCGAGCTTGATGTGTCTTCTACTTCTTTTGAATGATCTCTGTCCCATTTTGGCGAGGACTCGGAATCTTTCTCAGAAGATTGCTCCAGAATTGGTTGACTTTCTTGGATTTTGGTGAATCCATCCAAGTCGATTGGCTCGAGATGGCAAACTTTGCGCTTCAGATTGTAGATATGCCACTCAGTCTTGAAGTGCAGCTTCTGGAGATCTACCGATTCGAACCTTACTCGGCAACATAGGCAGGTGAATTTGTCTGGCTTCGAGGGGCTCATGATTTGGATCGGCCTGAATACCTTCAATCATTGATTGGACGATCGGCTCTATTTGTTGGCCGATGATTGATAGAATTAATTTACAAGAGACCTCGAGAGAATAATAATGCTCATTTGTGTGCGCGAATCTCCCGCATGGTTGAGTGTGCTTTAATTTGAGGGTCGATCTGCCGCTTGTCTATGTTTACAGGAGTTTCTGTTCCCTTTCGTTAGCCTAGCAAGGATTATTCCGCCATGTTTCCCCTAAGACATTCAGACCTATCAATCCTAAGTTGATTGTTAAGGGTACTCAATAACCTATCTATGATAATGGATAAAATCAAACCATATTTAGAATTGTACGAGCAAGAATATACTGATAAAAAACAGATCAGGATATTTGTTGGAACTTGGAATGTCAATGGTCAGCCAGCGTTCGCCACCCCAGTAAATATATGGTTAAATTGCGATCCATTCCCTCCGGACGTTTATGCAATAGGCTTTCAAGAACTAGATTTGAGTAAAGAGGCATTCCTATTCAATGATTCTATTAGGGAGAGAGAATGGCTTAATAGTTGTTACAATTCATTGCATCATAAGGCGAAATATACAAAAGTCAAGCTAATAAGACTTGTTGGAATGATGCTTATAGTATTTGTTAAGAAAGAATTAGCTCCTCACGTCACCAATGTGGCAGCTGTTACTGTTGGGACTGGATTAATGAGAAAGATGGGAAACAAGGGTGGTGTTGCAATACGTTTAGATTTACACAATACTTCCATATGTTTTATAAATAGTCACTTAGCGGCTCATGTAGAGGAATACAATAGGCGTAACCAAGATTACCATGAAATTTGCTCAAGAGTAGTATTTGATCAGTTTGAACCGCCGAAGTTGATCAAAGATCATGATCAAATTTATTGGTTAGGCGACCTAAACTATCGGATTGACGATCTGAGCACCGATGAGATAAAGGCACTAGTTGATCAGAATGCCTTCGAGGCGTTACTAATCTATGATCAATTGAAGAAGCAAATGTTAGCTAACAGAGTATTTCAAGGCTTCGAAGAGCCTCCAATCAAACATTGGCCAACTTATAAGTACAATCCAGGTACAAACGAATGGGACACTAGTGAAAAGAATCGCCCACCAGCTTGGTGCGATAGGATACTTTACAAAGGCGGATTGACTCAACCTATCCTGTACCGCAGCCATCCACGACTTATTCTGAGTGATCACAAACCTGTCAGTTGCCTGTTTTCTTCTACAATCAAAGTGATCGATGAAGCCAGATATAGGAAAACATATGAGAAAGTGATGAAAACATTAGATCGTCTAGAGAATGAATCGTTACCTCAAGTTTCTCTCGATAAATTAGAATTTGTATTCGATGACGTCACACTAACTGAACCAGTGACCGATACAATTAGAGTGTCTAATATCGGCAAGGGTCCAGTTTACTTCGAATTCGTGAAAAAACTGGATAATCCAACATATTGCAAGTCATGGCTTCAAGTTAGTCCATTCACAGCTTTAGTGTTGCCTGGGAAGAGTGTTGAAGTCGAGCTTCGGGTTTTCGTCGGCGCTGCCGACGAGTCTGATGTGAATGTTTGTGATGCAGAAAATACCAGGCTAGACGATATATTAGTATTGCATCTTGATAGGGGTAAAGATTTTTTCATTACGGTTACAGTGAACTTAAGGAAGCAAGAGATGGCCAAAGAGGATAGTACCAACCAAATCAATGGAACAGTCAGCTCTGTTGTCGTTCCTGTCGTCGACGATGATGAACCTTTGATTCAGCTCTAACCCTACCAGTCAGTAGTCGATACCTGCTCGTGGCTGACAAGAAGTAACACTCAATTTCCAGAAAAATCTTTCAGCTCTCTAGTTTTTTGCAATCTCTAGGGATAATATCAATAAATTATTTATTTTTTTCTAAGAGTCTAAGTTTGAGTTAGTCGCAGAAAGTTTTCTTACTAGTTGCCCTACGCTTCATGGTTTGAAATTGAGTATCTTCGAGATCTTCGGACTTGACATGCTCATGGAGTTGTAAAGGACGACGATTTGGCATTATCGTTCGAGATTTGATACCTGCTCATAGGTGCTCTATGACCAAGAGAGGTGGTTGCCGATGGCGCTCTTGCCTGCGGTCGCCACCTCTCAACACCTATAGAGCGAGAATCAAAAATTGACGATTGGCACTCAATGGGATGTTGCCATTCGCATGGTTGGCCACGTTAGGAAGGTTGATTTGGAATTAAATTTTGCAACTAACAATAGATTAGCCCTCGTTTTGAGCAAATAAATGTGCCCTTCGGGGTTGCGGAAACGGATCATCGGTTATATGCACTGAGGAGAGTCTTGCTCGTGTTATGTAACGTACTCCCCGTGAGCGCGTCCCTCTGTGTGCGTTCTTTGGCGCTGGTGGCGGCCCCAGTCCATGGACCAGGCAGCCAACATATTGCCATAGCCATGAGCGTTTTCGCAACTCTCGCGATGGGTCCAGCGCGTATGAAGGGCGCGCTTTTTCACTCTCGCCACAAGGGTGGTGGTGGTGGTGTGCTTGCAGTTGCGTAAAACAACGTTTCGAAGGACCCACGACGAGTTGCGCAAGCAAAAGGAAGGGGGCGCAACAACATCCCATACTGGCCACACTGGATGGACACAACCGGCAGACAAAGAGAAGTGCTGCAGGCTCGAACGTGAACCACCAGCACGGAGGTGTGCACGAGCAGGAACCGAACGACCACCAGCCTGTGGGCAGAGCCCATTGGTGGTGGTCGCTGGCACACACACACAAAGGCGAGCCTGGCTGCGCCCCAGCCAGGCGTTGCTGTGGGCACGCATGCCTATGATTGCCAATCGTACCCACTCTGTTTAACTCACACCCTCTGTCCCATTCTTGATCTCCCTCTTTCATCCTCCGCTCTGCCTCAGCCGAACTTTTCTTCAATCTCGTGCTACGGCAACGCCCGTTGCCCAACGCCGTTCTATTGGACGGAACACGAATGCCCAGTTAACTGTACGAAAAGTAAGCGTAGTGGCGCAAATCTTCCGGTTTGGCCCCCTCGCGCCATGGTGGACCCGCGGCACTGTGCTTAGAAATTCTAGCTTACAGATTATAGATAGGACGAATTATTAACGGGCTGTACAGTTCATCTACACGCGCACAATCGCTTCGTAATTTCCTTGAATCTGAGCCATGAAGGGAAAATGGTACGATACTCAGGAAACCGTCATCCTGTTTGAAGATCTACCAATCCATCCACCTCTGGGTGCCTTGTGCCTCCTCTATCATGCACGCCTCTCGCAATCGATCTTGGCATTTATCGCCGGAAGCAACCAGTGCGCTCTCATCCTCCTGTTGCTACTTATGAGCAAGCAACATTCGGGAGTTCTCCCTTCAATTTCCGCGTGCAACATCGGAAGCTTGCTATTCCAGCTAGGCGCAGGAACCCAAGGCTCAGAAAGCCCAAAAGTGGCGGTCTAACCTTTCAGATACGTAAAACTCCCTCTTTCAACACTTCAGGCTTCTAACCGTTGTTGAAGCGATCAGACTTTTGAGGAGCGTCTCATCGTTTGAAAATAAACTATCTTGATGAATGTCTAGGAGCAACTATCCGTTCACTCTCTACTAGGCAGTACTCAAGCGTTCTCGGCAACTGCCCACTATGGAGAAATAAGATTTATTATCGACTTTAATCATTAAGGGGACTAAACCACCACTCGCTCGAGGCAGTTATTGTGCTGTAATAGTAAATTTTATTTCTAATGCACTATGATCAGCTTGGACTATAAAATAATACCCTGGCGAGGGTAGAGGGCTTCCCAAATGTGCTGAGTATGCATCCAGGCATAAATAGTACATGGAGTCTAGTACTAGCTATTCAATGAATTATTAGCTAGATCAGCTTGAGGAAATCAGTCAATCCTCATGTATGAATTTGTCTCGTTTCTTCGTCTGAGATCAAACGTAGTTCGATATGGAGGTATTAAGGCCTCAAGTGATGAAAATAGTCATCCTAGATTCAGTAGGAGAGGCGGATAATGTGTGCAGGATAGTTGCTCAACCTGGACGATTCTGTTTCATTCTGCCACGCTTAGCTCGGGGTGTTGGAGAATTAGTTGCTATCTGTTGACCATGCATTGTGTTGTTGGGACCTTGTTGATATATGTTGCCGTTGTTTATACCTTGATTAGTGCCTGAGTAATATTTCATTGCACAAATCTCGTGACATATCATAAGAGATTTTTGCTGGTTCTGTGCTTGCTGCCCTACGATCATCTGAGCTCGTGAACTACCATCAATTATACAATATTTGTCACCTTTCTGGAGTGCCCTCGAACAGTAGCTACATGAGAAACATCTATCGTGGAAAAACAATGTGTTGGTCGTTTGAGTGGTGGTTCCATGCAATGTATCTCCTGTTGACATTGTTTGTTTGATTGAAAAGAAATACTGATCATCGGTAATCTTGCCCGCACACCCAAAGCAGGAGGGTCCGAAATAGGCGAGATAGTCGTTGCGACAATATAATCTTCCACTAGTCTCGAAATATTTCGAGTCTAGGAGCTTATTACATTCGCTACATTTTAAACACTCGGAGTGCCAAATCTTGTTATCGGGACTTGTCTTTGACATCAATTTGTCGTAGATAGTTCTATTACATGCATTGCACGTCATATTGTAAATGCAATAGGTTATTATCGAAAATTTCTATATAGTTTCAGGGGCTCGAAGTCGCAGTGATTGACTGAAACTGCGAATCTCAGACGAAAAGTAGCCCTGGATAGTTTTGACTCCGTAACCCTGTTCCATGCATAAGATCAATCAAATTGTTGATAAATTATTTACAGCGAGTGTGGCTCTTAGCAATGGTCTTGATAACAATAATTAGTACCAGTTTTAGAAGGAAGATGTGGTTTCTGAGTTAACTTCCAGATAATCAGTCGAATTCTCAGTCAAGATTCTTTTCGTATGTCTTTTTACCTTGTTCTTGATAGTACTGGAACATTCTCAAGCAGGCTGAGTAAAAGTTACTTGATACTCATTAAGTATTTGACTCAATAAATTAACAAATAGATTCACTGGGCGTAACACATGACACTGATGAATAGCAATCGAAAATTTCTTATTAGGTAACAATAGAAAAATGCTGAGGGGTAGTTCGCTATCGACGATTGGGGCGGTCTCGGCTACATGGACGCGGGTAATGTTTGATTAATGTTGGATTCATATTGTAGAAGACGACAATTATTCACATGATGATGATTGACCATTACAGGGGTCTTGAGTGCATGATTAATATTCGCTGTAGTTGATGCAGTTCAATGCCTTCATTTCGCAATTGATGGCGCGCAGTATTTTTGGGAACCACGTTTTTTGCGCAGTCAAGGCTAGGCAGCAGCTGATCATGGTTTCAGTCAGCCTCTGATCAATGGTAGATTCAAATTCGATGTCACAATAGATTATATTTTACCCGTTGTCTTGTAATCAAGAATCTTTCCATGAACTCATTGTTTCTGAACGTGTTCAATTCACAGAATTGCCTCCAAGATTGTTCGTCCATAAATATCAGTGATTGCATAGAACGAGAATGTTTGAGCGTATTACATAAGCTACATGATCAAGTCAATGGACTGCAACTGGTCCAAGTTGTTGTCCAACCTCTTGCAAAGCTGTTCAATCCTGCAAGTTTGGCAGCTCTAGCAGCCAGCATTCCAACCTCTAATTATCAGCACCAATCTTCACCGTCCAGTAAGATCAGCAGTGGCTTCATAACGAGTAATCCCTCATTCAATCATGGCACCAGTGGCTCACAGCATTCCAATGCCTCGACACCCTCTTCTCACAACCTGCAACCCCTCGATAATGAACCTACAACACCTAATGCGAACTCAAGCTCAAGTGGATCGAACTTCATCCCAGGATCTGCGCCTAGCCATTCGAGATCTTACAGTTTGGCCTCTTCATTTGGTCTTGGGGGAACAAGCTCGAGCCATTACAATGTCTCGGGTTCACCCAGCGGTACAAATACATATATGATGTCACCAGATACAGCACAAGCCTTGATTGCTCGCCTAGACACAGATAGAGATGTCAATTGGCTCATGGAGATAATAGGTTATGGACTCTCGATGCCATTTTCTCTCACGGGAGAACAAGATTCTGTTAAGGACTGTTGCACCATATATTGCGAGTGGTTAACCTCCGCTTTATTGCCCTATGATGAAAACAATGAGGATAGTAAATATCAGCAACTTTCTAAGTTGGTCCCAGTGCCTATCCGTAAGGATCCAAATAGATACGCCAGGAAAATGCTGAGCCACTTATACAATGTATTCCTACCCCGCCAGCACATGGCTCCAACATATTCCTCTAGCCATAACTCATCCTCCGGTATAAATTCAAAGAATAGCCACCAGAAGGATGAATCAGATGCTATCCTTGCAGCCGTTTCGCGTCAAGCAGTCTTATGCCATAGAGTATTAAGAACAATCGAAAGTATTGCACACAACCAGAATAATCTGATGGATTTTGAAACCTGGCAGCATCTACTTATCTTATTGCTGACAGTCAATGACAAGTTGCTCTCACCGCCAACAGAGCCGGATGATATCGGTACACAACTCCATGATCGCATACTGGGCGTCTTGTTCGACCTCCTGCTAATTGCCAGCTCTAGATCCATCCCAGATCCTAGCTATTGGAAAGCTTTCGACAAATTGTGCGCCAACTGGCGCCACAGACCAGCCCTAGTCGATCATTGGCGACGAATCACTCTCTTGTTGACAAAACGTATTACAATGCTGCCAAGTAGCTCACCAAAGAATCAATCTGATCAAGAGAACCAGACTAGTGCAAATCTCAACGAACGTTTACATAATAGTCCCCTAGAGGCTTCTATTTCATCAATGAATTATGAAATCCTTTCTCAGAGTTGGTACAGGTTCTTGAATTTGATTGGAAATCCTGTGGAGCTCTCTGATCCGAGTGTTATAAGTCGAACGGATGAATTCTATCATGCTGCATGTTTGGCCAACAGTGTACTTGACCCAAGACAACACCCTTGTCTCAATGTCCTGCCTCAGATATTTATGAATTCGATGTTGGGTTTGAGAGAATTTATTGAAGCATTCCTGTTGAAAGCAAGAAGAAACCAATCGGCGGGCTCACCGGAGTTGCCCAACAGTAAGCGCGATGTCCACAGTCTGAGCTCAGACAGCTCCAATAGTAGCAGACTTCCTTCCAATATTTCGCCTCTCGCTCTGAACCCAGAACGACCCAAGTGCAATTCTATACTACATATATTTGGTGATTGGCTATTTAGTGCCGCCCTGGTAGGCTCTGATCTCACCCAGGAGATTGAAAATCTCTCAAACTCAGGCGATTCTACTCATCAGCCGGGTCTGGAGGCAACCTATTCTAGTGATATGAGGGAAAGCAGCACCAGTCTGACATCATCTAGTGCCACAGCAACTGAAGGAGGCTTCATGGGCTTGACCAATTCGCCTCTTTTCAGTAGACGTCAATCTCATCAGTCCACAACGTCATCGCACACCTCGATATCAACCGGACGTGGCCGACGACAGTCGAAACAAGATCTCGCAGGCTCTTTTCCCCAAGAGAAGATTACTCTTGAGCCATCTCTTTCTGCTGAATCTTTTGAATCAGGCCAATCAGAGGCCATGGCTTTATTATGTATGATTTTCTCTGCAAAATCTCACACAGAGGACATATTACCAGCCTATCTTGCCAGATTCTACCTGTGCCTTCAGCATTGTCTAAACTTTGGAATTGGCTACGATCCAAAGAGTCCAGACACGCCCACTGGACCAATCAAACGTCAATTGCTCTCCAGTGTTCTCACCTATTCCACGACCTTGCTCCAACGTGATCTAGATGGTATAAATCTTCTCATACCATCATTCATAAAAGCCATTGAGGTGGTGTTGGAATGCAACGAGCAAGATGTGCCAATCCAACCGCCTCCCAGACAGCACACCGCCAGATCAGGGTCAGTAAGGAACACTGCTGGTTCAACCAATCAAAATCTAGTCAATTTCGGGCTCCGCAGGGCAAGCATAATAAGTCTCGTCAATTTGCTTGCGTATCCTCTACACTTCCAAGATTTGGCAATACGCAATTGTCTAGACGGAAAGTCTCCCACCACCACCTTTGGTTCGCTTAGGCCGCGTCTGCTCAAACTTCTGTTTGTCGCCCTACAGACTGAGAAGGATGTCAAGAATATGCAAATTCTCTTTAGTGGATTGTCATTGGCTCTGCATGATCTCGCCTCAGATTCGCCAAGATCTTTGTCCGATAATAAGCGTCATAACAACTCCTCGAAGAGGAACGAAAGCGGCCACAACAGTCTAGATGGTAGTGGAACGGCATCAAATGTTGGCCAATCGGCGGACACAATCAGTCAGAGTAGCTTTGTGTTCAATTCTAACGATGGTTTCTTGATCAAATCACTGCACGTCACCTGTCACTTGTTGATAAATATTTGGAAACACGACAATCTGGTCAGCTTGGCCGCATTAGAGGTACTGACAACAATTGCACGAGTCTCAACTTATGTTGGCTCTTCGAACACAAGAACTGCTGACAGCTACAACAATAACAACATCGAAATGAAGAGCGAATACATGCAAACAACAAAATGGATATGTGACTACATTTGTAACCAGTGCTCTCGACCTCCACCTGCCCACTCGCGCGACATGCACTCCACGATAGTGGCCGCCTATCAGTGTTTGTCAGTTTGGTTTTATAATCACCCCTATTTGCTGAAGGAAAAGCACTGCGTCAATACATTGATAGAAGTGGTTGAGCTTGGGGTCTCGGGGCAAAAGTCCAAGAGTCTGACGGTCAATCCGATGGGCATAACATCGCACACTATAATTGGCAAGGGGGAGAAACAACTGAAACCATCATCGATGCGCGTCCGTGAGGCAGCGGAATCATTGCTTAACATATGCATGGTTAGGACTAGTCACGATGGACAACGAGATATAAGCTCTTGTGACACTGTGCTCAATGAGTTGGATATAGCGGAAGTATTTGGTGGAATCCAAATGAAAAATAGTGCCAATTCGAGATCGCTCACAAGCCAAAGCAACGAGAGTAGACATTTGGAGGCTTATAAATTGTTCAAATATTTCTCCGACGAAGAATCGATTATATTTGCTCTCTTCGAATGCCAAACATCACAGCATCATCAACCGCAGCTTGAAGATTCCTGCCGCGATTCGGTCATTTGTTTGATGCGAACTCCCTTCGGTAAGCATTGTTGGAGGATGAAATTCAACTATATGGAATCAAAATCGAAGGAAAAATTGAGCCAACAAAACAATAGCAGCAAAGCAATTGGTCTTATAAAGAGACCCTTTCAGCAACAAGCAGCAAGCAGCCCCATAACAGAGAGTAGAATATTTTCCCTTCCCAAGGGTCCAAATAAGTCGTTGTATTTCAACAATAGTGCAAGATTCTTTCCCGAAAGCATAGAGAACATTTCGCCAAGTGAGCTCGATTGTCTCGTAACAACGCTGGATCAATATGTCAATAATCCACCACTATCATCATCAAGTCAGACTAATCCCAGACTGAAGGGCGATCTCGACAAGATGGGCAAGATATTTGCCCATCAAGTTTTAGCTGAACAAAAAGTGATGAGCGAGTGTTCAATAAGAATCAAACGAACAGATTGTGAGAAGCCTCAGCCAGTTGGAGACCTGGAGACTGCCCGAATTATAGTGACACATTTGGGCCTTGATAATGCATTAGCCTCTTTGGTTGATGGCGAGAGGGTATCTGCAAAGTTTGTTGACAACTTGCGCGATCTAGACTCCCAGTCAATCAGAACTTGCGACTCGGTGAATATATTCTATGTTAGACGCAATAGGACCTCCCTTATGGAGATACTAGAAAGTGTACGCGAACGGCACAATGTTAGTCTGGAATTCTTCGAGTGGTTGCTAGAATTAGGCCGACCAGTTGTTGTTAGGGAACACAATAGGTGGACGGGAAGGAGAAGAGATTTGCCAGCAACAACTGCCAATGGCCAATCATCGTCCTATGGTCTTTATCACCATCAGCATGGCTTGCACGTGCATCATGACAACGAGTCATCGGCGGCCAATTCCTTGTTGACGCGAAACAAAATGTTGACCTCAGATCATGGTGGTGCCATTTTTGACGGGGATCGTATGACTCTTTATTGGGCCGACATGTGTCAGGAGCTGGCCTTTTTGGTTCCGCACAGACTGGAAAAGTTAAGCTCGAACATAGTTATCTTCTGGTTAGAGAATGCCGACGATTTGCCTAATGTGCCCACTGGTGAATTATTAGCGCCTTCCTCCAATCAGCCAGATTCAAACTCTTCCGTGGTGGGCGGCATTCAGCGCAGCGATGAAGAACCAGCAGCACCCAACAGGGCAAATTTGGTTGCCGGCGATTACCAAACGCCAATTGTTCCGGCAAACAAAGCCAACCAGCCAAAACAACCGAACAAAGACTATACCATTTACTTCATAAGCCCGATGAAGAATGGCCTTTTTAGAATCAATCTAAGCATGTGTGGGGGAAAACAACATAGCTGCGCAATGCCCTTGATTGATGGAATGACCATCAGCAAGGGAATGCTGGCCGGCATGATGCGAGAGTCGATACTGAATCTAAGTCGAAGGAGGCGTTTAGATGCGGACAGTTATCAGCCGCCGCATGTTAGACGCAGGCTAAAGATACAAGAAATTTGCAATAATTATAAGATCTCTGCTCGTCATGAATCAAGCGAATTTTACTTTAATCTGTTTAGAAGCAAATCTTCAAATTGATTGGCGGCGGCGGCTTTAGGTGAAAATGAAATTGAAATTTAAACTGAATTCAATTGAATGCCTCTAAGTCTAGTAAACTTAATAATAACACGACGGCTAAGACGACGACGACGAGGATGACGAAGACGCCTAGACATGATTAATAATATAACAATAATAAATGCAATCGTAAACTTTATGCAATAGGACGCAAACAAAAGGGGCACTGCACAGATGATGAGCTAGCGCCTAGAGATGGCGATGGCGACGATGGTGAGGGCGAGCGCGATGGTGGAGTCGCGGTCCGTTCGGTGGGTGAATTGCTCGCCGGATCCACTACGGAACCAGTGCTGGCCGAGCTAAGGCTTGCCAATGATTCCAAAAGGCTCCTTTGTTGTTGTTGATGCTGCTGCTGCTGTTGCTGTTGTTGTTGTTGTTGTTTGAGTTGGAGAAGAGAACGAACAAGTGTCTCGTGAAGGACCGCTTGCCTCGCAACAAGAGAACGCGGGCTTAGCTCACCACTGCTCTCTCCCCCGTTGTTGTTATTCAACGCGCTAGCATATATATCGAAGGAGGAATTCTTCCTGAGGAGATCTTGATCCTGTTGCTGATTCCAATGGTCGCCGCCAGTGCCACGATTGTCGGCATAAAATTTTCCCAGCCAACGTGACTTTTTATGCTGATGGCTAGTGGTGGAGAAATTCTGCTGCTGCTGTTGCTCGTTGGCCAATGATTTTTGTTGGCTCGTTTCATTTTGTTGACTTGATATGGTCATATCCTTCGCCGCTTGTTGATCTGCGTGTTTGAAATTTTGCTGCTGCTGTTGTTGTTGTTGTTGCTGGAGGTGGTGATGCTGTTGTTGTTGTTGTTGATGTTGTTGGTGGGCTGCAGCGGCTGCAACTAGTTGGGACTGAATATGATTCTGATGCTGTTGGTGATGATGACTGGCGCTATTTAGGTAATTATTTAGTCTTAGGGCTTGCTCGGCAGCGACCGCGGCAGCACGCTGTTGATCAGTGACAATCTGTTGTCTTGGATTATTTTGATGATGATTATGATGTTGCTGATGCTGGTGGTGGTGGTGTTGTTGTTGTAGATGATGATGATCTTGAACTATTTGTTGCTGAATTTGATGGTTCACTTGTAGTCTAGCCGCAGCTGCTGCGGCGGCAGCGGCACTCAATTGGTGATGATCAACCAGGCCAACAAATAGGCCCTTGTTTGGATGCCTCCTAATCATATTCTTCAACAGATGTTTACTATCGCGTCTAAAATTATCATTCTCATAATAGCAGTCATCTACCTTCCTGAAACCGTACATATTCATTTGACGAACAAATGAGATGGCCTTCTGTGTGTGGAATTGATTATTTGGTGTTTTCAAATAATATTGTTCAAATTCCTGACGATTTAGATAAACCCTTTGACCATCTTGAGACCATCTGAGACAATGCTGAATATTTGGATTATGTATTAACTCCCACAATTTTTGTGGAAATAATTTCTTATTCTTGTCCATGAGATAATTATAATTACCATCGGTTTCATTGGTGTCCTCCTGGTTACTGGTAGCCATGGTTATTGGTGCAATTGTTGTACCGGGCGAGGAGGTGGCGGTTGCTGTTTTGTTCGGCCCTATGGAGAGATCGTTTGTCGTTTCCTCTAGTTCTTCCTCTTGCTCTCCTTCTTCTTCTTGCTCTTGTTCTTCTTCTTCTTCCTGATTCTCGTCTTCCTCCTCCTCCTCCTCCTCTTCTGCGTGGTGTAAGTGTGGCGCAATGGTTGCTGAGGATTTGGAGTATTTCTGCGGCTGCTGGTGATCCTGTTCCTCTTCTTCTTCAGAGGCTAGAATTGGGGTTCGCCGTGAAAAAGAGCTGCCAGTTTGGTTTGGGTGAAATTGGGGAATTCGTTCTCCAATCCAATCCATCTCTCACGTCGACGCGAGATGTTCTCTCCCTCTCTCTGTCTGCCCTTCTAACTGACTGTCTCCTCTTAGTCTCTGGCCCTTCCAAGTGCTACACTTTTTCGCCGATTTCCTTCGCGATCTCACTCTCTCTAACACACTAGCAACTCTGTCTATCTGTCTGACGCTCTGGCTCGCCCGTCGCTTTATTCACTGGCGTTCACTCGCCCTCAGTCGTCGGCCAGTCGTTGAGTGAGAGGCAGCCAGTCAGTCAGTCAGTCAGTCAGTCGATCGTCCGCACAACTGGCACAACTGTGTGGAGAAGATGGAGCGAATGAAGAAGGCTTATCTTATTCGCTCATGCAGCTCGCAGCAGCAGTAAAGAGAAGCGAGCGGCGCCTTTCACTGGAGAGAGCTTGCCTCTTGCAGACTGTTAGCAGAGAGTGGGAGCGCACACTTCTTCACTGGCACAACTGTTGAACGCAGAAGAGTTTCGCGCGAGAACGCAACTGCGCGCGCGCTCTCCCGACTTTCACTTGCTCGCCGGCGCCGCTCACTGTCTATTGGCTGCTGCTTCTTACTCTCTGCTGCCTATTTCTTACTCTCCATTGCCTGCTGCTGGCTGCCAAATGCTCCCAAATGCCTGATGCCTACAGCCTGCCTATGCCTCTCTCTCTTCTAAGGCTGGCCTGTATCTGCGAAAGGGAAAGGCGGCGTTCCTGTGGGCCAATGGGAAACAACAAACGCAGGAGCTCCTTACGCAGCAAAGCAAAGGAAAGGAAAGGAAAGCACAGCTCTGCTCTGCTCACTAGCGTGTCCCAAAAATAAGTCCACTCTCTTGGCCACACTTGCAGCTCAATTGCGCATACCTCGCGCCTAGCACTCAGCCTCGTCCGGTCCGCCTCCTCCACGCAGTCTCTTTGCGTGGCGCCGTTTCACCCGAAACACAAAATCATCCAGCTCCTCTTCTTCCTCCCCACCTAGAACCCTGCCATCTTCCTAGCGCGCCCATGCCCCAAAGAGAAGCCCCTTCTCTTAGACCGACACTTAGACCTAGGCCGCCACTCCCCCTCAACAAGCAGGTAGGCCGCTCGGTACGCAAAGGGGGGCCGAGCTCTGCCGCAAAGGCGCACAGACACTCAAAGCCACACTCTCACTCGCCTAGCTATCTAGCTATCCAGCCAGCTAGATAGCTAGTCAGAAGTCAGCCAGCGGCCAGCTTAGGAAGATCGAGCGAAGCAGGAACTGAATTGACAAGCGTCTTCTTTCTCCTTTTCTTCTTCTTTTTCTTCTTCTTCTTCTTCTTCCTTTCTCCCATTTGGCCTACTCGACACCATCGCCACTGCCGCCTTGCTGCGCTTTCATTCCCGCTCGATAAAAACAACTCTTCTTTTCCTTTTCCTTCTTCTTCTCCTTCTTCTCCTTCTCCTCATTCTACTTCTCCTTCTTCCCATTCCATTTCTCGCCGGCGCGAGCTTGCCAGCGCCAGTCAGCGGCTCAAATTCGTGCCGCCAACGCCGCAACGGCTCACAGAGACAGACAAACAGAGACACAGAACAGAGGAACAGTTTGGAGCCTTTGTCGAATGCGAAAGCTGGCCGAACAGCCACACAGCCAAGCTCCTTCTGGCTGCAAGGCGCTCTCTCTGTCTCTCTCTCTCTTACATATAGTGTGTGTGCTTCTGGAAAATGACGACGAAGCGAAAAGGCATTCGTTCGTCTGTCTGTGTGTCTCTTCCTCGTCGTCCCCGTGCCATTGCAGCTACTTGCAATTGGCCACAAGCCGGGCAAGACGCCGGGCGAGACGGCAGCTAGCGAGCTAGAAGAGCGGGCGAAAGGGCTGCCATTTATGTTTGTTGCCGTTTGCGTGGCTCTCGCCAGCTGGGCCAAGTGTCTTCTTCTTCATTTCAGCACGCTACAGGCTCTCTCTCTCTCTCCAGCTTTTATGCCATTCACGCAGCCAAACTGGCAACAAGCGACTCTCTTCTTGTGAGGCAGACTGTAAAGGACAGTCAAAGAGGAGGAGGACGAGCCGGCGAACATGGGCCGAGTGGGAAGAGAAAGGAGAGAAAGGAGAGAAAGAGGAGAAAAAGAGTTGCCAGTGAGGAAGTTTCGGCCAATGCGGCTTGCAGGCGGCCGAGTGTCTGTCACAGTTTGGCCGCGAGACAGGGCGACGAATTTGCGACCAGAGGAAAGAGGTGTGTGTGTGTGTGTGTGTGTTTGTGTGGAGAAAGCAGACTTGCTTGAGGCTGTTTGGGGCTGCCTAAAGCAGGGGGCTGTTGCGAGAGAATGGAAAACAGGATGAAGATGATGAAAATTCGCAACTCGGTAGCAATGGCGACTCTTTTCAGCCTATTCCGCCTATTTCTCCCTCTGTTGCGCGCTTTGTCTTCTGCCAGACTCTTCTCCTTTTCGGCCTCGCCTCTGCATCTTCGTCTTCATCTGCCTCTGCCTCTGCTTCTAGAGATGTGCAAGATACGCACAGACTGTCTGTGACAGACATTTGTTTGCTGGGAGCCCTTTTTGGGAGCGAACGAGGAGCACAACTGGCGAACTGGCAGACGAATTGCGAGCGAATTGGGCAATTGCACTTCTTCTCAAACTCAAAATCGGCCCTAAACCAGACGAGCGGCCGCAGGAGCATAGCGTGCAAGGCGCGCCCAAAGCCAACGGCTCCCGCGAGATTAGTGCCAGCAGGGCTTACTTGTTAGTTCACCAGCGAACTGCTCGATGCGGGCGCCCATTTTGTGAACACGCGCCCGCCGATTGCTCAACACCAAGTTGTTCGTTGGCGCTTTCAGCCAGTTGTTCGCCACTGCACACCAGGCACACTTTCGCTCCCGATTTCGCAACCCAAGTTATAGGAGCGAACGTGCGGCGAAAATGCGACGAAAATGTGACGAAAATGCGGGCCCAAAGTGTTCGCTGCGGCGAACTCGGCGCGCCCTAATCCTTCGCTGCGGCACGACGCTGACAAACCTTGTGAGTTGGGCCGCGCGAGGCCAGCGGCTTGTTTCGCAACCTGTTGCTTTGGAGCACTTCTGGCGGCCAATCAATTCGCTGCCCCGGTTTGCCGCGTCAGCCCTCAGCACTGATCGCAGTGCGGCCGACCAGAGTCAGTGGAGACTACGCCAACCAAGGCCCGCCGACTGGCTGTCGAACCATCAGCTGCCTGCCTGCCGAGCTGAGCTCCGACGACTGTTGACGGCCAGCTGGGACGTCTTCGCGCTGGGAGCGAAGACGAGGACTGGCCTGCGAGGAGACAGAATGGAGATGCGTGTCTGGCTGGCTGTTCGGCTAGGCAAGTGGAACGTGGTTTCCGTGGACGAAGACTGGCCGAGCAGTTGATGGGCGCCGGGAGACAGTTGATGGGCGCCGATTGTGTTCGTGAGCTGGCAGGCGCGAGCTGAGGGCGCAAGCTGAGGGCGCTCGCCGCAGAGCTCGGGGCGGCCGCGTGGCCAGAGAGAGAGAGTGGAAGGCGAGTGATTGAAATTGCGGTGCTTTATTTTGTGCTGTCTCGAGCAATTGGCCGGCCCGTTCCAGGAAGTGAGCGGAGAGGGCGAGCTGCGCACTTGTTTGTGTGCGCCCAAGAGCTCGCCCGCCGAGCTCTTGGGCTGCGGCCGCGGGGGAGGAAGCGCCGCCCAGCGTCGAGGGTGCCGCAAGACGGCCGAGGGGGAGCCGCGAGACGGCCTGCAAGGTGCAGAGTGACGCAGGCACACGCGAGGGCCGCCCTTCGGCTGTATTGGATTTCAGCCCGGCGGCCGCAAAATGGTGGCCGCAAAATGGTGGCCCAAACACTTTCGGCCACAGAGCTTCGAAACGGGACTCCCATGGGCAAGCGGAGGGGCGTGGCTGAAGGTCTGTGGGCAGATTTTGCGCCCAGTTCCAGCCTCTTGGAAGGGCGGCCAGCCCGTGGGGGTAAATCACGAGTGCGCGTCCCTCGGGCCGGCGTGAGAGTGCGCCTGCGAGCGGGCGCCACTCTGCCTTGCTCCCAGCGATCCGCATTGGCCCTCAGAGCAGCCAAAGGTCTCGAGCGGGCGTCTCGAGAGCGTGCCGGCGGAAAGCGGCCCACTGGCTGGCCGCGCTGAGGGCTGGCCTGCAGTTGGCGTCAGTCTGCAGGTCGGCCATTGCGGGCCGCCTTCGATTGGGGACGAGGAGCGGCCGCTCGAGAGTTGCTGGCAGGCTGCCAGTGGCCAATGGGCCAATGGTGAACAAAGCAACAAGTGTGCGGCAATGGCGGCCGATTGCGCGCCATTGCGTAAGCGCGCAGGGAGGAAGAAAGTGTCGCCTGTGAGCGAGTGATGCGGGCCGCTCGGCCAGAGCTGAGGGCAGGCCAAAGGCTGGGGCTAAGGCTGGGGATTAGCCGAACACAAAGCGCACACAAAGCCGCGACAACAATTGAGCGGTTCGATTATTGCCCAACATTCACTGCAGACTCTCTCTCTCTCTCTTGCCTGCACATTCGCGTTCCAGTTCTCGGCCAAAGTCTCGTTCTGGTTCTGGTTCGCTCGGCCTGGTTCGCCGGCCGGCTCATTGTTGTGATGGGTAGTCTCTATTGCAGAAGCGAGTTGGCTCGTCTCAGCTCGTTTCTCTCTCTCGCGCGCGCGAGAGAGACGAGCTTTCTCTTTCCGCTCGAGCAGAAAGAGAGAAAGTGATGAACTTTGCTCGCAGCCGCGCGGCTTCTTGCGCGACAGGAAGCAGACAATTTGCGGTCGCCTGCGTCAGCCAGCCCACAAACAAGCCAAGCCAAGCCGAGCCACACAGGCACAGAGGCACACACACACAGGCACACACACAAGCACCGGTGCTGCACGATAACAGGTGAAACTCTTCCGCTTTCTCCCGGCCCAAAGTGCTGAGCAGGAGTTTGTGTGTGTGTGTCTGTCTCGATGAATGAATGAACGGCTGGCGAGGGAGGAGATCAAATGGGCAGAAATCAAATGCAATTTGTGTCACTGTAGCCGCGCTTGTGTGTGCCAACTGTGAGCATCGATTTGCAGCAAGCCAGAGACATTATCTCGTGGCCCTTTTCTCTTACTGTCTCTCTCTCTCTTATACTCTGACCCTCACGGGCTCCTGTCAGAGCAATTGTTCCCAAAATTGTTCCCAAAGACGCACCGGCACCAACGGCGAATGGCGGCCAACTCCTTCCTGGCAGCCAGTCACTCCTGTGCTCTGCTGGCAAGCCAAGCAAAACACAGAGACAGGCCACTACAAATGATTTATTCCCGACGCTTCGAATCATTGATTGGGCTGCAAGGGGAGCCCATTTGCTCGCTGCTCACAACTAGTGCTCTCCTCTTCTGTCTACTTTCTGCACACACACTCTCTCTCTCTCTCTGGCCTGTGCCTTATGCTCGCTTGAACTGCCAACTAGATAGAAGAAAAGGATCTTTTGTATCTCTGACTATGTGTGTCTCTCTCTCTGACTATCTGACGGTGTCTGTGTGTCGCTCTCTGTATCTCGCTCTCTGCCTGGCCGCTTTCTCGCTCTCTCTTCTTGTGGCGCGCCGCCTGGCGAAACGAAAGGAGCTCTGCCAAGTCGAACGATAAACAAGGAGGAGAAAAAGTCGCCTTTAAAGAGAAATGATTTGATGAAACGATAGGCTAGCTATAAATTAGCGAACGAGACGCGAGGGGGAAAGAGCAGGGGGGAGGTGAGAGGAGAAGGCAAGAGATTAACACTCTCTCTGGTTTGTTCGCTGCTGATGCCGGCGAACTTTTCTGCTTGGGTTCGCTCTTTTCTCCAGTTTGTGTGTTGCCGCAGAATATAGCAGAATAGGAATATAACTGGCTGTGTGAGGGAGCTAAGGAGCAGAGGCAGCAGTTTGCGGCAAACAGAGCGAGCGAATATCGGCAACTCGTTGCACTTCGCTCGCATTTCAATCAAATTTATTATCATTCGCTCCACTCCCACAATGCAACCCCTTCCTTCTCGGGCGCGCGCCTTCTCTCAGCTTGTCTTCGCCGCCATTTTGGAGTTGCATTTTGCGCCCGCATTTTCGGCTCCCTCGCCTCTGGAGTGCGCCTTTGCGCCCTAATCCCAGCCTCACTCTCACTCACTTCACTCAGTCCCCACCATTGCGGCACTGGCACGGCACACAACATGCGGGCCCAAAAGAGGACCGTCTCTTGCAAGTCGTTCGCCCTTAGGGCCGGCGAACGAGCGCAAAAGCATGCTTTTCGCCCTCCAATCGGCTCCCACTTCGAGGCGGCGCTCCTGAGGCCAACTGCCAGCGGCCGGCAACTGCACACCACGCGCGCCCCAGCCACTGGCCTGCGCCCCACTCGCTCGCCGAGTTCGTATCATATTTTGCTCCACGGCTTCGAGCCGAGTTCACAAGTCGACTTGCTGCAGCACAGGCCGCCTCGGATGACAAGCCCCCTTGGCCCACTACCACGGGCCAACCGAGAGGCTCACCAGCAGCCAATCGGCAGCAAGCGGCGAGCTTGACCCGCGCCCAAGACAGTTGCAGGCAGAAGGAGGCCTTCCTGCGCAACAAGTGGCCCTCTTGAAGTGGCCGAGCGGCGTTTCCGGCGGCTTGGCGGTGCGCAGAGTGGCGAGATGCGGCCGCTTGCATGTGGGGAGTTGTGCGCGCGAAGAGGAGCCAGCTGAGGAGCTTGCCAAGTGGGGCGGTTTACGAGCTTCCAGAGAGTGTGTGTGGGGCGTTTGAGCGCCTGAGGAAGAGGAGAGTGCAAGTAAAGCTGCGAAAGAATGAGACAATAATGAGAAGAGTGGGCCCGTTTTGAGCCTTTGGCCGCTTTGGGCCCTTTTGAGTGCGCGCGTCAAGTGCAGGCGAAGATTGGCGCGAAAAGTGCACGAGCGAACAACTAGGGCCGGGCTCTGGTTGGTTGGCTGTGGTGCTGCGCTGGAAAGATGCTCGCGCGCAACACTCTGCCGCTGGAACGCTGGCTCATTGCAAAAAGGTTGCCTCGCTTTGCCGCCGCTCAGAGTTGGGCTGTTTTTTGTTGGTAAAAGAAAGCGAAAAGAGAAAAGTAAGCAAGAAGAAGAAAGAAAAGAGAACTAAAGAAGAAGATAATTATGATAATTGTGCTCTGGAAGATGCCAGGCGAGCGAGCAAATAGAAAACGGCATCAAGAGACAGCTTGTGGAACGTGGTGGGTTTCCGTTTCCCGTTAGACGAAGTCGTGAAATGGGAGAAAGTAGTTCGCTTGTTGCGCTCTTCCAGTTAGTTGGGCGTCTCTCCGCTTGTCTGTCTGTCTGCCTGTCTGTCTGTGGCAATGCTCAGCTGTCTGCTGGTGTGCCCTTTTGCGCCGCCGAAATGCTGCGGAGCTTTGTGTCTTGGCAGCCAGTTGGCAATCTCTATCCTGCGCGCCAGTTTAATGCAAACCGAGGGAACCGAAGAAGGAAAAAGCTAAATAAATATTAGGGGCGCCCCAGAAGGAATTGAAATGCGAGCGCCATTTCTTCTTCTTCATCTCCTTTGCACTTCTTCTTCTTTTTCCCTTAGCTCTTCTTCTTCTTCTTCTTCTTCTTCCATTTCGCCCTCAAGATAATTCAAATGAAGCGCAAAAGTGCGCATTGCAATCGAGAACTGGCGCCCAAGCGAGAAGTGCAGGGCCAACATCTGAAAGTGGATACACTTTGGCCGCTTCTTCGCCTTTTCGCTGCTTTCTCGCTGCTTTTTCGCCGCTTTTTCGCCGCTTTTTCGCCGCTTTTTCACCTCCGCCTTTGCGTTCGCTCGCGAGCTTCCACTGTGAGCGCTCAGCTCTCGACTGTTGGCGCTTCCGCCTCGCCGAATTGAGCCGCCAATTTCCAGTTGCCAGTCGCCAATTTCCAATTTCCAGTCCTCGCCAAAGACGAGCGGCTGAGCTGGAGCGCCGCAGACAGTCTGCGAGGCGAGCTGAGCGCCAGCGAACTTTTTCGCCCTTTTCTGCGGCGCACTCGCACGCGCCCCGCACACAGTCTGCGGCGGCTGCTCAGCGCCACCACGCGGCCGCAACTGGCAGCTCGTGGCAGTCGCGAACGCCAAATGGCAAATGCCAAAGACTAACTCCAGTCGCAAGATCAGCTCTGGACGCCAACTCGAACTCCAGCCGAACGCCAACTCTCCCAGCTGGATCCACGTCAGCGCCGAGTTCGCAGACACAATTAGGTGAAATTAGGTTACGCGTCTCGGGCGGAGAGGCCGCCGGAATCGGCCGAGAGGGCGCCATTTGGAGTCTTGGGCGCAGTTGTTTGTCTCCCTCTGATCGACTGCTGCTGATCGTCTTCTGTTTGTCTTCCATCTCGGCAGTTGGGGGCCCGCGCTAAGCTTGATTTCAACTGGCGAGATGCGACGAGATTGGAACGGCAATCTGCACTAAGCTCAAGCTTGGTGCAGATGATTGCCTTCCGAGTGACGAACGACGAGTGCGTGTGTGGTCCGCGCCAAACGTCTGCCAAGATCTCCAGTTGGCGCTTGTTTGCCAGCCGTGCTCCTCTGCCAACTGGCTTGCCGACTGCGCGCTAATTGGCCGCCCATCTTGATCGATCGGCCAGATTGAGACGCTTGAGACGCGCCCCAGTGACAGTCTAAAGGCCAGAAGTGGGCGGCCAGCAGTCGTTGGGGCGCGAGGGGCCCACTCGAGACGGACTCCCAGTGCTGAGGCGTCTCGGCGAGGAGGCAGCACAGCTTGGGGCTTGCCGCTTGGGACTGACAAGTGAGCGCCGCAGACTGGCTGCCACAGTGTTTGGCCAGCTCCCAAGGCAACAGGTTGCGGCGAGCGAGCGGCCAGCTGGACGGCGAGCTGGCGGAGGAAGAGAAACAGTGATCGATTCCGCGGCGAGTCCGTGAGAGAGTGGCAAGTGTGGCCATTCTTCTCAGTCTGCCGGCGCGCACAAGCACCACTTCCTTGCAGCAACCAGTGGCCAGAGTTTGCCCAAAGCTGCACGCTCGATCTTGGACGCTGGACGCCAGACACTCGCTGGCCAGCGCTTAGTGCTTACTGGCCAATGCTTACTGGCCAGCACTAAGGACTGGCCAGAAAGCCAGAGTGGAAACTGCAAACGCTCACTTCCTAGTTGGCGCGCGCCACGACCAGCAGACCATCATTAAGTCGGAAGAGAAGGAGAGCCAGCCGGAGAGAGCCGGCGAGAGGAAGAAAAGAACAGGGCCAAGGAGGCAGAGGAAAGAGAAGAGAAGAGAAGCGAAGAGAGAAAAAAGAATGAGAATGAAAAAGCGCTATTTACTCACGCAAGGCTCGCCCCCTTGGCCAAGCGTGGCTTCCTGTTTCTTTCTGCTGGCTGCCTCCAGCTCGTTCCTCGTCTCTCTGTCTGAGTGGGTCTCTCTCTGTCTCTGGGCGTCTCGCCCAAGTCGTTCAGTGCGACTTTCGCCGCCCGAGACGCAGCAGAGACCAAAAGGAAGCGGTAAAATTGCCCAACTACAACAACGTCAACATCCAGCCTCTGTCCTAGTCTGCCGGCGGGCCGCAGACTAGGATAGACTAGCACAGACTAGGGCTAAAACATCGGCAGGGCCAGACAGTAGAGCGAGCGCAACGAAAGCCGAGAACGCAAGTGAAGTGTTCCGAAGAGAACTGGTTTTGTAGCGAATGCGCTGGAACGAGAGCACGCCATCCACTAGCTTCAGCCTGACTCTACTCCCCACGTCTAGCTCTCTCTGCATAGACATTTGCGAGCAGGAGACTCTGCTCGCCGCCAGTCTCTCTCTCTCTTTCGCTCGCTCGAAGACTGTTGCTCGCTTTGCAGCGCCGGCACTTCTTCTTCTTCTTCCATTGCCTTCAATTACTTCAAAGCCACTTGTTGCTGCTTGCGGCTTGCTCGCGCACCACCACCACCACTTCTCCTCCTCAGCCAGTCTAAGTGGCACCAACAGCCAACAGCGGGCGGCTATTATTCTCAAGCTCGCCACCAAGCTTTGTTGTTGTTTCTGGCGCCACTCTGCTGCCTCTGCCTCTGATTCTGCCTCTGCAACTGCAACAACTGCCGTTGTTGTTGTTGTTGTTATCTGTGGTTGTTGCAGGTTCCTTGCAGCCGCTCGGCGTGCAATGTGGACTCGCTTGTAACGGTCCAAAGGATTATGATGTGCGCCGTTAGATTGAGATTGGACAAATGCTCCCCAAAGGCAAGCGGTGCTCTTTCTTCTCAAATGCTTCCCCTCAACTTCTGCTTCCTCTTCGCTCGCTCGCTCCTTCAGCTCACAAGCTAACCACCGGCACCTAACAGCAACAACAACAACAACAACAACAACAACAACTGCATTCCGCCAAAACTGCTTCCCTTTCTCTCTCTCTCTCTCTCAATCTCTTCTGGCAACTCTTCTCTCTCTCTCTCGCCAACTCTTGCCATTCGCGCCATTGCTGCTCTTGTTCTTGTTCTTTGGGCCGCCGGCTTGCCACTGAGACGCTTGGGGATTTTACAACAAAACAAAAAACACTCCACTCAAAGCGAACCAAGCTCTGCGCTCTACAACCTCTGCAATCTCAGTCTCTCAGTCTCTCAGACTCTGATGATCCTTAGCCCGTTTCCTGCTCGCCACTCAAAAAGGCTCGCCACTTTCACTGCTTCGCTTCCGCGCCAAATGCAACCCAACCTTAGCTCTCCCCCACTTCTTCTCCACCAACTTTAGGCCGCCAATTCCACAATGGTCCACAAAGGCGATAAAAACCGAGGAAATGGCCACCACCAAATGTCTCTGTCTCTCTCACTCTCACTCTTACTTTGGTCCACTTTTTATGAACCAATCCTTTCCTCCCATTGGAACAATTGAATTATATCAGCGCATTGTAATGGACTTCCTATATTCTCTCTCGACCGTCTCGATTCGCGCCAAAAATGTGCCGCAAATTCCAACTCAGACACACCATAAACAACTTCCCGGCTCATTCTCGGACCTCATCCTTGTCTCACACCTGTTGCACAATTTCACTCTTTCTTCCTTCCAACCTGTTCCTTTCATCTACATTCCATATGGCTGCTTACTTATTGTAACTGTATTGTTCTATTTCTCCCGCCAAGAAGGCTCCACTATCTGTCTGCTCGGAAGTGGAACCACTTCACTCAGTCTCCAGTCTTCTGATTGTCCGCAAAGTGGGCAACCCAAGACACCACACCAGCGGCTAGACAAAGACCTGAGTACTCGGCGATCAGATTCAGATACAGAGATTTATGAACGGTCGGAACTCACACAGAATCATCTGAGAATTTCTGTCTGGCGGCCGAGCATCACACTGCTTGACTTAGCGAAGAGCTTGGTGGTCAATCTCTTTCGTCTCGAAAAAATCCGTCGAAAATGTAACTCTCTTTCTGGCTAATCTTCAGAGATATGATCGCGATTTTATCGTGAGAGTATGCATTGTAAGCACTGTCATGACATGTTGATGATAATGTATACAATACGCAACATGCTAATATGTTCCCTTGATGTAAAGTCGGCTCTCTTTTTAAACAAAGCTTCACACTAGCTTGTAAGAAAATTGATCCCAGAAAGTCTGTCTCACATGAGAACACGCTCAAGAAAAGCGGAAATCACGTCAAGTCTTCGGGGTGTCTCTCTGGGAAAATCTGCTCTAACCTCACAGATTCGTTTCTGTCTCTTGAATCTAGTCTGAACCCTTCAAATTCCGATCAACTACGCACAGGTTTCTTATTATGTTTAACGAGCTGGGTTTAATCTTTGACTAAGCTTGGTTATATCATTTGTAAAACGAATACGTAAGGTTGCGGTTGCGAGTAACAAACTTTGCAGGAAGTTTTCGCTTGATTTTGGTTCGTGCCCGCTCTGCTTTCCCCTCAACTATCTGAAAGGGGACCAGAATCTGAGAAATTTCCCCATGATAACGACAAGATTTCTAACCATTGTATGTTTTTGCTTGGCGACACCAGCAAATCATCACCATCCTTAATCGCTCAATAAGCAGTCGCAATCTTGATACTGGTTCATGTATCAAGACCAATTTTGTCAATCAGAAGGACTGTTGGATGTCAATCCTAGTTATCTAAAAGTGTATAATACGGCATAGGAGAAAAACGACACCTTGGTTGTCACTGAATTTCGCTTCGAAGGGCTCGACCTAATTGCTAGCTAGGTTGGAGATTCGGGGGTACGAATTCAGACTGAAACAGTGCTCTGAAGAATAAGATGGGTTTGTAGTGAAGGCGGAAAGAGCACTCCCGTTGGCATCAGTTAAAAGTTTGATTTTTCTGTGTACGTGCCACACGTAGTCCAAAAAAATTGTCGAGACGATGATGTATACTAGGCAATCATTCCTTATCCTCTGTGTCGCTGGTTGCCTCATAGACTTTCTTCGCCTTGATGCTATGTATTTCACCTTTACGAGGCCCCTTGATGTATATATAACTCAGTCTGTCTCCGTAGACACAACCTGTGTCTAAACCTGTTGCAAATTCGTGCTGATCTTGGAGACGTCTACGAGCGTCGTGACCAAAATATATGTGATCTGGGCCGGGCCAAAAAGTGGCCCACGGAGCCCCTTCTTTTTCAGATTTAGTGCACATGTAAGAGGTGCTCTCAGTCTTTGGGTCTTTAAGCACAACAATATTACGCATTGTTGTCATGGTGTATAAGGGGGTTGTCTTGTGGGGCTCATCCAAGGATGGATCTACTCCAGCATGAACAATGATGCAGCTGAGGGATGGTATTGAAATTGTGTAGGGCAATGACTTCAGGTAATCTACATAAGACTTAGGCAAGCGTTCAATCCATTTGTTGCGTTCCTCGAAATTAGCTTTTCCTTTGGAAGACGACTTCCAGTTATCGTATAGTTTGATTACAATCTCATCGTGATTTCCACGCACAGCCACGATGGAATTGTAATATACATCCCGGCAAAGTTTCAAAACTTTTTTACTTTCTGGTCCCTTATTAACTAAATCTCCGACTAAAATTTTCAAACACTTGTCTGGGTTTTTCGATGGAGTCTCAGAGTGTACTTTCTTCAATAATTCGTCGAACTCTTCATAGCACCCATGGATGTCGCCGATGACAACAATCTCGTCAAACTGCTGTAAATATTCATACTCAAGAGTTATAAATTTCTCTCCCATTTCGGTGGGATGTTTTGGTCCACTGGAGCAACAGCAAAGGCTGTTGAATTCTCGGTTGCGACCCATTATGGAGTTTTCTTGTGTGAGATTCGGTTGTATTTCTGTAAATCCTCGAGAGGAAGTGATTGTATCACCTTACTTTAAAGTTTTTCGATGCTTGACGGGAATCTTTTGACTGTTTCATAGGGAGGCGTTGAGCCTATTGTTTATCTCATTTAAGTTCGGCAAGATTACGGTTGAAAACGGGCAAATTCGGTCGATTACTTAGTTAGATTAATTAGCTTCGTTGTTTGCATTACTTCCGTCTCATAGACGAGAACTATAACAAATCCGGATTGGTGTATTGAAGTTCCGTTACTACGAATATTCAGTGATTCGTATGTGTACTTTCGGTTGAGGACGATTATGTGACTATACAGTACAAGGGAGTTTTAATCATATGTTGCAGGGTCAGGCAGTTTTCTAATAATGATCCAACTTTCTGAAGGCTTATGTTGTAGAGTATCTCTATTAATATCGGCTTTTGTCGGGGGGCTGCTGTTAAGAATTGTTTAGCGAAAACCTGTTGAAATTATGCATACTGGGAGGGCCTGTGGATATCCTTAAAATTCGAAAATAGAAACCAGTGTCTAAACACGAAAACAAACTGCTCTTATAAGTTGGCTAATGTTAAAGGAGGGAAAGTGCAGCGCGAATGTGGGCCGAATAATTTGTCATTTCGTTCTCGTGTTTCGTTCGTTCGTCTCTCACGCGCGCTATTGCCTCGGGGGGGTTCGCTGGGAAATCGCGAATTGGTTCGAAAATCACACTTAGAATTTGGGTACTGGAATTGAAATGGAAGAAATTTTAGACCACTGTTTAACGAGAAAATGACGATGCATCAAATTGCAGAAATTTTGTCCTTAGGCCAGGACTTTCGATGAGGATATTTCATCAAACTTAAGAGACAGAGACAATGGAGGGCGCGAAGGCAGTAGAGACGATGGAGACCACAGCTATGCTTGCCTACCTCTAGGCACGGGCGTGGCCAAGGACGCTGTTTGGCCTAGCGCGCCGAGCGAGAACAAGTTTGGGCCTTGCCATAGTGTGTCTCTGTGCCTGTTCATAGTTGACTGGCGCCCACGAGCAGTGGATGGGAGAGGCACATGCATGAGTTGGGCACACGACACGAGCACTAAATGGCGCCCCCTCTTGATAAGCGCGCCTTCCACATTATGTTGTCTCTCCTGAGTTCCATAAACAACTTGGTTTCCAGCCATGAAAAGACGAAGAATACATAATAGCATGACAGCTGTTGCTAGCTAATGAATACGTAGCATCCGCCGCCGCCGAACGGAACCTTGGGGCTGGAGCCAGCTTATCAGCGAAGGGCCCGCCTCTTTTGGCCTTGCTCCTAGGCGGCCTGAAGATCCCTTGGGTCACTGGGGTACTCTCGCCCATCCAGTAGTAGCTAGCTAGATGGAAGAGCTTCCATCAAATGCCGCTATGGAACGCTAGAGGGTGGCCGAAATCGCTTCAAACTACAAACTTTTGTTTGTCCACAATCGGCCGCCCGTGATCCCGTGCCCTCAGGCGGCTAGTGGTAAGGCACGTGAGATGTACCTGCACTTAGAGCCGATCTATTAGTTCTTTGGCTTTGCAGTTCAGCGTTTCTATGGTCATCTAGGCACGCGGTCACCTGGCGTGAGTGCTGGCCCTGGTCGTTGGCCGAGTGTTAGCGTGCGTGAGTGTAAAGGGTTGAGTGGTTTGTGTTTGAATAAGCTGGAATAGAGACTTAGAAAATCCCGATTGACTCGAAAAAGGCTTTGGATGAATTAATAAAATTTGATACTAGAGGGCAAGAAATAATCAGTTAGTTGGCCTGATCATTGGGGCTTTGCGGGCCGACCACAAAGGGACTGCGTGGCCAGAGGATTTTGGCCTCGTGGGCAAATGTTTCACAACAATACACGAGCTATCAACAACAAGGATGAACGAGGCTTTTGCTTTTGCTTTCCCTTTTGCTTTTGCTTCAGCTTTGCTTAGTTCGCCAGTTAGTTGGTTTGTTTGTTTGTTTGTTGTTGTTGTAGTAGTACAGTGTAGTTGGGTTTGTGTGTGGCAATGACTTGGCAATTGCGGTCACACCGCCGCTGTGGAATTGGTGCAACCATTGCGAGAAAGGAACGAAATTCCCCCTGGACCACCAACAACGCTGAATTGGCTGTTGGGAAAGCTCAAAGATGGTGAGGATGGAGAGGGGGAGCCTAATGTGTAGGAGGGGGCGCTGCTTTTGGGTATGAGCGAGGCTAACCTTCGTGCTTCCTGCCGGGTTTCGAAACTACGGGTTGTAACCCTCGAAAATCGGTGCAATTTCCATATTTATCGTTGTTGTGATATGCCCCAAAAGAGTTCCATCGATCCAAAGGAGGAAGAGTGCCCATGGGTTGTTGTGTGTTCTCTATGCTTGGGGGACAAACAGACAGTGTGGTGTGAAGCCTACACACTTGGGCTAGCTTGAGCGGCCGCCATCAAAGTATTCTTTTTCCTTCCCTTTTGGTTCCCTTGTCATGGTGCACTTTGCGAACACGAACCATCGAAAGGCGGCCAATCTAGCGCATTTCGTATGATCAAAGCCCCAAAGGCCGCCCAAGCTCCCCCTGGAAGGCCCTGAAAACTGATAGTAGTTGTGTGGGAACTCTCAGCCAGCGACTAGCTTGCTCATCACTGGCGGCCGAGATAGTCTACGAGTTCGTTGACTAGCTAAAAGCTGAAAGTTTAAAGAGGAATCTCTATTATTAGTCACATACAGGCGCACCACCCAGATACACAGTACGATGGAGTGATATACACACAATGATTCATGTAGACGAGCAAGGCTCGCGCCACTCAGCAATGCACTATCTTCGGGCCAGCTCGAACGAGCAGAGACAAAGAGCGGTAAGATGATGCGGGATGGCGTGATGAAATCATTCTTAGCCAATTGCCAAAAACCGCTAGCCCATTTTCGCCTCCACTGATTGGGGCTAATGAGATGGAGATTCTAGTCAATTGAATTGGATTTGCCAATTCACACGCTCTGGCGAGCTTGAGCTTGGCTCGAGTTGCGGACAAGGCAAGGCAGTGGTCGGGCGATCTGGGCCGTTGGGCGAACATCGTGACATATTTGCTCGGTCCTTGTTATCAGGATGGAAGTGGGCAAATGTGTTTGAGATAGCGGGACACAGAGTGGAAAGTGGAAAGTGTCGACTAATAATAATGGTCGTGGCGGCGGCGGCGGCGGCTGTGGTGCTGGTGCGGTGTGATGTTGTGATTTTGGTGGCACATTTTGGAGGCAAAATGCATGAACCACAACACAACAGTTATACCAACGCCAGACACAGATGCGCAGGCGCGTCTCCAGCGAGGCCGCCCTTCGGCCCTACCAAGCGAGCAGTCTAGCCACGAGCTAGTCGCCACCGTAGCCGCCGCCGATGGATCCGCTCTGAAGGCTCCATTGCTAAGCTCTTCCTCGTGATACAAATCGACCCTAAACTCTCTCTTGGAAATTATCCAAGTGCATAAAGAGCTGGCCAGTGGCAACAAGTTGAACGCTAACCAAAAAGCACCAGCCCAATGTGGCTGCCAGAGAGAGACACACACTCAAGGAGAAACAAGTAAACCGGTGAAAATCAGCACCACCACAAAAAGCGAGAACAAATCGATATAAAAACCCCACAACAAGTTACTTACTCGCCAAGATAAGTGATTAACCCAAGAGACAGGGCGCTACAAATGTAATCGTTTCGCTTCGCCAGTTATCTGATGATTCTTGCTCATTATTGATTTCTATCTCTCTCATCTGTGTGAATCCTTTCCGCCAAGTGAATGATGGGAAAAATCAAACCAATGCATAAGTGGCTTTCGGAGACAAACAATTGAATATTGGCAGCAACAAAAAGAGCTCGTCAAGTGAAAAAGTAATCATCATTCACCATTAGCCAATGAAGAGGCATGCTGGCTGGCAGATGATAAATCTTTAGCTACTTCTCTTTTCCCTCTAGTGAATTCCCATTTCAAGAAGTGCGCCCACTGGAATTGACGTAGACGAGTTACACTGGTGACAACAAATAAACATAATCGACAGCTACTTAAGCCGCTCGAAGGTGCTAGAAATAGTCTTGGATTGAGTGAAATAACCAGATTACGAGAGTGGCACTTCTTGCAGACATAATCAATCTTCACATGGAGCTCATCGACATGCTCCGTAAAATCGCCAATTCCTCACTCGATCAATTGAATACATCGACGACACCAAGTTTCTTATTAAAACAAGATTAAGGACGATACAAGTCTGAGAATTAGGCATCAAATTTTCACTTTGAACAACAACCTGAAGCGTGCACGAGCGCAAGTGGTAGCAATAATCATTACAGTGATAATTATCAACGTTAGGAACAAGAACAATATTAGTAGTAATAATATAATAATCGCTAGACGTGACCATTGGCAAGAATCATCATGTCAGACAAGACGAGCTACACCCAATGCTTGACTCACATGATCAAGGGCAACCTTGGCGCTGGTATACTAGCGATGCCGGCCTCTTTTGCTCACACCGGTTTGGTGGGCGCCGTGCTTGGGCTGCCATTGCTCTGCCTCATATCTGCCTACTGCGTCCATCTGTTGATTAATTCGGCCGAGAAGATTGAGACCAAGTCGAAGGGGCAAAAATTGAGCCAAGAAAAGGTAAACTATTCCAAGTTGGCACGTTCAGCCTTTGAGTTGGGCCCTAATGGGATACAAAATCTGGGAGAACTAGTGTCCCGTTCAGTTGACACTTGTTTACTGGTTACACAGATAGGAGTTTGCTGTGTGTACATAATCTTCGTGGTCGATAACATAACATCGGTAAGTTTGATTGAGACCTGTTGACTTTAAGGCATAAATCTATCGACTTTCTTTTGGCCATTGTTTACCTCTTTGCCGCCTCCTTTCTCATCTGGTCCACTGGTAGCGCAAGTCATGTAGATGAGCAACACACCAAAGGCTTGCGCTCAGAGATACAGCTCTCGAGTGTTAGTGTCTGTGTGTGGCACGAGGAGTCCAACAAACGATCATGTGTTAACTTTGATTGCGTGACTTCGCTCACTAGCTCTTCCCTCTTTCCGTCACACTTGCCTGATCCAGATCATCTAGGCTCTAGATTTCAATCGCATTCCTTCCAATGGCAATCAAAGGGGATTCGAATATGATAATTTTTTCCAAGTTAGTAGCTAACCCTTGGAATTTTTTCCTCCGTCCCTCCCAACCATCCCGCGGCAACGCAAAACAAAAATTCAATCCATTGAATGTGAACAATTGCTCCGTAGATTCTGGCCAGCTACAGCATATTTGTTCCAAAAACAATGGTCTTCCTGGCAATATTTCCAGTTACACTCATGTTGAGCTTCATACGTACATTATCCCGTCTCACTGTCGCCTCCCTCTTGGCTAATCTACTACAATCCATTGGCTTGGCTTTAATTGTTGAATATTTACTCAGGGATTTGAAAAGCATCGAACTCAAAGATAGAGACAATTTTCGTCCAATCAGTGAGATGGCCCTCGGTTTTGGTTCGGCAATGTTTGCATTCGAAGGAATAAGCGTTGTTTTGCCACTTTATTCCCGGATGCGCGAGCCCAGACTAATGTCCTCCCCTTTTGGTGTGATAAACGTATCATTCTTCTTCATATTGATCCTATACTTTGTTATGGGACTCTTGGGCTATCTGAAATATGGCCATCAAGTGCGTGATAGTATAACTTTGAATTTGCCCGCAACTCCTCTATACGATATGGTTAGAGCCATGTTTACTGCATCAATCCTACTCTCCTACCCATTGCAGTTCTACGTGCCCAATGAAATCATTTGGAAATGGGCTAAAAAGAATTTAATGAAGCCAATTGGTAGCGAAAGTCAGTCGAGCATTGGGGGCGAAACGAAGAGAAACAATTTGAATGGTTCTTTGGTTGTCATTCCGGCTGCAACAAAGATGGTAGCACCCTTAGATGGTGGCAAAGAGTTGCCCGTCAAGATAGCTTACACATTCGATGGTAATGTGGTTGCCGCGAAAGAAATTCCCCCGGCCCAGCTTATGAACAGTCCAGAAGTTAATTCCATTGGCAAGCCTGATGGAAATTTAGCCAAATTTGAAATGCCACCACAACTAGCAGCAATACCAGCAGAATCAACTGTCACTCAGACAGAGACACCGATGGCCACAAGCACAGACACAACAACAACCCCAAGCCCAAAGTTAGAAGCATCAGCAACAACAACCATGAAAGGAAATTCAGAAAAAGAAAACCTCGTCGGGGGCATAGGGGAGGACAAATTTCATTCAAACAATAAAGTAAAGAGCATTGAATTTACAAATGACAACGACCAAGAGGAGGGAGAGCACACAGATCACGAGTGGCCTCAACATTATGAGTACTTTTGCAGACTTGCCATTGTTGTGCTGACGTTCGCTCTGGCAATGAGTGTTCCTAAATTGAATTTACTCATGGATCTCATCGGATCATTTTCAGGAGCTGCCCTATGCCTAACTATTCCTGCTACCATTCATATGGTGGCATTCTGGAAAGACACCAAAGGTTTTGCAAAAGTTTGCCTTATTTTGATTGATGGCTTTCTGGTGATTAGCAGTATTATAGCTGGTCTAGGCGGATCTCTATCGAGTTTGGTCTCTATCGTGCGAACATTCAACATCGATTGAGAACGGATTAGTTTTGGAACAAAAGCTTTTATTAACGGATTACATCTGGCTGCCTGTCGGACAGCATAATTTCCACTAGCCTTCCCTAGCGATTTTTGGGCAAACTATTTCAAGACTGTCTGTCTTTTTTTATGGAAAAGAAACAAAGTAACAATCATCAAAAATATATCGACTGTGCATCCATATCGAACCATCCACTGGATGGACAAATAATAATTAGAGCTATAAATCAATTAACTGTCCTAGAGGCAATCTGAGTTCTCCGAGTGGTATAGTAGACCGCTGGCTTGATTGATACACAAATGGTACATTTCGTTTGCTCCAGTTGATGGTGGCATTTCACCCTGGCCGAGCGCAAATTTTGCACCAAGATCCCGTGAATCCAGCAACGACAATGAGGGTAGCAGCAGACTTCCCCCATTCAATTGTATGATTATTGATTCCTCTTTTGATACGATATTGATTGTCTCCGGAGAGCTTAATTTCAGCACCTTGGCGTGAACATTCACACCAAGATTGCCGCTCAGCTCCAGTCTGTCATCGGATTCAATCTCAAGACCCGACGAGAGCCTCTCATTATCCGATCTTATCGATCTTATGTTAGTCAACGTTTCCGAAATATCCAACCTCTCTAGCTTCTTTGGCAATTCAAGTTCAAACTGTCTATCATCATCGATATTGGAGCCGAACTGTTCGGCTTGCATAGTAATGGATTCTGGATCGATCTTGATCCCCACTGTTGCTGAATCTAATTGTTCCCCCGTATATTCGTCGCCTGTTGAGATTATCACTTGTTCCCCAATCATACGATTTGTTTTCAGGCCTCCCATCACATCAAGCCTGCTCGCGTATATGTCTGCATCGATGAACAAGTGTCTTTCCGGAGAGTTCTCTTCGCCGACCAGTGTTACAATAGAGCCTAGATTCCTATCTGAACGGAGTTTTGATATGGCCCAGAGAACTCCGATCAAAGTAACAAAATTGACCATGAATGTTAATCCTAAGAGGAAGTTCTCGAATAATATTTTTAGTTTCTGACCAGTTTCTTGCAGACCTGCTGCGATACCTCGGCCGTTCAGTCCAACCTCTTGTGGCTGGCTGGACTTTGTGAGCCTAGACATCATATGATTGTTTTGTTCCATCTTCCGTGATGACCGGACATGCAGGTGATGATTGTTCAATAATATCATATTGACAAAATTGTCGCTATGTCCACTACATTGTACCTTTGACACGAGCTGGTCTAGAGCTGAGCGCATCCAGTCGCACGAGCTGACCCATGCAGGACCATGCACTGAGCTGCCCAGCTTCAAGATCAGTCTCCAGTCGCGACTTCAAGGCTCCAGCTCTTGTGCCTCTGCGGCAGCTCGAAAATCAGCTGTGCAAACATCAAGATTCTGCACAAGAGATTCCAAGAGATCTAGCCAGACTTTGCACATTATCTATCATATAATGTGGGATAAGTATATTTACGGCAATGCCGTTGCATAAGAAATAAGGGATACGAACTGTGCTCGCTCCTGGACCCTGACTGAGACAAGCGGTGTAAAACTGGATTCAAGACTGATGATGCAAAAATTTTTTGGATTATAGCGAAGATCCACATCAGACCAGGTGACCCATAGTCGACCGCTCGATTTGAGTGAAATCCCGAAATAATTGTCAATCGATATGAAGATTTCGACTAAATCTGATAGCTGTGAGAAGTCGGGTCATCAATGGTCGAGTGGAATCAAGTGAGAAGAACTTTCTTAATGATCTTCACGAATGTTTGTTGTTATCCTTTCGACCATGGCAAGTCAAAAAACTCTCGGATGTTTTTGAATTGAAAAATTTTTCCTCCCTACCTGGTCGCCCGGACACGGAGCAGGTGTATTTTTTTCCTATCACCAGACGACTGACAACACAAAACGACATCGAATCTGCTCCTTGCATCATCATCACAAAGTATCTACTTCATCTCGATCGAAGACTCCACTCAGGTAGCGTGATCAATCGTTTTGATATCATGAGACGTTTCCTCCAATTGAGCACTAGTGGGGCGAGAAAAGTCTTGCAATCGAACGTTTCTTCGCCCTTGAGACAGGTGGCAATACCAAGTCAGCAAAAATTCGACCATCTCTTCGGTGAGTCGTCTCGTATTGTGCCTCAATCATCATGCCGACTTCTTCACCAGTCTACCTCCGGGGGAGGAAAGAAGAAGGGGGGATTGTGGAACTCGCTGACCGGGCGCGGGAGCCAATCTCCACCTAGGAAGGTTGAGAGAAGCCGCCCGGAGACTTCGGCTTCGAGTGGGAGCCGGAATGATGAGTTGAGAACCCGTGTTAGTAAACAGCAGCCACAGCATGATGGTAACGAGCGTCGCAGCACCAAACAAAAACGCAAGGGCGCCAATACTAATAAGCCTCCAACGTCGAGAGGCCCACATTTTGAGGACCAGAATCTTCGAGTCAAACAGGACACTGGCTCAAGACAAGAGAGGAGCTCTCGCAGGACCTCTTCCGCTCGGGATAGACCAACTACATCGAACAGGAGGACATCGAGCGATAATTCTGCCTCTTCAATTGGTCGAAACATCGTGGATTCAGTGGAAAAGATTGGTAGCAAGGTCAAGACTATCGGGATGAATATGATGCCAGGGAACCCGGAACCAAATGAAACAATCGAGCCGGAGGTAGTACTTCTGGATCAGAATAAGCAGAGATTCGTTCTGGACTTGGGCAACGGCAAGGTTGCACGCATCGATTATAATCTTGTTGAAGATGGCGATGGAGGATCAAACTTGATCGAGATGTACCACACTGAGGTACCAGAGGACATGCGAGGCCAAGGCATCGGGAAAGCATTAGCTCGTGGAGCTTTTGAGATCGCTCGCGATTTGAACATCCAGTGCAGGCTGACCTGTGATTACCTGATCGATTACGCTAGACGATTTGCCACCGAGAGTGAACGTCAATGCATTGTGGATGCGTAATATTATCACCACGACAGATTCAACCATTGCGTCCACTGCTGTGATATACTAACTTGAGAAGAGTTCAGAAGCTCTGAACTCAAATGAATAGTTGAAATCAATCAAATTTGTTGAAGCACTTATGCGCGAGACATCTTGGATCCTGCGAATGTCCCCAGCATCCTGGTGTTCTGGATCGAGTCTCCGACGGAAGCCAATCTCGGGACTCCTTCGGACCCGACGACGCTCTCCGATTAATACTAACAGTCTAATAATAATAAGATTTGATTTCAGTAGCTCGGAACTATCTCCGATTTGTTTTCAGCGATAGTAGATCGGCATTGGAGAAAGATCTCATTTTGAGGCCCATATTTCTACCCTCCTTCGCCATGTTCAATTCTTGGCTTGATAAATCATCTCGTGAAATTAGCCTCCTAGTCAGCAGCCATTTTCTGTTGCGCCTTTTGTTTCTCCACTATCGTTTGGGAGAATTGTCGGCAACGAGGTCTCGATATAAGGCGCACTTTATCGCGAGGTAAAGTCGTATGAGTCTTAGTGATTTCGGAGCCAAAAAGACCGATCGACGTTGCCTCAGACTGTCAGTTGGAGGGGCCGTTAGAACAAAACAAGAATTGTTCAAATAGGAGACTCGTGAGGTTAAACGACTATCAATCCGTCGTCGACTCATCAAACTCAGATTCTCCTTTCTCGCTCGATTGTAATATACCCTTTTAGTTGATTGGCCAGGGCGCAAGTGTGGCTCGTAGAAAAGATGAATATGCTGCGAGCTGGCACATGGATCAGTGTCTCTAGCGCAAGAAGAGGCAAGGATGTTAAATGGCCCAACAATGGGCAACAGGTGCTGGCACAATGGATCCACGAAAGAGCAGAGGGCCGACGCTACAGTGAGTGCCAGTCCAACTGACACGGAAACGCCAAATTGGATCGGGGAACATTTTTCTGTTGGAGAAAACTGACGCTGGATTGAAACACCCAGAGGAGCTTGACTCGATCGCGAAACCTTGGGAGATAGGAAATGCCCGGTGATCAACGGTATCAAGACGGGCGTGCACTTCCTGATCAGGGCTGGTCCGAGTTAGACTGAACCGCCAAGGGCGCCACACAATCTAAGACCATCCTGAAAAATCGCACAGATCTTCCTCGCTGGGATACCCGGCGTTAGAATCGGTTTAGAACTGTTTTGATGACATGAGCTCCTAGGATCAACTCTGCCGGTTGTTTGTTATCGTTAAAGTCTCCTTCCCCGTAGAGACGACCATCTTCAATCGTCCCGAAATCTGGTCCAATGCACCAGTGTCCATCCTCATATTGAATGCTCCTTCGAAGAGTAAAGAGGTAGTCTTATACCATTTCAAGGGTTTACGGAAAGAACATCCTCCGTTCCATGTTTCTTGGGTGGGCTTAAGCTAGAAATGATTGTCCCAGAAGAACACAGAGCGGTCACAGAGCAGACCAAATTTTCTTGCTGATAGAGATAGTAAATTGAGGATTCTACACAACAGCAGAGCTGAAAAGCTTACACGCATCGCGAGCTAGAATTGTCAGCTGATGGTTTTTTGTGGCAGTCATCTGTAGACGAAGCGCGCGAACATGTCGCCCATGCGAAGTTCGATTTGTGGCATGTGATTGCTAAAAAGGTGGCCATTGCAGATCGTAATTGTGATATTTCAGTTGCCTGGAACTGTTTGGACCTCTAAACATGGATGACCTCGTCCAGTCAGTCTCCTGTTACAACCCTAGACCCCTATTGCTACACGGCTATCTAGCGCCGTTCTTCGTACTTCAAGCCGTAGTGTACTATTATTTCTCCGCTGGTACTGGCTCAGTTCCTCATGGAGACCAGGAACTACTTCCCGATGGCCCACATGATAAAAACAACACTATTTCAGATACGAAAGATGACAACCTAGTGGACAGGCACTCGTTTGAGATAGCCGTTATTGCTGTTACGATCTCAATCGCCACTCAAATCATAACATATCTCTTCTGTCACTGGTCGGTCGATGTTAAATGCTGGCTTTGCTACAATCGCTGTGATGATCCCTTCAAGTCAAAGTTTGTTAAGGTCACTCCGACGGCCAATAATGGCTCTACAGAGTTAGTCGAATTGAAGAGGGAGACTATTGCGAAGAAGCTTACTCTCTGGTTCATATTCCAAAAGACGAAATACGTCTACGACGAAGCCTCAGGTGGGTTCACTTCTATAGTGTTCCAGTGTGACCATAAGTTAAGCTACTACAAGGAGTGGAAAGGGTATGCAGACCCTGAGGAAGCACATCTGATCGATCGCATTTACGGCCATAATGAACTGCAGATGGTCATACCAGAGTTCAAGGAATTATTCATCGAGAGAGCTACAGCACCATTCTTCGTATTCCAGACCTTCTGTGTTGGCCTTTGGTGCCTGGACGAATTCTGGTACTATGCCTTGTTCACCTTATTCATGTTGGTCACGTTTGAAGTGGTCCTTGTCAAGCACCAGCTCAGGAACATGCAAGAGATACGTCGGATGGGTAATCAGCCGCACATAGTGCAAGTCTTTCGTCAGCACAAATGGAAATCAATCAGGTCCGATCAATTGATACCAGGTGATTTGGTCGCCATAGTTAGGTCAGAGCACAGCGTACCTTGTGATATTCTCTTGTTAAGAGGCTCATGCATTGTCGATGAGTCTACATTGACAGGAGAGTCTGTGCCGCAAATGAAGGAGCCCCTCGAGGAAGTTGATGCGGACAATGAAAGACGATTGGACATAAATCAAGATAAGTTGCATATTCTTTTTGGAGGGACCAAGATCCTACAACACACACCAGCATCAAAAGAGCCTGGTTGCGTTGGTTATGTTCTGAGAGCTGGCTTCCACACCTCTCAGGGTAAATTATTGCGTACCATACTGTTTGGCGTGAAAAGAGTGACAGCGAATAACTTTGAAACCTTCTGTTTCATTATGTTCTTGTTATTCTTCGCCGTGATCTCGGCCTACTATGTTTGGACGAAGGGTATAGAGGACCCAAAGAGGAGTAGATATAGGCTTTTTTTCGAATGTACAGTCATTATTACATCAGTAGTCCCACCAGAGCTCCCTATTGAGCTGTCATTAGCTGTAAACCAATCGTTGCTGTCGCTATCTAAGCTCTTTATATACTGCACCGAACCCTTTCGAATCCCATTCGCAGGCAAAGTAGAATACTTGTGTTTTGATAAGACAGGCACCCTAACCAGCGATGATCTGGTAGTAGAGGGTGTCGCAGGAGTTCCGAAGGTTTTAGATGATACCGCGAACGAGGATGACTTCGAGGGAGAAGTAGATTCAAAGGACACGAAAAATACGAAGGCCTCCATTTCCAACAGAGATGGGTTGAAATTTACATCGTCCCTCTCAAATCATCAGCTCGTTACACCAGTGACCAAATGTCCAACCAGCACACAGCAGATATTGGCTTCATGTCATTCATTGACCCATCTTGATGAGAAACTTGTCGGGGACCCACTTGAGAAGAAAGTGCTTGAAGCTGTCAACTGGAATTTCACCAAATCTGGTGTTGTTGCCCCAAAAAAAGGCCGTTCGTCTCCTTTGAGGATACATCAGAGATTCCACTTTAATAGTACTCTCAAGAGAATGTCGGTTATAGCTAGCTACAAATTAGACATGTCCAACGATAATATCTACATATGCACTGCCAAAGGAGCCCCGGAATTTATGAGACCATTATTTAAGCAAGTACCAGCCGACTACGATAACATATATCTCGAAATGTCTCGTCTCGGTGCTAGAGTCTTAGCGTTAGGTTATAAGACTATAGGCCAGTTGGCTCATCAGCAGTTAGCTGAACTCAAGCGTGAAGATGTTGAAAAAGATCTAATGTTTGCCGGGTTCATCCTGATTTCGTGTCCCCTAAAGCCTGATTCCAAAGCCGTTTGCTCAGAACTGATGAAATCCGGCCATAGACTTGTAATGATTACAGGTGATGGGGCACTAACTGCGTGTCATGTTGCTCATGTCCTAAGTTTCTTACAGAAAGAAGTGCTTATTTTAACGAAACCTACACAACCAACCAACCAGGACAAAAAGAAACAGTTAGAATCAAACGATTACACTTGGTTATCAACAGATCAAAGATCTGCCGTGCCCTATCAAGATATTGGTGATCGATTCCAGGGGCTAGCTAAGAACTATGATCTCTGTCTCACGGGTGACTCACTCGATTTCGTCCTCAAAGATCTGAAACCTTCTTCTTTCTACGAGCTGATTAGACGAGTGAAAGTCTTCGCCCGTGTATCACCAAAGCAGAAAGAGCTGATTGTTACAACACTGAAGTCGAAGGGAATCTCAGTCCTGATGTGCGGTGATGGAACCAATGATGTTGGTGCTTTGAAGCATGCTCATGTGGGGGTAGCTCTTTTGTCGTCCTCAGCACCAGTCGCAAGGTCCACTCCAACCCCTGCGGTAACTCAGGTAGCGAGGCCACAAGTTAACGATGAAAATTGTCCACCGCAGGCGTCAAACAAGCGTCAATCAAAGATATCTCCACTCTCTCCACAAAACAAGAAGTCAGCAGGTGGACCAGTCCATGGCAACCAGTCGACGACGAGACCAAATCATGTTCTCACACCTGAGGAACGTAGAAGAGAGAAGATGCTTGAAGCTCAGGCGAAATTGAGGGAAATCCTAAACGAACAAGATGGGCCTCAATTTGTGAAGCTTGGGGATGCGAGTATAGCGGCCCCGTTCACTTCTCGCTTATCATCAACACAATGCATCTCACATATCATCAAACAGGGTCGTTGCACTTTAGTTACCACCTTGCAAATGTTCAAGATATTAGCCTTGAATGCCCTTTTATCCGCCTATTGTCATTCTGTACTCTATCTGGATGGAATCAAGTTCAGTGATGCACAAGTTACCATCCAAGGCTTATTGAGTACCTTTAGTTTTCTATTCATAACTCGCTCCCAGCCACTTAAGAACTTATCCAACTATAGACCATTACCGAATATATTTAATATTTATACCATATTAACTGTGACACTGCAATTCTTAGTTCATTTCTCTTCATTAGTTTTCCTTTACAGTCAGGCAAAACTAATCCAAAGTGCTATGGAATCACAGGACGATGGGCAAAATCCAGCCACAACGCTTGCTCCAGAGCAGATGGTTTCCAATTCAACTACAAGCGACGACAGCTCGTCATCACTTCACACGGAATTCAAGGCTTCTCTACTTAACAGCACAGTTTATATAATCTGGATGTCAGTTCAGCTAGCCACCTTTGTGGTCAACTACAAAGGCCATCCATTCATGCAAGATTTGCGCAACAACAGACCTTTGTGCTACAGTTTTATCGGATCAGCCTTCGTGATATTTGCCTGCGTTAACGGCTGGTCGCCAAGCCTCACTGAGCAACTTTCAATTGTAGAATTTCCCATTGAATTCCGTACGATCGTGCTCACCACAATCGTTGCCGATTTTTCGTTATCCTATTTGATCGATAGGATCTGTGAATATTCAGTCGGGCGTCTCAGGTTGGAATCGCTCAATTGAGTTGAGCATTGGCCAAGGGTTCATGTGCATGCTAATCTAGAGTTAAAGACCGCAGGATGGTCTTGTTGCAGGAGACGACAGTTTTCAGAAATCAGCCGAATGAGCTTCATTAACTTGGAACTCAGGCGATGGAATTAAAAGATCAAACTTTGATTGTAAATATCAAACACCCGAGTCCTAAATATAACTTGAGACGATCCACATGAGCTAATAGATCTCCTGATCCGCATGTGCGAAATCTATCAAAGGCAGTCGGGCTGGTATTGAAAGTACCAATCACGACAGGCCAAAGCAGAGCTTGGGATCATCGTGTTTGGCGATAGACTAGACTACGTGTGCACCTGTAGGTTTGATTAATGATCTGGTATGTCTGTTTCGCACACCTTACCAACTGTGTTGGATTGTGGATCTTTAGCTGACGTCATACAGTAGCCTTTACTGATGGTCGAAAGAAGTTCCCAGGTAGTTCCTTGAGTTGAAAGTTTATAATATAAAGGTAGCATGCGAAGATGAACTACCATTGAGACAAGACAGATGGGCACGCCATGTGGGCAGGCATAACGGTGGAAACGGCCTCGGTGTTCAGCTTGACAATAAAAAAAAGGATTTAGAATCCAACGAGAGCCGAATGTGGACACCGGCTGGGTTGCCCATTCTGTTGTGTCTTCTTGCGAATGTTTATTTTCCATTTTGCCAAACCTAATCTTGTCTCTGATTGCAAGCAAGCTGGAAAAAACCACACACACTTGGTGGAGATTACATTTTTGAGAGTTAGACATTTTCAGCGATGTAAGTCGAGCCATTTTTTTTTGTTCCAATCTCCCAAACTGAAAATATACTCATTTTTTCGACTGGCAAATAGTCCTGGTCTTCGCCAAACTTTCGAACAAAGCAGCCAGACGAATGGTCCATTCCAAGAATCCCAGTCAAATCACGTGCTTGCGAGACCAGAGTTTGATATATCTCTTCGGTCTTTTTCATACATCCGAACACGAATGCAAAAAGCCCGCGAGACACCTGCCCACCTTGGCGAGCATAGCGGTAATTTCGTAACTAGCGGGTTTGTGTCACTTTACTTGCCCACTTTACACCCAACACGGATGGAAACGGCTCTGTATTAAGATATAGTCTTTTCACCCAGTCTCTCATCGAGATCTGATCGATTGTTTTTGCCTTTCTTTCACGCTGCTCGCGCCAACCCACCAACTTGGCTTAGAGAAAACTCTTGGAAGTGGACTACTGCCGTGCTGCCATTTTGGTCAATTGAGGCCAGTTGATGGCTTGATGGTAGATCTCAGCCAAAAGCTTGACCGGTTGCCTTTCGACAGCGTTGTGTATGACGAAGCGACCAAGCAGTTGGCTCCAGTGAGACCACGCGTATAGCCTTTCCTGCGCTCTTGAGGAGGCACGACATTGAGATACGATGTTTAGCGGTCACGTTGGCACGCAACAGAGAGTGTATATCATCATCGGCCAGCTGGCCAACCAGCTCGCATCGAGGCAAGTCCACCAGCTGTTTGACATTTTCTCCATTTTTTCTCCACAACCAAGTCAATCTCGAACCCAATTGCATGCTTTCGAATCGGCGTTCACTCAATTCACGAACCCAATTCCCTGACCAGTCTAGTTCATAAGTGTATCCAGATCGTCAATGAATCTGTAAAGTGTACACAATCTAGCCTGTCCCACATCTAGACCTTGACGAGCGCCCATGCGCGCCAAGTGCAGTCGCGGGATCTACATCGCTTGGTGCCAACTTGATTCAAGGGGTTCAAGATTATTTTATTTGAACTATCAAGCTGGAACATGCTTTCGATGTCCGCGAGCTCCCTTCAAGTTTAATTGGAAGCCTTTTGTCACCATGAGCACTATAGCATCGCATTGATTGTCGTTTCAATCGACACAAAGCTAGTTTGCTGCTAGCAACAAGCTGTGCATTAGTGGAGGAATTTTTTCTCAACTCTCTCAAGTGTGTTTAGTCTACATTTATCAGTGCATCTTTGTGTCTGATGCTCTGATGCTCTCATGGGCCAGGTATGTTTGGCTTAGATAAGTGATGAGAAAAAAATAGACAACAAAAGGAGAAAATATCGTGCAATACCGCGGCCCTTCAATACGACTTCAGCTCAATGGACCTTTTCTTTGCGACTAAAACCAACACACTTTGGAAAGCAGATTGAAAAGCTCGTGCACATTCAACAGTTCCGTGTGCGTGTCTAGCTTGCTCATCTGATGATCAGAGTTTAGAGTTGCCTAATAAGCCTAGACAAACAGACACTAGCACGCACGATTGGATGGATCTTTTGGCTACTGTTTGGCAGGAGCCACACAAGAGATGTTGTTGCTGATGAAATCAGACCTGTGCACCGGCTTTTAGAGGTTGCAAGTTGACTAGATGGAAGGTGGAGCCACACTGCGCTACAGCAACAATCGACTCGCATCTAAAATTTGCTTGCCAAACTCTAGCAAACAGCCTAGACATTGAACCAGCGGTGTTGATTCTTCTTCTCGAGCTTCAATTCATCGTTTTCATTGCTAGGCTTCACTAGAGCCCCGCTTGTCTGTAGCCCGAGAGCTCGAGCGAGCAAACGGCTCCTTCTTGACAATCACCATTGACAGTTGTTGTTGTTGTCACTGCCAAGCAAGTGTCTCTCTTGAATAATGGCTCTGGAATCGAAATTGCACTCAAGTGGCCGCCTCCCCTCCACTAGCGCTCTCCTTCGGTCGCTGGTCGCTTCTGCCATTCAGATGGATGCAATTTCACTAGCTACCGATTGAAAGTGGGCAGAAAATTGGAGACCAAAAATAAGGAATTGATTCGGATGAATATACTTCTCTCAACTAGCTCTACATGCCTAGAAGAGACACCGCCTGCAAGAGCAATCGAGTCCTGGAAGAGAGATAGGGAGAGAGACAGACAGACAGGTAGAAAGCCGGTGATCGGATGTGTTGAACTTGCTGTCGTTGTTGTCACACTGCTCCATCGCTTGCTGATGCTACCAATGAGCCCTCCTTGCTTTAGGCTCCGTCACATCGCTTGCCATCCGACGTGCATCTGTCTCTGGCTGGTTGTTCCTGATGATAGGGGCAAAACTTTGCATAGATAGAGGAACGATCTTTCCAGTGAGGGACAATTTTCACTTTCATCATATTGAATGAGTTGCCCGTTGAGATACTTATCATATTTAACCCGATTGAACCATTTTTCCATTTCCCCAGAAGGAGCAAGAGTGAACGCTTATCGAGAGAAACAAACTCGACATGTGCCCGGCAAATGTGGAGCAAAGTATCATATCACTTTCACTGAAGCGAAGAAATAGGCATCAAGAGGCAAGAAGAGCAAGAATTGAATCAATTAGGAAGATATCCAAGCCGAGAGTTGAAGAATCGCTCGCTCACATAATGCAGAGGCCAAGAAGCAGCACTCTCTCGTGGGTGGCAATCCTCGCGGCCTCCATGCTGATGCTCATCATATCGATCGCAATGATCGCCGAGTGTGATTATGGCAAGAGAACTCAGTACCACGAGCAGGTGAGTACATAACATCTATGATGAGCTGACTATAAAACTGTCCAGAGCTCTGATCTGTAGCGCTAGCTCCACACCCAGAAAGAGCTATCCTGTTTATCCCAACTAATCGTCATTCTATGTGCAACCTTCGAACCAAAAAGGGTGTCCATGGACCCAAAAGCTACAAGTTCGGATTCACTTCCGGCGACCATAAAAATCCACAAGAACGCCATGAGGTGTCCGACGGTTACGGTCACGTGAAGGGCTGGTACTCGTTTGTGGACGCCACTGGAAAGCACCAAGTGGTCCACTACGAGGCGCACCCGAAATATGGCTTCAAAGTCTTCAATCACAAATCGAAAGCCCTTAACAACGGCAAACGCCATTACAACAGCTGAACGGTTGATATATTTATTGATTTATTTATTCTTATTTATTGTAGATAAAAGCTGTATAGAAGGACATAGGAAGGGAGAGAGATAGAGAGAAAAACAGAGCACAGCGTCCATGAGTCTTGAGGCACGCATTCGAGGAGCCAATCAAATGCCAATTACCAAATTAACTTATAAACAGTTTATATCCATCACTACACTGCTTACGAAATATCATAAATTAAACTTTATTATTTATCTGATTGTTAAACTAACGATGGTTGTGCTCAAATTTGGCTCAGACTTGCTGCGGTGGAGGCTGGAATCCGGTGGCTGGTCCCGCACCATTATCGTAGGCTGTCATTCCGAGCACCTTGACCTGGATCGGACCGTACATGCGACCTGGTTGTAGTGGGTCTCGCGCTCGGTCTATGTAAACCTTCACCAAGCCCGCCAGGATGTTCAACCTGAGCCGAAAGCCTTCCCTTGGCCCTCGGGAGTCATACTTTAGATCTGTTATAGCTGGAACGTGCACTGATACGTGTCTGCCGTTTGCGGACAGCTCGCTTACGCCAGTCTCGACCACCGGCTCAAAGGCGCTCGCCTGGTCGATTGTGAGGGCAAGCGCAAATGCGATCGAGGCGAGTCCAATCAGAAGCCTTTGTTGCTTGGTCAAGTTCATCATTTCTATCAGATCTTTAGTCCTCTTCTTCAATTCTATTTTCACTTAACCCAAAACTGAGTTCACTCTTGTTCCAAACACTTTCCAATCCGGCTTACAGTATTTTATGCCAATCGATAATTAGCTGTGCGAAATGTTGCTGTTCCCTTAGGTGCTTGAGTTTCTTTGATTATCCTATTCTATCTCAGCGCATTCGATCCTTCATCAATCGATTGTACTGGTATCTACAGAGTTGCAACTGCTCCAGGTATTTATATCGAAAGGGGTCTTATGTCATACAGTTGGTGAATTCTGGATTGCTGACATCGTGGTATGTAAATTTGCCCCGCATAAACATCTCGATTATCCGGCGATAATATCCGCAACCATCCTGCCAGCGCTGTTCCCAGATCATGGCCGCCGATCGGATGCTCGCTTCGTGTCTCTAACTGCGAATGTAATTATATTATTATCATTTCCATTGACATCAGAGAGCAAGCGTCAACAAGAGCGCAGCAATACCCCTTCCATGAGGCATCAGCCAAATGCGTGGAACTAGACTCTGCAGCTAAAGATCGGCTTCTGTTTGCCGAGTGCATTTTTTGCCTGTCTCGGAACTGACTTGGACGTCACATTGTTGTGCCAGCTTTTAGACATAGGCCTAACTCTAGTCTAATCGATTGCTTTGAATTATCGAGAAATTGTCAAACAATCGAGGTGATGTATTTGGATGAGGCGACACGATTGCTTAAAGCCACTAGCGCTCTCAGGTGGTCATACAGACTCTCTGAGGTGGAGGCAACAGGTGAGAGAACTTCGTGGAAGAAATTTCTCGATTAGAGTCCAAAGGGTAAATGACGTCGAGTTGTCAAAGACTAATCTCGAGACTGTAGCAAACAAATCACATTAAATGGAAGGGATGTGAGACGATGGTCTCATCGTCCACTTCCGGATTTGAGAATGGGAGAGAAAAAATAGGTCTTCCTTCGAGAGATCAGCAAGTGAGTCAAGTTTGACGACTGGGAGAAGTTTTTTTTCTATTTTCACCGTTAGTCAATAATCGTTTCGATTACTGTGCTTTTATTCAACCTTGTGCTTCATGGTTTTTCGTATCCGAAATTCGTCTTTGGGACAGTAGCAAAGTTGAAGTCAACTTTGCTGGTTGATGTAGAGCTAGAGAAAGCTAGAAAAAAATCTGCTGACACGCTTAGTAAGCTGGAACGGGTGCAGGCAATGGGGCTGGCGCGGCCACCAATGGGGCTGGTGCGGCAACAAGTGGTGCTGGTGCAGCAACTGGAACTTGGCCGATGATTGGCTGGTGTCTGATGACTGGCGAGTGGACTGTGTTTTGAATGACTGGCGAGGTGACTACGTGGTCGTGTGCAATTTGGTGTCCAGTTTCAGTGGTGTAGCTCTTGACGTGTGCCGGTGGGGCCGGGTGGACTGTCTGGACTGGGGCTGGAGCTGGCACAGCGGAGACTATGGGCAGAGCTGGTGCGGCTGCCACTGGGGCTGGAGCTGCGACGACTGGGGCTGGTGCGGCCAAAACTGGAGCTGGCGCGACTGGGACTGGGGCCGGTGCAGCAACGACTGGGGCAGCAACGTGCACGGGGGCGTCATGGCGCACCTCAGACTTGAAGGCAAATCCGTTGACGTCTGGGGTCTTTCCAACCACTTGGTCGCCGACCTTCTGGTGTCCCACGATGGCGTTTCCAGTTTGCACAGTCTGCAAGACTGTGGTGGGCGACGCGACTGTGTGCACGGCCGGTGGCTGGGGAATCAAGCGCTGGCTGTGGACCTGTGTGAGTGTGGGCACGGCTGCGACTGCTGGAACCGCGGCAACGGCTGGAGCTGCGGCAACTGGAACGGGCGATTTGGCGGGTTCTTGTGGGTTAAGAAGGCGATTCGCGGGTATCAACAAGGGCGAATCCATAACAGCAGCGGATGCAGTCGAGACGAAGGGTTCCGGTTCAGATCAACGAGTCAGCAATTATTCAGTTGTTCAACTCAATTGAATCACTCAGTTCAATCTCGCATCGTCATGGCTGAGGATCGACCTTCTGGAGCTCGCACGAAGCCTCCTATCGAGATGGTAGAAGCAACATGGAAACTCCACTGGCGGTCAGCCACTGTGGTGGGCCTGATTACTTACCGATTGCGTGTCTTCGCTCACGTGGAGCAGCGGAAGCGACGGCAATTAAAGCTGAAAGGATGATTAGCTTGTACATGTTGTTGCTTTTCTTCTTGTTGGTGCTGCGTGAGATTCCTTGAAAACTCGCTTCGACGGCTGCAACCTATCGGTCGGTGTCACCAAGATTCGTTCGATTCTGGAGGGGCTCTTTCTTGGGGTCTAGTCGGACAAGCGATGTGGACGAGCAGAAGTTTGCGAATGAAACCACTATCCCTTAGGCGCTAGCTCTTATATAGGGAAAATTCAGCCAACTTGAGACGGTGGGGACCACACAAAGTCAAAGTAGGCAGCTTGTTCGTGTTTCAATGCTAGCCCATGACCAGAGAGCGCGTGCCGAGAGCCCTTTGCACGTGCACATTGTTGTTGCACGAGCAACAGTTAGGCGCCAACAGTTAGCCGCCCGCCCATCAAGTGTTGGACCGAGCGCCGCCCCTTCTCGAAATTAACTAGCACTTGTTGAGCAGTGTGCTGAATATCGCACTGTGTCGAGCATCTCAAGGTGCACGTTTATCAAGGTGCCTGCACGAGCGTCTAGGTGTGCGGACTAGCCTGAGATCGGCTAAGTGAAAGTGTGGAGGAATAGAGTGGAGTAAATTGCAAGACAATGTGTAATACAATGTGAAATTTCAAGGGGAAAGAGTAAGAGAGCAAATTTCATACTCTCTCTCTCTCTCTCTCTCTCTCTCTCTCTCTCCCACTCGTCTGGCCAACTGCTGTTGACGCGCCCACAAACAACTGGGCCCGTTTTAATGCGTGCACGATTGAAGGTGAGATTCTTGCCAAACTATCAGGTTTCGATCGTTCAGCGCACAACTTACAACCAGCCGGTGGATGGTCTCTGTGTCTCTCTCATCTACTAATGCCAGCTCCCCTTCCACCTCTCTCTCTCTCTCTCTCTTCTCGCCTTGCCACCAGAAGCCAGCTTATCGTGAGAGATTTGCGCCTAAATAGCTAGTAGTGCATGGTGCTGGTGGTTGTTTGTTGATCTTGGAGCTGGTGGCGCTGAGCGCAGATTTCGATTAGGCCACTTTGGGCTGGTGTGCCGAATTCGAGCCATAGGGAACTTGCCAACTGAAAACAACAGCGACACAAACTACAACAATCAACCTCCGGAGAGTGTAATAAATTGCTGGTTAATGGCATATACAGAGCCCACAGGTTGGAGCTGTGCTGACTTTCTTTCCCTAGCCTTTTCTCTTTCTCTGTCTCTCTTTTGGAGCTCTAGCGAGCGAGTCCATGTAAAAAAGGATGGAGATTTCCCGAGCTCCATAAGACCAGAAAACGCTTACGGCCGCCCGTTTCAAGTTCCCCCGTCTTCGTTGATGGTGCTAGCTTCCCATCCGGCAGGCATTTTTTACAAACCGACTAACGGGATCCGTGCACGTTTTGATCTTGTTCGCGGCCAACAGCTAATTTGCATTCTTTTACACACTAGTTACATGGTGTTCGTCATGCGGAAAATTGTTGAACTCCTTCTTCTTGTGTAGCCGTCATGAATGCTTTCAATCAAACACAATCCTATTCGGGCGAGCTCAAAGAGACGAAGAACAACAATGGCTGATTTTAGAAGCAAAGTGTAGAGAAACGGGCGCTATTTTTCGCCACCAATGGTCCTGACTTTCCATCAGCAACTAGCTTCCCTCTGGCAGAATTCATTTTATTTCATCCCTTTCCCTTTCTTTCCTCCACCCTTGCCCAATGCACACCCAGACATCAAGATGAAAAGGCCAGAGAATGAGGGAGAAATCTTAAGCCACCATTTGGACGTGCTGCAAATGGGCCACAACTATTGTAATATTAAGAGATAGCATTTTTCGGCTTGGCACTTCACACGAGGACCGAAAAACTTTCCCCATTGACAAGAACTCCTTTCCATCTAAACAAATCGAACTTTACGAACAAGAGAGTTCAGGAGCTTGTTCTCTTTCGCTGTGAGACCTTCTTTTCACAAAGTCTCGAGCTACTCTCCCAGCGTTAAGCTAACGGTACGTGACAAAACAAAAAATAACTCAAACTTCACGCCAACAACATTCCTCAACAACTCTTTTCACTTTTCACTCTTCGCTCCTCACCCTCAACTCATTCTTTTCCGAAC
>Ga0058701_10000195_pt1 | contig 50445 bp, 44 predicted proteins | sample AgamicOrMae_FD_97039 | JGI IMG/M metagenome (GOLD analysis project Ga0058701, IMG submission 97039) | Agave microbial communities from Guanajuato, Mexico - Or.Ma.e | ecosystem: Host-associated > Plants > Phyllosphere > Phylloplane/Leaf | place: Guanajuato, Mexico | collected 2012-06-04
ACCTTCAAATGGTGGCTGATCGATTTGGTTGATTGAACCTTGGCCGTTGGTGAACTACTACTGTTTGGTTGATTGGATCTTGGAAGATAATGCAACTGGTGACTGGAGAGTGTCGGTGGATGTCTCTTGATTGTTACGTGTTGAGTGCATAAGAATTTCTCTCTCCTCACCGGCTGGACATGGATAAGTCGACGGCAGACTCAAGAGGGGCAGACTTTTGCAGAGAAAATCTGTGTGTGTGTGTTTGTGTAACTTGAACAACAGGTGCTTGGATTGGCTTGAGATCGTAGCTTGGAGAGATGATATTTGGCGATAGTTATTCTTCTCTCTAGAGTTTCTGGATGTTGGATGTTGGTTGGTGTTCATGAGGGGAAAAAAGGCACTGACACGGGCATGTGGTGAGAGTGTGTGGAGGCGAACGAATGGAGCTTGTTTACACGGCAAAGCGAATGGACAGGAGCGAAAAGTTCGCCATTCGTTGGGCAGCGCGTGCGTTTGAGTCGCGCAATTGGAGCGTGCAGTCCACTGGCATTGGGCATTGGGCATTGGGCTGCCATTTGGGCCAGCTTGTTGCTTGTTGCTTGCTCTAAGGGGCGAGGAAAAAACTGGCCGCGCATCCCAAAGGCGCGCAGGATGCACAGCGGCGAGCGAGAGTGAAACTGGTGTGCAGGCGCTGCTCTGTGCCTGTTTGCTCTGCGCCGGCGGCCCTTAGGGGGAGGAGAATCTGTGCGCAAAAAAGTGAGATTCGCGCACAGAAAGAGACTGTTGATTGTGCACAGTGCACAGTGCACAACTGGCCCAAACAGAACAGGCGAACTGGCGAACAGGCAGCCCCAACCAAGTGGAGAGAAAATTGGTCGGCACAGACTTTTGTAAAATGGCACATAAACCTTTTTGTTGTTGCCTGGCCTAATGTTGTTTGCCTGCCAAGTTTGTCTGTTTGCTCTTCCCTCTTTGTGTTGTTCTTATTATCATTGTCCAGCACTTTTCGCCCTCTCCCCAAATGCTACAATGGAATTTCATTATTCCCTGGCCGCCGCTTGGCCTAAGTGCCAGTGCACGAGAAGGAGAAGGAGCAGGAGCAGGAGAGCGCCACAGAGGAGAGAGAATCTTCCCCAAGGAGGAGGAATAATGATAAAAAAATAATAATAATAATAAAAAATACTATTTCACGGCCAGTCTCTCAGACAGGCAGTCTCCGGGGGAGGAGCGCTCTTCGCTGCACTCTCTTTGATCATTTTGGCCCTCCCAAAGTTCACCAACTCAAGCCAGAGACTGTCTGCCTCTCGAGAGCAGAGCCTTATGGATATGCACACTGAGGAGCTGCTCTTGTGCACATTGAGAAGATTTTTTCCAGCGTTTTTTTATTAGATATGACACTTTTGTCCACGTTTAAACGTTTTCGGCTCATTTACCATTGGGTGCCCGCGTTCCTGCCGGTCGCCTGTGGGCAGCGCGTCGTCCTTCTGTGCCTCTGTGCTGCCTCAAGTGTCGTGATCTACTGGCGCTTTTCTCAATTGGCCGCAACTTTGTGCCCCCACAAGCGAGGGCATCTAATTAAAAGAGCGAGCCAGCCGAGCGGCGCAGCTCCGGCCGATCTGGCTGGCCGCTAATTGGCCGCTCGTGGTCCACTGGCCGAGTGGCGGCCGCGCCGAGCTGAATGAACGAGCTTGGCCGCCGGACAGTGTGCGGCAGGGCGGCCAGACCTGAGGGTCGGCCGGCGGGAGCTGGACTGGCGCGCGAGACTGCCAGAGATAAGCTCCTCAGGCTCAGGGCTCGATGGGCGAGGCGATAAAACGGTGAATAGGCGGCGGGAAATGAATAAAACGCTGCATAGTCTGGGGCACTCGCTCCTTAGGGCTGCCCTAAGAGCAGAATGCCCTAAGCGGCGAGAAGCAGAGCCAGAGAGACGTCTCAATTTGAGGGCGTCTGCGGCACTTGCTGCTCGCTGAGCTCCGTATGTGCGCCAGCGAACTGTAGTCTGGCGCACAGATTGCGACCAGATTCGCCGCCCGTTTCGCCGCAGCTCCACTCTGGCCCGCCGATTGCACTTTGGCAACGAGCGGCCAATCTGGCCCAGCGGCGCCACCAAAGCAAAGCCCACCGACAGCCAGCGGCGCGCTCAACAGGAGAGCCAAACCGAGCCAGTCCTAAGGAGAGCCAGCTCAGAGGAGAGGCAGTTCAGTGGAGGGCGGCCCACTGGAGGCGGCGCGCAAACAACAGGCACCCCAATGGTCACTGGCTCGCTTTATTATCGCCTCGCCCCCTCGCCAGTGGGACGCAATCCGGCCGGCGCAGACGGGGGGCGGCCAGCCGCAGAGGGAGATGCGGCGCCAGGCCGGCCGCTCTGCAATTTGGCCTCTGCTCGCGCTGAGCTGGGCCCGGATGAGCGCCGGCGGAGGAAGCGCTGGTGCTGCGGCGCCCACTCGAAAACACACATCGTTTGACGAGGCCCACTCGGCGCCAGAGCCACTCGAAGGCACACACGAGGGCCCATTGGAAAGTACAGACTCAGAGGCACAAAGGCGGAGACGAAGGCGCCTTCAAAGGCACGGGCGGCTGCAGCCGGAGCGCCCAATTGTTGTGTCTGCGGTGTGTTAAGTGAGTGCCGAGTGGGACGGTCGTGTGGCGGCCGATCAGGCGGATTTGGGCGCCCCTCAGCTGCACTCAGCCCTCAGCTGAAGCTCCTCGGCTTGTCCTACGCCCAAGGAGAGCCCATTGCACGCCTCTGGGGCACTTGTTGCGCATGCTCGCGTCTCAGACGCGGGAACAGGTGTGCGGGACGGACCGGCGGGCGGCCTGTGAGCGGCGGGCCGTCCGAACGTCTGTCTGCGGTCGCCGAGGGGCCGGGCACGAGCGGAGGCGCGAACGAGCCCGAAGGGAGCCGAGGCTGAGGCGGCGGGCCGGCCGCTCGAGCGAACTTGTGGCGGCGAACTTGCAGCGGCGAACTTGCGCAGCCTCAAACCTGAGGGCGAGCGAACTTGCAGCTCTAAAGCTGAAGGCGAGCGAACTTGCGGCAGCGAACTTGGAGAGGCAAAGATGAGCGAGCGAAAGTGAGCCACAGACGAGTGCGCGGCCGGAATGCGTTGCGCTCGGACGGCCAGCGTGTTATTAGGCGGGCGCCCATTTGGCAGCCTGTTGGCGCGGCGCCGACGCGCATGCCAAGCGAATTGTTCTCGCCTTGTCTCCTCTTTGTCCGCCCGGCTGGCTGCCAAATGCTGCCAAAAGCTGCCAAATGCTGGCTGAGAGGCGCGCCGGTGGAGCTGGAGCGAACTGTGGGGATTTGCGGCGAACTGTGGCGAATTGGGCGCGAATTGCAGGTTGCAGCGCCCGCTGGTTGCGTGAATTGGCCGGAGGCGCGCCCGCAGCCTCGGGAGAGAGGCGGCCCCATTGGGCGCTGGTGCGGAGCGGGAATGCGAGCGGCGGCGGGCCGAAAGCTGGCCCTGCTCGCAAGTCAGTCCCGCTCGTCTGCGGCCGGGCCGGCCCCAGGCGGCCGTACACGTGCACGGCCCGAAGCGGCTTCGGGCGCACACACTCGGGCACCATTACGCCATCTCGTTGGTGTGCCCGCGAGCAATTTGGGCGCAACTGGTAGCAGCCTCAGTAGTAAGTAGTGAGTAGTAGTAGTAGTAAGTGGTGCTGGTTGCAAGCTGAAAGGGGCCTATTATATTCTCTTTATTATTATAATTTCGCTATTATTTTGCCTAAGTTCCAATTTGTTCTCCTGCTACTGCTCACTTTTTGTCTCTCTTCTTTGGGCGGCGACTGCCTCGAGTGTAATCTATTTCCATCTGGTGCTCGCCGGCCGGCCGGCCGAGGTGGCAAACTAAACAAAACGGGGGGAGAACAAAAACAATCACCAATCGCTCCAGAGGCGCTCCAGTGGCCGCCCATTATTAGCTGGCCCGGTGGGACTGGGGCGGGCGGAAAGTGGCGAGCAAACAACAGGTTGCTGCGCACAGTGAGCGGTGGGCGTGCGAGTCTGGCTACTGTGCTTCTGTTCTATTGGTTGGCTGCCAATTGTGCGTCGGGCGAGCACGATTCTTGCAGCTCAGAGAGCCACAAGAATGGCCGGCGAGCGTGCGAACCTCGAGGACACGCGAACGGCCGAGGAGAAGTCGTTCTCACACTTTGCTGGCCACACCAATCGATGGGCGCCCATCCCGTCGGCTCGCTGGCCCGTCACGCGCAGACAGTCTCTGGCCGGCGGACAGTCTCTAGCCCACAGACAGTCTCCTAACTGCAGACACTTGCCGGCCGACAGACAGTCACAGCCAGAGCGCCTGTTGCTTCTGGTGGTGCGGCGGGCCCGCCGGGGGCAAGGGCGGCTGGCCGTAGGTCTGCGGCTGGTAGGCGGCGGCCAGTTGGTGGGGCTGGGGGCCGGTGGTGCTCATGGTTGGGCCGGCGAGACTGTTGCTCGCGTAGTGCGGCTGGCCGGCGGGCAGGTGGCTGTTGGCCAGCGGCTGACTGTTGTGGGCGGCGTTCTGGGGGTGCTGAGGGTGCTGCTGGTGCTGAAGTTGCTGGGCCGGCTGGGCTTGGGACTGGGCTTGGGACTGGGACTGCGAGTGGATGGAGCGCACGATGGGGATCTTGCGCTCGCTGCAGATGCACCGATTGCACGCCCACTCGGCCGACTGTTCGCGCAGCAGCAGGTCGCAGGCGAGCTCGGTGAGCCCGGAGCAGTGCCGGTGGTAGTAGGACTCGCAGCCGGCTCGGCAGGCGATCTTGGGCTCGGCCGCGTACACTGGCTGGCGGCACTCGGCGCAGTAGGCCACAATGGGCTGCTGCTGGGGCGGCGCTTGTTGCTGGTGCTGCTGCTGCGGCTGCGGCTGAGGCTGAGGGGGCGGCCCCTGCAGGGCTTGGCTCTGGTTGGGCTGCTGCGGGCCGGCGGGCGGCGGCGACATGTACGCGGGAGGGGGCGGGGCGGGCGCGAAGTAGCGCTGGTTCGGGTGCGGCTGCGGCGGGGGCGGGGCCTGCGCGGGCGAGTGGGGCAGCGAATGTTGGTGCGCGTGTGAGTGCGAGTGCGAATGCGAGTGTGAATGCGGGTGCGCGTGCGACTGGGCCAGCGAATTTGGATGCGGGTGCGCGGCCGCGTGCGCGTTGTGGTGCGGCGGGCCGGGGGGCGGCATGGGGGACATGCGGGCGGACTGCAGTGCGTGCGGGGGCGGCGTCGCCGTGTAGGGGCCGTGCAGCATGGGGCCCGACTGCTGCACGGGCGAGTGCCCGCCCCCCGCGCCGTAGGGGGGCGGGCCGGGCAGGTGCTGCGGCTGGCCGTGCATGGCGTGCTGCTGCGGGCTCTGGCCGTGCGGCGCGCCCATCATGGCCGGCGAGTGGGCGTGCGGCGGCGGGCCCGCACTGGAGCCGATGGGGCCCATGGGCGAGCTAGCGGGCATCAGGTGCATGGGCGGCGGGTGCTGGTTGATCTGGTGCTGGTTGCTCACCGGAATGGGCTGGTCGTCGTCGAAGGGGTTGGAGGCGACGATGGTGCGCGCGCCCATCGTCTCCAGACTGTCGAGGGGGCCCCCCCTTGGCACTCCTGCCCCTGCTCCTGTTGCTCGGCGCTTCTTGGCCCGGCCGGCCGAGCCAGCGCCGCGGACACTTGTTGGCAGCGTCTGGTTGTTGGCCGCCGCCACAATGGCCGCGCTGGAGTCCTCCTTGCGTGTGTACTTCCTCGTCGCTTTCTTCACCTTGGCCTCCATTGGGCGAGCGCGGAGGCTGCTGTCTCGCTGCCGCTTCTGCTTTGGCTGCTGCCTGTGACTAGAGCTTGTGTGTGAGTGTGAGTGGCAATTTTCTCCCCCTCGTCTCTCTTCTATCTTGTTGTTTTCTTTTCCTTTTTATATCTTCCGAGCAACCTATCTCTCTCGCTGGAGGAGCTCCCTTTGCTCTAGTATTTTGCTCTCAATTTGCGCCTTCTCTCTGTGGGCCCGCTTGGCTTTGGCTAATTTTTCTCTCTCTCTCTCTCTAATAACACATCAACTTGCTGGCCGCCTACTCGCGGCGCTGGCAAACCAATGGCCAAAGCGGCGGGCCCCTGGCCGCCGAGGAGCGTCTCTGGCGGCGGTGCGGTGAGCCCGCGCGCGTCCACTGCTGGTGTGCAGTTGGCGGGTTGTGCGCGCGCCGCCTGCGAGTTGGGGCCGCGCGAACGGCCGCGCACGAGAGACTGGGGCCGCTGCAGGCAGGCGAAAGCTAGCAGGCAGCGCACAGAACCAAGCAGGCAGCGCGCAGAAGCAGGCAGGCAGCAGGCAGAGTGTGGCAGCGTTGCGCGGCCTGCAGGCAGGGCAGTGCGCGCGAGCCAGCGCCTCAGAGGCGGCCAACAACAACAAGGAGCGAGGAAAACAACAACAAAGCCGCACTCTCGGCGGCCCCAAACTGCGCCGCCACAGCCACGGTTGTTGGCGGCGCGAGGCTGTGCGCCCAAAGGGCCGCCCCACTGGCCAGCCCACAGCACAGGACGTGGCCGCGGCCGGGGGGCCGCCCGAAGGGCCAGCCGCGACCCAGCGCAGCCAGTCGGCGGCGACCGTGGTCGCCCCTTGTGGAGGCGCCGCCGCCGCAGCTGGAGCTGGAGCTGAGCGCCGGCCTGTGGCGGGGCCGCGCTGCGCAGAGCAGCCGCCGGCCGCCCACCGGGCCCGAGCTGGCGCACAAAGAGCCACGGGCCGCCCTCGGCGGCACAGCAGCACCGCGCTGGCCCCAGGCTGCCGGAACGTCGGCGCCGGGCCGGCCACCGCGGGGGCCAGATGGACATTTTGTGCTCGAGGTGGCGGGGCGCCCGCGGGCCGGGAAGTGGCCGGGAGGCGGCGGGCAGTCCTCCCGCGACGGTGGACGCCATTGTGCGGCCTCGCTCGCAGGCCCTCCCCCTGCACTGAGGCGGGACTGTCTTGCGCACTGGGCCGCTCGCACACCCGCCGCTGGTTCGCCCACGAGCGCGCGCGTCTTAATTTGCGCAAATCTGTACGCAGTTCAAGGCCATATTTCGGCAATTAGTGTGCCTCCGGCTGGCACGCGCACCGCTGCCTCCCCCCTGCCGCCCCCTCGCTGAAAGTAAACAAACGCGGCCAGCCTGCAACTGTGGCCCGTCCGTCCTGGTCTCTGCTCGATTTCGGTGCCCGATGGTCGATTGTCCGCCTTCAAGCTTCTAGCTTCGAGCCTCGAAGTTCGAAGTTCGAAGTTCGAACACCCATCGCTCGGCCGAGCCGTCGGAGTGGGCGCCGGGCGGTCGGGGAGCAGCGGATTAAAAGGCTGGCCAGCTAAGAGGTGGAAAGTCAATAAGAGAAACTCGCTTAATAAGACACACTTGGCTAGACTCTCAAGCCAAGACTCACAAGCTGAGACTTTTGAGTTGACACAGACGAGCTGAATTGGAAAAAGGTGGCCCTCGTCTGGAGGGCATTGAGTTGGATTTATTTATCTCTCGCGCGAGAAGAGAAAACTCTCCTCTTCTCGCCTCCATCTGCTTGCGGGCGCCAATCTCGCCTCCTGGCCGACTTTGTACATGGCATAATTTATCCTAATCTCTAATCTGAGCGAGTTTGCGGGGATTAGCGCGCAAGTGTGGCCACTTGCACTCATCTGGCGCTCATCTAGCTCGAGAGAGCAGCCTCACAGCTCGGTTGTCTCTAAATTTAAAATGCTCAACTTGCTGAGACTGGTCTCGAATTGGCTAACTTGGTGTTGTTGTTGTTGTTGTTGTTGTGGCACTGAAACTTTGGCTTGTCTCTCGTGATTGGGCGCCTGTTGCTGTCTAAGGTTGGCGCCCACGATGATTCCCTCGTTCACGTCGGCCCCGTTCGAGTGGATGAGCACCTTGTGCTGCTTGGCTTGTTGTGTGGCCGTTGTCGAGCTTCCGTTCGGCGGCTGCACAAACACGCACTTCTGGCCCAGCTGGCCAGCAGACTTGCTCTGCCCGCCCGCCTGATACTGTGTCTGGTGGGCACCAGTTGCCAGGTTTCCGGCCAGATTTCCGGCCAGATTTCCGGCCAAATTTCCCGCTCCACTGGGGCCTCGCTTGCCCATAAAGCTGGTCGCTGTGTTCAGGATCACTGGCAAATTTGTCTGGCGCACTTCCGGCCGGTCTGTGTAAATGGTGACCTCCTTGAAGGCGGCCTTGGTGCTGCCGAAGGTGGAGGAGCAGTCCTGTTTGGCGGCCAGCCTGCCAAGCGACTTCTGTCTGGCCAGCTGGGCGGCCTGCTCGGCGGCTGCCATGCGGCTGCGCGACAGTGTGCGCTGTCCGCCCGCACACAGACCCTGCCGCTCGTTCGTAGTGGAGGCCGAGCCCGAATTGGAGCCCGAATTTGAGCCCGAGCCCAAACCGGAAGCCGAAGCGGAGCCGGAAGTGGAGGAGCGCGACACTTGGCCCTGCGAGGAGCTGGAGAGCGAGTCGCGCGGCGTGGCCGTGCTGGCCGCATTGTAGTTGGCCATCCTAGTGGTCGACGGCGAGCTCGCTTGGTGCTGCTGCTGCTGCTGCTGCTGGCCCTTCCGGTTGGGGCTGAGCTCAAGCCGGTTGTGGGCGTGGCCCTGGTGGGGCAGCATGCCGGCGAGCGAGTGGGCGAGCTCGCTGGCGGCGCTGGGCGAGCTCGGCGAGCTTGACTCCGAGCGGCTGGAGAGCTCGAGCTCGTGGTCGGGCGGGCGCCGCTGGCCACTGGCCGCGCTCTTGGGCTGCTTGGGGCCCGAGCTGGCCTGCTGCTCGGCCCCACAGACTCCCCTCGGCTGGCCCAGCTGGCTCGCCTGCTGGCCAGACAGGCGCGACGAGGGCCTCTGGTAGTGCGGCTGCTGCTTGGCCGGCGAGCCTCTGCCTCCGTAGGCTATCCGGTTGCAGTCCTTGTCTGGCTGTGCGGGCTCGCGACTTCCGCCCAGCCAGTCGATGGGCTGGCCGCCGGAAGCCACCCTCTGGTGGACCCAAATGGGATTGGGGTCCTGCGAGTGGCGGTTTGTGTTTGGCAGGTGGCTGACGTGCGCGTCCAAGTCCACGGGCTCCAGCGTGCACAGCGAGCCTGGTCCCGCGCGCGCGGGCGACCCGAACGCGTTCACTGCGACCGCCTTCAGCTGGCGCTCGTACCGCGTCCGCTGGTTCACGCACAACGCTATGACGAGCACCAGAATGAGGGCCAAAAAGGAGGACACGCCCAGCAGGCCTGTGCGGACCTGGTCGATTGGGTCAACCAGCGCCCCGCCCACTCCCGCGCCCAACGGCAACTGGGCGGCCTCGCTGGAGAGCACGTGGAACTCCTTGTAGAGTTCGTCCAAGTACTCGATGTTGTTGTCAATCATCGTCAGCACCTTGTCCACCTCGATGATGGTGTTGTCCTCGGGCCTGACGAAATGGAGAAACAAACTGGTCTTCTTCTTGTCCACCGTTCCGTCGTGGTTCTCGAAATACTTGTAGCTGTCTATGTTGACGATTGCGCCCGTGATGTTGCCAAAGACACTCCTGAACTTGTTGAACCTCTGGCGCAACTCCTGAGGCGTCAGCCGCAGCACAAACTTCACCCGCTGGTCCTGCCGCAACAGGTAGATGAGCACTCGCGCCCGGTCACTCAGCCCCTCCGGGTCTCTGGCGGCCACCTCGAACTCGAAGTAGCCCTTCATGTGTTTCTGGGGGTCGAAGTTGAGCGAAATCTCGCCCGTCTGCTCGTTTATCACGAACAAATCCTCCCCACTGCCACCCAGCGGGCCCAACTCTTCCACTGGTCCCTCCAGCTCGTTTGCTGGGCCCGCTTGGCTGTCGGAGGTTTGCGCGCCCGCCGAGCCCAAGCTGCTCGAGATGAGGCCACTTTTGGGCCCGGCAACTGTGTCTGGGCCTTGCTGGTGGCCACCCACACTGCTGAGCTGCTCGTCCGACCCTAAGGTCTGCCTCTTTCGGAGTCTCGCGGGCGCCTCTTGGGCTCGCCCGTCCACGCTGTTCGTCTGCAACCACTGCTCAGAGGGAAGGACCAGATTTCTCTTGATCGGCTTCACGATGCTGTAGCTCACCTGGCCGTTCAGGTCGGCGTCCGAGTCGAGCGCCTGGACGATCATGAACACGGTTCCAAAGTCCGCCTCTGTTGTTATGCCGCCCGTGTAGATCCGTTGGGTGAATTTGGGCGCATTGTCGTTCACATCCTTGATCCTGATGTTCACCCTCAACAAACTGCGATCCGAGGCGAGCAACGAGCTGAAATGGGCCTCCTGCAACTGGTACATGTCGAGCTGGGCCGGCCGGCTCACTGGCAGCTGTTCGGGCTGCTCGGTGGGCGGGGCAGATTTCGGGCCCGCGAGGTTAGCCGGCGGGCCTTTGCGGGCGTTCGATGAGTTTGTGCGCGCGTTTGCGCTCGGGAACTCGCCCGCCAGCGGCGCCGCCCCCTGCGACTCGGGCTGGGCGTGGCGGTCGCGAGCGTGCGCGCCCGCCCTTTGTTTATCTTGTTTATCCTGCATTTGTTGTTGTTGGCAATTGTTGCTCGCTTGTACTATTAAAGTGTAGTTGGCCTTTTTCTCCCTATCTATTTGCTTCTGGTTGGTCAAACGGTGCGTATATTTATCCAGAGCGAACGCCTGCTCGTGATCGTCGCCGTCGACGATGTAGTAACAAGGACTGGTGGCAGCCAGCCGGTATCCCGTGCCAGCACTAGAGGCGCCCATCTCCTGGCCATTGATCAGGGCCGGATCATCGTCAAGATTGCTCGTCTGAGTCAGCGTGAACCACTCGTTTCCGGGGGCCTGATTCTCAGTGAACTGTAGTGCCTGTTCCCGTTGGTTGTCGGCGAACTCTGGCTGGTAGGAACCCGAGTTGACGATCATGATGTTGATATCAATATCGCTGGCCAAGCTGGTTGGTCTACCCGAGTCTTGAGCTTGAACCCTCAGCGTGTAATACCTCTTCAATTGTCTGTTGAACTGTCTGGCCGTGCTGATGACTCCCGTGAACTTGTCGATCTTGAAGGACTGCCAATCGTGTTGTTGTTGTCCTTGGGGGTTGTGTTTCATCGAGTGTGGCTGCTGGTTGGGCAAGAGGAAGGAGCCAGGCCCATTGATTGGCGTCTGCTTGAGCGAGTAGTGCACCTCGCCGTTGGGTCCATGATCCAGGTCGGTGGCCTCCACCTGAGTGACGAAGGAGCCCAGGGTGGCGTTCTCCATGATTCTGATGGTGTGGTTGAGGGCCGGCCGGACGAATTGGGGCGCGTGGTTGTTGACGTCCTGGACGCAAACGTTGACCAGCTTCACCGAGGACAGAGACACGGGCTGGCCCCTGTCTGTGGCCCTGATCAAGATCGAGTAATTGCCCACCTTCTCTCTCAGCGACTGAACCACCATCAGGTGCCACTGTTGCGCCCTTCGAGGCTCGCCACTGCCACTCTCTAGGGCGCCCCCTTGACTGCCCCCAATGGGACTGCTCGAGTCCGTGGTGGCAAGCTCGGCCGCGGCCGGCAAGGCGCTGGTGGCCGCCGTCGAGTCGCCCAGATGGTAGGCCCCGCTCAGCGACCACTCGGTGGACGAGCCCAGAACGGAGGGGGAGCTTGGGTGCTGCTGCTTGGCTTCGGGCGGACTCAGGGGGCTGAGGCCGAAGAGCTCGTTGTGGGGCAGGTTGTTGATGATGGCCAGGTCCACCTGGCCGTTCAGCGTGTCCGGGTCGTCTGCGTCTGTGGCTGTGAGGGTGAGCACTGGCTCGTGGGGCTGCTGGAACTCGGTGATGAAGAGACACTCGGCGAGCGGCAACTCGAGCGGGCCCTGCGAGGCCATGGCCTCGTCGTAGCTCGGGTAGCTCGGCTGCGGCGCCGCCAGCGCCTGGAACAGGTGGCGCGCCGTCGAGGCGGCTGAGGTGGCAAGACTCGAGGCGCCGCCGCCGCCGCTTAGCTCCGGAGGGCCAGCCGAGCTACTGGCCGTCAGCTGGTGCACGTTGGTGGTCACCAGGGGGGCGTTGTCGTTCACGTCGGTGACCAGGATGGTCACTTGGGTGAAGGCGCGGCGCGACTCGCCGGTGGAGTAGCCCAGGTCGAAGTTGTCGCAGGCCTCGATGATGAGGTTGTACTGTTTCTGGTGCTCGCGATCGAGCGGCCCAGCCACCGAGATGACGCCCGAGTCGCGCTCGATGCGGAACTTGCCCGCCGAGGTGCTGCCGTCCAGCAGGTAGGTGACGCGGCCGTTGTTGCCCAAGTCGGCGTCCTCGGCGCGCACGAAGGCGATCGGGTGGCCGATGGGCGAGTCCTCGCGGACGCGCGCACTCGCCCCCGGGCCCAGCAGGGGCAGCTCGTCGGGCGCCACGCCCACGTGCGGGCTCGAGCCCGCGCCCGCAAGTGCTTCGCCCGGCTGGTCCGAGCCGGTGAGCAGCCGCAGTCTGTAGCTGCTCGGCGTGGTGGCCGAGCCAGCCGTGCCCGCTGGGGCGCCTCCCGCGCCCAACAACTCGGCCGCACTGGCCGGCAGGTGGTTGGCGGGCGGCCCCGCCCCCTCGCTGGCGGCGCGCGCGTCCGCCGGCCCGCCCAGCAGGTGGCGCTGTCTGTTGTGCGCGTGGCCCGTCGGGTGGAGCTGCTGGCCGCCCAAGCTAGTAGCTGGCAAGAACGAGGAGCCGTTCAGGAAGATTGGGTTGTTGTCGTTCTCGTCGCGGACCGTTATCAGCAGCTGGGCGGTGCCGCTAAGCGAGGGGGCGTGGCCCGGGCCCGGCTGGTCCTCGGCCCTGAGGGTGACGTTGATCATTGGGAAGAGCTCGCGGTCGATCTTGTCGTTGACGGTGACCTCGCCCGAGCGCGGATTGATGCGAATGAGGCGAGCCAGTTCGCCGGAAGTCGCCTCGAGACTGTAGCGGAGGCTCTTGTTGAGGTCTCGGTCGTCGGCCTGCACAGTGATGACCGAGGTGCCGCTGATTGAGTTCTCGTTCACCACCGCCTTGTAGACTGGCCGCCTGAAGGTGGGCCTGTTGTCGTTGACGTCGGTGATCCTGATGATGAGCTGCGTGCTGGCCACCTGGTCGCCCGTCTGCGCGGCCAAGTCCTCCACTTGGAGCCGAAGTTTCACCTGGTCAAACAGTTCCCTGTCCAGCGGCTTGCTCACCCGCACACTGCCCTCCTGTGGGTCGATGGCGAAAGCTTCCCGGAAGAGACTGGGCTCCAGCAGGGCGAGCTCCTCGTTGCGCGCCTCCGAGCGGGCCCAGTTGATCGAGAAGCGCAGCTGGGCGCTCGAGTCGAGGTCGTGCGCCTGGACGCGCGCCACCAGCTGGCCAAAGGGCGCGTCCTCGCTCACATAGACTGGCCCCAGCGCCTGGAAGCTGGCAAGGCCGCCGGAAGCAGAGGCCGAAGCTGAGCTTGAAGCCGAGTTCGAGCTCGAGGCTGAGCCGGAAGTGGCGCGCGCCTGCTGACTTGTGGGCGTGCCCCCGAGACTTAGAAGACCCACGAACTCAGGCGGCTTGTTGTTCACGTCCAGCAGGCTGATGTTGACCAGCGCCGAGGCCGAGCGCTGGCTCGGCCCGAAGTATCCGTCTGAGGCGAGCACCGTGAGCAGGTAGTTGGTGCGCCGCTGACTAGCCGCCGGCCAAGTCCAGCCCAAAGGAGCGCCCAAAGTCGAGCCGGAAGCGTTGGCGCTCTGGCTCGCCACCGCAGACACTTGGCCCGTAGCCAGCTGGCCCGCAGACGACACTTGCTGCTGCTGCTGCACTTGCACCATGCTCAATCCCGCAGCCACGCCCCCTCCACTGCTCAAAGCCACACCCCCGCCCGATCCTGCCCTGTCGATGTCAAGGCTGGCGCCGCTTGCCACTGAGATTAGGCCCGTTTCCGAGTCGATGACGAACTTGTCGCCGGCGCCGGAAGCGATGCGGTAGGTGACCCGCGAGTGGGTGGGCGAGTGGTCGTCGTCGTGGGCCTGCACCTGGAGGACGGGGCTGCCCTCGCGCGCGTCCTCGCGCAACACCTTAGAGTAGATTGGGCGCGAGAACACTGGCGCGTGGTCATTGCGGTCGTACACCTGCACGAGCACCTGGGCAGTGTCCCAGAGTGGCTCAGGCTGGCCCGCGTCTGTGGCCCTGACGGTCAGGTTGAAGAGTCTGGAGTCGGCGCGCCTTTGGGCGATCTTCTCAAAGTCCAGCCCCACCTGCTCCGCCTTATCCCTCTGGTCCTTTTGGTCCTTCTGGTCCTGCGGCTGGCCCTCATCTTTGGCCGCTTCTCTGCCCAGACCGTCTGGCTGGTCTTCCTGAGAATGCTCCGGCGAGCTTGGCGCGGAATTGGGCAAGCTTGGCGTCGGACCGGAAGGCGAGCTTGAGAGCGAGCTTGATGGGCGAGGCGCCCTGATGCGGATGCGGCCCGTTTGCGGGTCGATGGTGAAGTTGGCCTGCGGGTCGCCGGCCACGATGGAGTAGGTGATGCGGGCGTTCTCGCTGCCCGGCGCGTCCTTGTCCACGGCCTGCACTTGGAGGGGCGACTGGAAATCGGGCTCGTTCTCGTACACGAACGCCTCGTACTTGTCCAGCAGGAAGCTGGGTCGCTGGTCGTTCACGTCGGCGAGCACAATCAGCAGCTGGGTGGTGTTCCTGTTGCCCAGACCGTTGTTGTCGCGCGCCTCCACAATGAGGTGATGTTGGGCGCCCGTTTCGCGGTCAAATCCATGCTCGTTGGTCCTCAGGGTGATCACGCCAGTTTGCGGGTCCAGCCGGAACTTGTTCGCCCGCTCGCCCCTAATCTCAGTGTACCTGATGCCCTGCGAGCCGAACGGGCCCGAGTCCAAGTCTGTGGCTCGGACGGCGCAAATGTGCATCCCCCGCTGGGCGTTCTCGGGAATCTCAACGCGGTAGAGCTCGCTCTCGAACTGCGGATAGTTGTCGTTCGCGTCCTTCAGGTACACAGTCACCAGCGCCCTCTGCTGCTTGCCTTTAGATGCAACTGTTGCCGATTTAGCCGCCCCCAAGCTCTGGCCCTCATTGTCAACTGTTGGGGCGTACTTCTCGCGCGCCACTATCACCACGCTCAGCTCCTTGGTGCGCTCAAAGTCGAGCAGGCGCGCCTGCTGCGCGCCCAACGCGCCGCTCACCTTCAGCATCACGTTCGCCTCGTTGGTGGCCTCGCGCGGCCACACCTCAAACAGGTGCCCATGTTCGCCCTCCAAGTGCAGCGTGAACGTCCCGTTCGTGCCCTGGTCCCCGTCAAAGACCCTGATCGCCGCCGGCGAGCTGCTGAGCGAGCTGCCCAGCGAGCCGCCAAGCGAGCTGCTGCCACTTCCGGCCAGATTTCCAGGACTTCCGGCCGCACTTCCGGCCCCAGAGGGAGCCACTGGGAGCAGCTGGACGAGCGACTCGCCGGGGCTGTTCTCTGGCAGCTCGGCGAAGTAGTGCGCCTGGCTGAAGGTGGGCAGCTGGTCGTTCACGTCGGTCAGAATCACCGTCAGCTCGGTGCTCACGCTCGCCTCACTTCCGGCCGCAGAGGAGCTTCCGCTTGCAGACGAGCTTCCGGTTGCGCCAACTTCGCTGGCGCGCACCTGCAACACGTAGGCGCCCGCGCCAGCCCGCGACCACTGTCTCTCGGGGCCCTCCGAGTGGCCGGCGGTTGGCGCTGAGCCGGCGCCTGAGCCGGAAGCGGAAGTGGCCTCGCGGTCGAGTGGGCGGGCCACGCTGATCTCGCCCGAGTCGCTGCCGATGGAGAAGAGGTTGCGCTCGGGGCCAGACTCGTGCCCATTCACCGAGACGAGCGCGTACTTGATGGCCCTGTTCAGGCCTCGGTCGCCGTCGATTGCGGCCACACGAACGATCGGCGAGCCCACCGGAAGGTCCTCGGGGATGCGCGTGATCGAGGGCGCAAAGGTGAACAGCGGCGGCTGGTCCTCGCAGTCCTCAACGCTGACCATGATCGAGGTGCTGCTCGAGAGCCGCTCGTGCTCGGCCGCCCGGTCGATGGCGAGCACGCGCAACTGGTACAACTGGCGCTGCTCGTAGTCCAGCCGGCCGACCAGTGTGATCACACCGCGACCCTCAACCGTCTCGATGGCGAACATGCCGCCCACAGACTGCTGCTGCTGCTGCTGACCGGAAGTTGCCAGTCCAGCCTCCTCTGAGCCAGCAGCCCCAAGCTCGTCCAGCTTGTAGATCACCTGGCCGAAGCGACCCTCGTCCGCGTCGCTCGCCTCAACCGTCTCGATGATTAGGGGCGCCTGGGCGTCCTCGCGCACACTTATGGCCGTCCTGTGCGGGTGGAACAGTGGATAGTTGTCGTTCACATCCTCCACCTGTTTGGTTGACCATTTTATTTGGGTTTCGTCACATTTTCCAGTTCGATTTTTGCAATTTGGACATTAATTTGGACATCAAATTTGGACGCAACGAGAGATGGTTAGTGGGAGTGCTCTTTTTCTCTAATTTCCTGCTTTTCCACCTTCTCTTTGCAAGAAAAAGCAGCCCAGTGATGAACTCTCGATAAGTCACTGTGTGTTTTTGGAATTTTTCGAGTTTTAGAGTTTTATACCCAAGATCTCGAGCATGAATAGAGATTGAGGCAAGTTTAGAGCAAGTTTGCATGATTTCTCCTCAAGAAAAAGGGCATTTTTCCAGTTTTTCCAGTTTAAACTGGCCCAGACACACCCCAGCGGCTCAATTTAGAGAGGAAGTCGCCGAGAAAAGAGAGTAAAAGGGGGGAAAAGAGTAAAATTTCATATCTCGTGGCGACATCTCGAAACGCAGCCAGTCCTTGTCTGCGGCGCGCCTCAAGCTCCCTTTTCTTTTTATGCCTGAAAATGCACACAACTTTCGCCACAGTACAACCCTTGGCCCCATTCTACACTGTAGACACTCCTCCCAGCTGCTGCTCGTCTTGAGGGGCAGTCTCTGCAGCCCAGGCCGCTGTTTATCTAGACGGCCGGAAGGTTCACACGGCCGCCGTTTGGTAAGCTCGAGCGCTGGCCAACGATGGCGCTCCTTGGTCGCCGGTTGAGTTAGCTAGCAGCTCCTCAGCTCGTTGTGGCTCTCCTGCGGAAACAAGTGGAAGAGGAGCCACTTTCAGCCGCCACCTTAGCCTCCAGGCGACTGGGACGGACGGCTACTTGTTGGTAGTCTGTTGGAATCTTCTGGCTTAGCCTTACCAAAGCTCAGCCTTGCTCAGCTTGGCACAGTCACACAAGTGGTCGAGCCATAATTTATGGCCACACCAAGCGAGCAGTATCAACAAGTGTTTAGTTTGCAGGAATTATCTTCTGCTTGGCGGCTCTTTGGAGGCTTCTTGGGCGCTTCTTCTCGCCGAGCTGGTCCACTGGCCAATGTTGTGTTCTCACACAAGCTGGCAACTAGCTAGTTTGCGCTCGTCTGATTGCCGCAAAATGGGCGCAAAGCTTTGGGCGGAGAAGCTAAGCTTGGACGAAACTCGATGGGGAAGCCAAATGATAAAGTGGGAGAGAAATTCACGGCAACTAATGAGCGGCGGCTGCAAAGAGGCGGCCAATTCTCGATGGTCTGAAATAGAAAGTAGAAAGAGGAAAGTGGAAAGTAGAAAGAATTCGGAAAGTAAAATGTGGAAAGTGGCATCTTTGGGCAGCGTCATTTGGCGGACGGAAAGCGGAGACTGGACACTGGAGACTGGAGACTGTCTTGGAGTAGAAGTTGAGTGCCGAGGAGAGTGTCTGGTGCCACTTAATGTCTTGGCATTGCCTATTTGTGTGGCCTGGCCGGCGGAGTTTGCCCAGCTGAGCACTGGCACACACAGACAAAGACCACCGGCCGACTTGTGACTGTCGGCGGACGCTCGAGGCGAGTCCAGATTGGTCGTCGGCGGCCAAATGATGATAACAATCGAATTGTTTGCCTATTGCGTCGGCCCATTGCAAGTGTTTGGCTCGACCGGCGTGGATTTGAGGCTGAGTTCGGCGAGCCAGAAGGAGTTGGCCAAACAATTTCATCTCCTCATGAAATCATCTTTCTCTCTCTCTTGGACTAGCCTCCAAGTGGAACTCTGGCGAGCTGCTGGCCACTTTTGCGCCCTTTCTGTTTGCCTCCGAGTTGCGGCCAGCCAGCAGTTGGAAAGGAGCACTTGGAGGTTGGCCGTTTGGAGAGGAGGGAAAATAACAACAAGGAGGAGAAGGAGAAGGAGGAAAATGGGACCAGCCGGAGCAGAGCTGGCGAGCTGGACGAGGAGCACTAGAACAATTGGGCAGTTTCCATTGTGCTTGGGCTTAGGGCGAATTGAATGAGAATCGGCCTTCATCATGTTGCACGAGTTTGCAGGGAAAACAAAAGGCAAACTTCCATCTTTTCTAATGATAAATTGTTGGCCGCATTCTCGCGCTTTTCTCACTCTCCAAACGGGCAGAGAAAAAAGGGGAAAACTTATGAGCAAAACTTGGCCAGCCAGCCAGCTTGCCGTGAGCTTAGTAGTGGTAGTAGTGGGCTCACTCTAAAGAGAGTTGCAGACATATTGAAAGAGAGAACTGGAATGGGCTCTACCATTGCAGTTCATTGCAGCGAGCGGCACGCCAGCTGAATGGATTCTGGATCTTCGAGTGCCAGTCTCTGGCCGCCCTTCCATCTCGGGCCCTTTCACTTGGTAAGCCGGCCAGCTAGTAATGCAATTTTCGGCCCGCTTGGTGGCAGGTGGCGAGTGAGAAAGTGGCCACAGGTTGTCGTTGGGCCGCCCGGTTAGCCCTTAGGAGCCTTAGGAGCAGCACTCTCTCTCTCTCAATCTCAATCTCTGCCCGTTGCTGCAGCTCCAGTAGCAGTTGGGAGGGTGCTCGATTGGCACTCTTTGGGCAATGAGCTGATTATGATGAGCCGAAAGTGAAAAGGAGCAGCTTGAGGACGGGAAATTGGATATTGCTCGCCTCAACAGGTGCTCCTTTCGAGTGGCAGTGAACCAAGTCAGTCGCTCACCTGAAGCCTAACGAGCTTTTCACGTTCAATAAGCGGCTGCCAAAGAGTGGCACTTCCGACAAACGAGCCTGGCCGGCCGGAAAACAACAGACAAAGCCGCCTGTCAGTGTGAAGCTGCAATTGTCCGACAACAGTCTGCAACACCCAAACGGTCTGCTGCTCATGCGGACTCATGGCCCAGCTCGACACGAGCCCGCCGGTTCCTCTTCGTGCCCGGCGGATCAGTGGCTCTGATTGTTGGCCCAGCGGCCAGCTGGTGGCCTTCCGGCTGGCCAGCTCGAGTTTCAGTCACACTCGAGCTGGACAAAAATCGGGCAGACTGTCTTTGGTACCCGCGAAGCAAAGAAGAGAACAGTGATGAGTGACAGGCCAGCGGGGGGCGAGATTAGCTCGAAGGGATGAAGCAGTTGGAGCAGCTCGAGAGAGTTGGGCGCAGGAGTACTTACAATTATGAGCATTGATTTCGTGATCTAAGCGTTTCGGGTGGCAGGCGAGTTCGGATTTGGTTTGTGTGTGGCAAAAAGGAGATTGTTATTATATTGTCCAATTAGAGTTCGGCTGGCAATTTCGCGTCAGCTCAATGGACAGAGATCCTTCGAGCGCGTGTCAGACAATAACACATGGACAATAATGGGATTTGCGAGAGAAAAAGAAAATTTCTCTCAAATTTCTCTTCAATTTCTCCCAAATTTCCTCATAACTCACCCAATTTCCGCGCCCCAACTTGCCGTCCGTCAGCGTGATGACGATCTGGTGCGACTCGGTGGTCTCTCTGTCGAGCTCTTTGCGCAAATAAACGTTTGCCTGATTTCCGGGCACGTTCTCGATGCGCAACAACTCGCTCGCCATCGAGCCCAAAACCCCAAACGTCAATGGATCATCGTCCGGATCTTCGCCCCGCAAAGTGTAGATGAGCTTCCCAATGGACTGGGGTCCCTCCTTGACTCTGACAACTATTTCCGAGTTTGCCGAACTGGAATGGTGGCCAGCCAGCTGGGAGGCTGAGCTGAATTTTGGCGGCAAATTGTTTGCAATTAAATTGTTTGTCAATTGGTAGGCTCCCAAACTGCTCAGAAAGCTCAGGAGACAGATGATAGTTGTTGTTACAATGATGACTAATGACGACTGCTCACTTGGCCAGCAACCAAATGGCTGACCAGGCCAAACAATTCCATTCCTCCTTCCAAGCCGCCTTCTGGTGGGCCATCTACGTGGACACTTGGCGCTCCTGGTCAAGTGTGGCGTTGCATTAGTGGTAGTATGGCATTCGGTTGCTAGTCTCTCCTGCTGTTGCCGCTGCTGCCTCTGCGGCCGCTTATAAATATTATTTAACTTAATTTCCCCATCGTCATTATTATGCTTATTTCTCTCTGGTGGCAATAAGTGTCGGCCCGCCGCCACATGCGTGTCATGATAATAAATTTGCGACAAATCTGCCTCCTCGTGACCACTCTTCCAGCCGCTCGACAACCTGGAGCCCGAGTGGGTCTCTGCACTGGACTGGCAAGTCTCGTTGATGCGGCTCGAGCTCTTTTCATTGTGGCGAGCTCGTCTCATTTGGCATAGTTGCAACCATGTTGGCCGGCTGCTTTTGCGTGCTGCTTCGGGAAAATTCCCGACCCGCAAACGCACATTTTCGGCCCGCGGGCTCGAGTCCGCGCGCTGATTGTGCGGCGACCAGAGGGGCGGGTCGGGCGCGCGCGCCATCCTTCCTCTTGGGCCCGAACGAGTGGCCAGCCGAACTGGTTTGTTGTTGTTCTGCTCTCCCTTTTGTAAGGCTTCCTCCAGCAAATGGCCAAACTCTTCAATGATTATTTAACTGTTTCTGTTTTGTTGTTGTTTTTTATTCGTCGGTTTGCGTGTTCGTTGGTTAGGGACATGACATAAAATTTAGGGCCGAAAGTTAGTCTCGAATAGTGGCTTTATGCAAATGAAAGAACGCCCTAATCAGCTCGAGGTCATCAGGCCGGCGACTGGTTGTGGCCACAAAGTGAACTCTGCAAGTTGCCTCTTCCCCCAGAGATCTGGCCAGCTTCGAATGGCGTCGGCCCATGATAATGGCGATCGGCGAGCCTGCACTCAGCTCGACAGAGTGTCCTTTTGCTTGCAGAGAGACCCTTTGCTTGCAGAAGAGCGAGAGAGAGAGGGGCAAATTTTTGCAAAAGCCGTTGATTTTATCTCGGCCACTAAGGAGCAGCTAGAAGCGAAAGGGAAAACGGGCTTCCCTCATTGGAGCACAAGAGTGGAAAGGAGCAGATCTAAGCGTTGGGCAAGAGAAAACGACAGAAATTCATGCCGGCGGATTGGCAAACTTCCTAGTTGAAATTGAGATTAGTTTAACACGAACTCCTCTCCATGTTCGTCTGTCCTCTGGTGGCACTTCTTCTCCTTCTTCTTGGCGCTCAACTCGAGCCCGCACTTCACTGGCTAGATTGGCCTCCAGATCAGCAAGCCAAACGGCTGATCTCAGCCCATCACCTAAGCCCATTGAAGTGGGCCAGCAACAAGTGGCCGTAAGTGTCTCGGCACATCGGCGGCTTTGAGTGCGCGTTGTTTGTCTCTTTGGTCGCGTGCGATGTCCAGCGGAAAAAGTGTACACCACGATTGCCCTTAGCTCTCTGGCGGGAGGAAATCTTAGCTTTGGTACTTTCAGAGTTTTGTCGAAAACAAGACGATCTAGTCAAGGCTCTTCGCCTTGGCGCTTTCAGCTATGCGCTTTGGTCTCGAGACAAAGTGAACCCTTAGGGCCGCTCGTCGAGGGGGCGGAAGCGGCGCCAAGATCTCGAAATGTGCTCGTCTTTTTGCAAAGTTAAAAGGGTTTTGGCGAGACAAAAGAGCAACTCTGCGGCCAAACACTTGCAGCTAGTTCCAGCAACACTCTCTGGCCAGTGTTTGGGCTAATCAACTTTGCACTGCAGAGACACATGCGGCCAAATCTTAGCTCCCCTTTGGAGTAGCCTTTTTCCCCAGTCTCAGTCTCAAATCTAGTCTAATCTAATCTGATCCGCTGGGAGCCGCGACCGTTTGAATGCTCGATCCATTGGGACGATAAGTGAGCGGTGCATTTGTGCATTTGGTTGGAAAAAAAGGTCGCAAACGAATGCGAAAAGGAGCTAAAAATTGGCCTCTTTTTTTACCTCTCCCTTTTCCTCCCTTTTTGCCTCCTTCTCATCGCCGCTCCTAAGCTGTTCCGTCGGCCAAGCTTTGAAGGGGCGGCCAAATTTGTCGGCGCTTGTGTCTGACACAAACGCCGACTGGCAGCCCAACGAAGCGCCCAATTGATTATCAGAACTCTCCTGAAGCGCGTCGCAAACACTCGGCCGCAACAAAGCTGCCAGACGAACACTTTGGCGCAAACAGTTGGCGCAAACAGTTGGCGCAAACAGTTGCCCACCGCCACACACTGTTGCTAGTCGACGCAAATGGACCATCCAAAGCGGACCGGAAGCCGCAAAATTGCACTTGTTTTGTTCGCCTTTTTTCCCTCCAAATTTCCATCTTCCGACGCACAGTCGCCGGAGCTTAGGTCAATTCCGGTCAGTTTCGGGCCCGCACGGAAGAGACTCGCTCTGAGCTCTGTGTGTGTCCTCGACAAAGAGCAAAAAAGGCCTCCAGCTCGAGAGACAGTCCTCCATTTGTGCGGGCCCGCGCGGCTCTTTCGCGGCGGAAGTGGCGCTTGTGCGCGCTTCTTCCGCCGCGAGTGGGCGGCCAGTTTGTTGTGTGGCGACACTTGCGGGCCTTCAAAGCACTTGGGCCTAATTGAACGCTTTGCAGTCCGTCTGGCTCGCTTCTTTGCTCGCCTTTCGATAGCGGAGGACAAGCTGCGGGCCGAGGAGGAAAAGCTGCACTGCTGCAACTGCTGAGGGCATCCTAAGCTCTGGCGCTGTGGGAAGAGGAGCGCAGGAAGAGGAGCCCAACGAGCCACAGGTCGTCCACCGGCAGGCCTCTGGGAACTCGAGCAGAGCGAACGAGTTGAGAGTGCGGCCGGCGAGCTCTGGCCGCTCGCCTTTGGCTGGCGAGCTATGGCCACTTGCTGCTTGAGGGGCAGCCGTGCAGAAATGGGAAGATTTGCGCCAACCAAGCGAGAGAGAAAGAGAGAGACAAGCTCCGGCGGCTAAGCTCGAGTTTGAGCTCGAGATTGAGCTTGAGCTTGAGAATCGAAGCGCGACGAGCCGGCCATTTTGGCGCTGGATCGGCGCGCCATTGGCCATCTCTTGCTCTTCATCTCGAGCGCGAAAGAGACGTCCAGCCGGCGATCTGGCAGATGTGCCTCTGCAATCGATCCCAAGCAATTGGAGGAGCGCATGTTGCACGAGTGAAACGATGCGATAAAACAAGCGGCCCTTGTCTCTCGAGCAAAGCGTTGCCCGAAAAGAACTCTGCCCGAAAGGCAACCTTCGGCTTGCTCGAAAGGCGCCTAAGCAGAGCTCAGCTGGGCCGAGTTCAATGCGCCTTCGCAGACCATTTTCCGCCGCCCAGACGACGCCTTGTCTCTTGCGGCCGGCCGACCATAGTCTCTGGAGCAGCGGCCGACTCTTCTCCACAGACACACTCTGCTGGCAAGCTCTTCTGGCCAGCTCTGTGGGGAGATATTTTCTCTCAACTGAAACTGAAACTGAAACTGAAAAAGGAAAAGAAAAAGAGAAAGATAAAGGCGAACACCAATGAGAATACTGTCGTCTTACACGCGAGTGAACAGGCCCACTCGGCAACAAGTGGCCGCAATAAACAAATTATCCTTTTAGATCACGCAGCTGCCCGCTCAAAGTGCGCTCGGCTGCAACTGGCAAGCTTGGCTTCCACTGGCAAGCTTGGCTCCCGCTGCCAAGCTCGCTCTTGGAAGGCTTGCTTCGCGCGGCTCGCCGGCCGCTCGTCCTCTCGGCTGACTGGCGGCCCTTAGCTCGTCTGCAAATGGAGCTCCCTCGGCCACTTGGAGGCGCCCACGCGCGAACGGAGAGAAAATCAATCAATGTTGAACGGCGGAGCTAAGCTCGGCCCGCAGCTCCACTGGCTCGGCGCGCCCCACGCAACACGAGACGAGGCTGAGCAGCAGCAGCAGAAGAAGAAGAAGAAGCAGAAGAAGCAGAAGAAGCAGAAGAGGAGCACAAGGAGAGCGTTTTATTGGCCGCCTTGCAGCCAGTTGCTAGTTGCTAGTGGCCAGTTGCCAGTTGCTAGTGGCCAGTTGCCAGTTGGCAGTCCGTAGCTTAGGCGCCGCGCTCGCTCGCCAGGCCGCCTCCCAGTTGGCCTGGCGCATGTTTGTGTCCATCTCTAGCTCTGGTCCAGCCGAGAAACAAATTTACATGTCCACTGCGGCTCGTCTAATGTAATAAATTAATGTTACAAAAGCCCATTGTTCGCGAGAAGGCCGCTTGGAGGAGGTGGAATGAGCGGCAGAGGAAGAGAAAGAGAAAGGGGAAATGGAGATGAGCTGTTTGTGGAGCAACAACAAACTGCCCACAACAAACTGGCCCCAACTGCTGGCAGCCAATTGGCCAATTCGCTCTTTTGCTCTTCCTCCACTTGGCCGCTTTCCCTTCTCTTCGGCTCTTTGGCTCTCTGTCTCTGTGGCCGAAATGGTCAACCTTAGACCATTTCAACCTTAGACTAGACGCCATTTCGCACGGGAACCATTTTCGATTTGCATTCGCAATGAATCTGTTTGCAGTGGCTCTGTGGGCCAATGCAAACAAGCTGCAGCCCAACACTCTCGCCGCTCGTTGTCAACGCCGCCAGCTGGCCGCCAGTGCTTTGCTGCGGGCCGGAAGCGCAACAGTTGGCCTGCCAACAGTTGGCCACTTGATGGGTGCGGACGGAGCCACTTTGACGCTTTGCATTTAGCATAAAGTTTTGCTTGCGCGCCGGCCAACTATGCAAAAACACTCACACTCTTCCGCCGGCCCGCAACACAATCGTCGGCGCAAAAATGGCCCGCGACGAAGAGGAGCCAGCCGGCCGGAGAGCACTTGTTGCGCTCTTGATGCTCGGCCAATTGGTCCACGCCCAGAGAGAGAGAGAGACGGAGAAAGAGGAGGCAATTGGGCTGGACGAGGAGGCGGCGCTGGTCGTGACTGTGTGCGGCCAGTCTGTGGCGGCCTTGCACACGAATGGAGGCAGAGCGGCCGCATCGGAGCGCATCATTTGCATGCGGCCAGTGCGCGCCCTAAACACTGCACAGTTTCCCATTGGGCCGCAGGATAGCCCAACCGACTCCAACTTGTTGCCGCCCGCCCAACTGGAGCCCAATCTGTTTGTCCAGCCAGCCAGCCAGCCAGCCAGAAAGACACTCCTCCGCCATCTGTCTCCGGCCGCATCTCTGTCGCTCACTCACTTTCACTGCTGCCCAACCGGCCGGCACACGACCCACAAGGAGCCGCGAGGAGCCGCGAGGAGCAGCGCGCGGACCACACGGCTTTCATTAGGCGCCAAACGATTAGCGCGCTCGGGATAATAATAACACCGCTCCGGGATAATAATGCATCACAGGTCGTGACTGGCGCCTCCACCACGCCCTTCTGCCCTAATCTCGGCCACTGGCGCACTCTGCAACACTGGCCAGCTCCAGCCGGCAAGCCAGAGGGAAACGGGCTTGATTCTCGAAGGGACAATTGAAATCCTCCACTCACACGGCCCGCTAGAACACCCTCGGCTCTGGTGTCTGGCCAATTTCGTGCCGCAGCTAAGCCGGAGTTGCAATCTAAGTGGAACACTTCCAGCCGGCCAGTTGGACAAACATTCTAGGCAGGACAATGAGCGGAAATGCGAGCCCGATTTCATGCTTCTGGGCCGAGCTTTGCGGCCTAATAAAGCGCCAATATCGTTTCCTTGGCCGCCAGAGAGGAGCTCTTTTGCGGCAATAATTGTTCTCCTCTGCCTGTGGCTCGTTCGTGCACTTTGGCCGACCAGCCAAAGTTGCAGAATGCGAGCAAAACAAACCGGCAAAACGGGCGCAGTTCTCAGTGAAGCAAACTTGCCGTATTTTTGGCGTCTTCTTGGCGTCTTTTTGTGGAGTTTTCGGCCTTCTCTGCAACTATTACGACCTTTTCTCGGCCGGCAAAAGTCAAATCGGTACTCCAGCGGCCAAATCGGGCGGCGTTGGCGAGCAGAAAGTGATACTAATAGCCGATAATGTGCCCGATGTTGCATTGCAAAGTGGCCGCCTTTCCCACGTTCTTCGACTCCTCTCTTGGGCTCGTTTGGCGGCGCGCAACAGGCGAGGGTGGCCCATTTTGCTCGGGCCAACTGTGGCTCGCAAGGCTGCCCCTGTTCTCGATCTCTCGTGTCTTGCGAGGGGCAGCCATCCACTGGCAAAGGACGCGAGTTGGTCCCTTTTATTGGCCGTGCGGAGGAGGCAACACAGGCGCGAGCATGGGCGTGTGTTGTAAGCAAGCGGAGGCCCACGAGAGACTGTGTGCCGTCCACAGACTGTGTGCCGTCTACAGACTGTGTGCGGCCGCCCAGTGAACCCTAAGCAACGGGGGGCCGCCCATTCTGCACTTGGAGGTCGCCGGTTGTTGCCCATTGGACAAAGTGGCGCCCATTTGAAGGCCGCCGATTGGGAAATAAATTACAACAAATTTATCTTCTGGCCCTAGACCGTCGGCGCCAACTCATCACCCTGAGCGAGCAGAGAGGGCAGCCAGAAACAGACAATTTGTTTGTGTCTGTGTTTACTTTCAATTTGTTTTCGCTTGTTCGAGCTGCTTTCGTTTGGAAGACAGTTGTTCGAGTTGCTGTGACGCAACTCGAACCTCCAGCGACTTGGAAATTTTCGGGAAAATTCTTCGAGAAAAGTCTTCCCATTGCAGTTGATGTGCAATGGAAAGATGTGAGCCTCTTGGTGCTGGAAATGCGAGCAAGAATCTCCCAGACTTGGGCCGACAATGCACTTCTGCTTAGGTCTGGAGAGAGTTCCACTTTGGGCCGAGCTTCAGTGGAGCCTGGAGGCTGCATTGTGCCGGCGAGGAAAGTTGCAAAAGTTGGAAAGTTTGGAAAGTTTGAAATTGGGAAAAGTTGAATTTCGGCAAGTTTGAGGTTCGCAAAGTTTGCTTGTCTGAAAAGTCGCTTGTTGTGACGAGCGAGAGAGAGAGAGAGAGAGAGAGACAACGAGCAGTGGACAGCGTGCGAGCACGATAACAAGCGAGACAAATTTGCCTCCGAAAAAGGTTGCCATTGCCTCACTTTGATGGCTGCCAACGAGCTCTGGTCAGCGCTTGGTGGCCAGCGGGCAGTGCTGCTTAGCGGCCGACGAGCAGCCGCAAGAGACAGAGACAGAGACCGAGACTGAGACTGAGAGTGGGCAAAAAAGCGGCCGGCAGACGAGGATCGAGAGCAGAGCGGCGGCAAAGTGTGGGCTCACAGTAACTGGAACTGCAACTGGAGCTGGCCACTGAAAACTGAAAGCTCATTGACAAGCAGCAAAGGCAACATCCACTGACAGCCGCCAATGCCAATTGATTGCCGAGCCATTTGAATGCATTTGAATTGCATTGAATGGGTTCGCTCTCGTTTCATCGCCATTCACAGTGGTCTGCCCACAAGCAAAGAGGCACAGAGGCGCCTTCATTCAAATTCACCTTTGCCCAATCGAACGGCAGCCTTCTCCTGCTCCTCTGGCCAAGCATTGTCCTTGCAGTTTCGCTTGTTGTTGTTGCGAATTTGGTTGTTGTTGCAATTTCGGTTGTTGCAATTCTGCTTGTTGTTGGTCTTCTTTTTATTCTTCTTTATCTCTTTCTTTTTCTCTCGCTCGCCGGCCGCTCGACACCAATTCGGCGGCCGCAGAGAACAACAAACAGGTCCTTTGTTGCAATCGAAGCACAGTGGCCACCAGAGGAAGGCTTAGGTGTGCTTTGAGTGGGCCACTGGAGCTTTAATGGCTCGCCATTGGAGACCATTGGCAGACCATTTTTGGTCCGGCGAGAAAGTGGCCTGTGACTGACTGACTTTTGGGCCGCCTTTTTGTCCACCTTTTTCTCGCCCGACGGTCAAGTTCAGGCTGCCTCTCGCGCCGACTCATTAGGGCAACCTTGGACATGGATTTGAGAGGAAAAAGTTGCGCCCTTTGGAGAAAAAGAAGCTGCCAAGAGAGTGCAGCTGAGCAGCGGCCAGCTCGTGCCAGCAGCCAGCCAGCCCTTAGCTCTGGCCATGGTTATTCAATTAGACGAAAGGGCAGCTCTGGACTGCTGGAGGCTAATGGATGGCAGCGGAATGGATGGGAGCTTGCGGGCGACCAGCAGCGGAGACTGCCGAGTGCGCGCAAACAAAGTGTCACGACTTTCCTCCAGCCACGCTCATGGCAGCGGTCTTGCCAAGGGTCTTGCCAAGGGTCTTGCTAGCGGGCGCAGTCTCGGCTAAGCGCAGATCGCGAGCCTCTGGTGTTGAGAGGAAACTGTCTGAGAGAAGAAGGGCGGCAAATTAGGAAAAGTGGGCCACTTTTGGGCCAATTTGTTGCCCTTCTTTGCTCCTCAGAAGTGGAGAAAAAAACTCCTCCTTGAAGCTCCCTCAAGGCGCCCTTAAAGAGCGTCTTCCTGTTCGGCCGGCTAGCTCGCGGGCACAAACCAATGAGCGGCCAGTGAGAAGGAGGAAGAGCTGATCAATCACTTTCCTCGAAACAGGCGAAGAATGGCATCACAGAGAGCGAGAGAGAGAAAGACCAACTGTTTGTGGGCGCATCAAGTTGTTTGCTCGCCTGTGGCCAGCTTGCATACGGCCACTGCTGATAATTGTTTCAGCGTGTTCTCCGTCTCCAACGGGCCATGTTTCCACTTGTTGCAACTTGCAAGCAACAAGTGGCCGAGCAAAACAAACGGACTCGAATGAGGCCAAGTGAGCGTAGGTTTGGGCAGCAGCAGTGTGCAGGTAGGCTAGAGACTGTGGCCGATAGACTGCAGTGTGCGAGTGAGCGCAGACGAGCGCCAGTGCAGTGCGGCCGCGAGGCTGCATCCATCATCAAGTGCGCGCGCCTCCAACCTGCAAGGAGCATCGGTCTGTGCCCAGTCCAATGCAAATGAGCCGCCGACGCACAGCGAGAAGCAGCGAGCACAGACAGTCCACAATGGACACTGTGTTTCATCGGCTTGTTTTCCGCCGAGTGTCTCTCGGCGGAAAACAAGCCTCGAGACGAGCTCAAGTCTCGAGACCAGCAACAAGACAACAAACGGACAAATGGAGCGCCAGATTAGCCCACTGGCCCAGCCGCTTGCTGTTGGCGGCGCGCCGTGAGAGGGGCGCCGCTCGGCCAGCTCTAAGGATGGCCGAGCGTCGAGCGTCGAGCCGAGACCGCCCGAGGATTGTCTGCGCGAGCTGGCAGAGGCAGCCCTCGGCCGGAAGTGGCAAGGGTTGCGCACAGTCTGAGCTCGCTGTGTGGTCGCAGAGCTGCGAGGGGGCGACGTTTGCGGGCGAGAGTGAGTGGGGCGATTGATTCTGCGTTCGGGCAAGCTCGCCGGACGCAACAAGGGCCGATTGGGACCTGTTGGGCCAGAGGAGAAGCTTAGGAAGAGCAGTGTTTGTCTTTTACGAGCCTGGAGGGCAGTTGGCCGGCCCTAAGCTGGCGGCTCGTTCGGGTCGAGTTTCAGTGTTGCGGGCCGAAAAACAGATTGCATTCCGAGTGGAATTTGCGAGTGGAATTTGCGGGTGGAATTTGCGATTTCGCAATGCAAAGCGCGAAATTGCAAATCAGACGCCGGATCACTTTTCGCTCGCAATCACCAGACACTGTAACTCTTTGGGCCGCCGCATCTCGGCGGATTAGCCGCCGCCAGACAGTCTGCGGGCGAGTGTCAATTGTTTGCGCTGGCGAACAGTCTTCGGGTAGTCTTTGGAGCTTGGAGAGCGGATTGTTTTGCGGCAAAGCGGGCGCAATTAAAGCGAGAGCGGCCATTTGTTTGGAGCCCGCGCGAGAGACTGAGTGCGGCTCGCAGACGAGCCCAAGTGCAAAGGGTGGAACAATGAAGCGCGAGACTAGCTCGAGCGAGCCGCCGAGAGCAGTTCCCCGGCGCCAATTTGAACACTTTACTTGGCCGCAGACTGGCCAACGGCCGGCGAGCTCGGCAGCTAAGCTTGGCGGCGAGCTTGGTGGCAAGCTTGCCCGCTGCAGAACAATGCAGACAGAGAGCCTCTCGTGCACACAATGGCGGCAAGTCCTCCAGTATGTAACCTCTGGCCAGAGACTGTCCCGCCTGGCCAGTAGGCCACTGCTCAGTGCGCGCGCCGTGCACCTGAAAGCGCAGTGCTGCGGCCAGTCCTAGTCTGCGGCCCATGCAGATCCGCGCCCAATGCAACGGCCAGAGACACGGACAATTGCCACTGACGCCACTTGGCCGGCCGCCTTTTCGATTCCAAAGTCTCATTCCAAAGTATCACTTAGATACTTTATTTGGCATCCGCTTTTGAGAGAGACGCTCAGTCTTTGCCGATGCAGCTTTGCGGCCCTGCAGCTTTGCGGCTTTTTGGGCTTCCTGGCCGAGCAAGTGGCCGTGATTTATGGCCCACAAAAGGGAGCCGAGCTGGGCGGGCGTTGAGAGGGCAGCCTGTGCAATGCTCGGATGCAAATCCAGCCTCTCCTTGTGTCTGGTTGCAGTTTGCAGCTTGCAGCTTGCGGTTTGCAGTTTGCAGTTCGAGCTCGAGAAGTGGCGCTCGTTCTGGGCCAACACTTGAACTGTGCCGCCTCAAAGCCAAAGTGGCTTGGCCAAATCCGCCAACTTCCAATGCAGACTGAATGCCGCCCATTCGAAGGGAATCTCCAATGAAACGAGCAATGAGCAATAGAGAGACACTGAGTGAAACGGGTGGTGAATTATGGCCCACCACTTGGGCATGATTAGGAATGGCCGGCCGAGCTTGCAGGCGCTTGGCTTAATACTCTGGCCAGCAATGGTCGCGCCCTCGCGATATCGCCGCCTCATGGTGAAAATATATATAAAAATATATATTCATTTGGTGAGCTGAATTTACTTCACTTTAAACCAAATTTAACTGAAACACTTGGTGGACCAGTTGGCCTTTGTTGGTCGCGCGGCCGCAAAGACTGAATGGCGAACGCATACAGTCTGCACTTGAGAGTGCGGCCACTCGCAGACACTCTCAGATGGTCGCAGAGGAGCAGGAGAAAAGAGTGCGGCCAAATGCGGCTTCTCTGCGGCCGGCAGAACAATGGCAAGCACACACTGCGCACTACAGTCTGCAGTCTGCAGTCTCCATTCCCAGTTCCACCTTAGCCCCTCTGCTCGACTTGTGTCCAAAGAGTGTGGGTCGCGCCCAAAGAGCAAAATAAACTCCTTTCTTCTCCGATTCTTTCTCCTCCCGCTCCCAAAGGCTCGCCAGTGGCCAAGCTCTCCATTCAGCCCAGTCTCAAGCTCAAACTCGAGCTCCCTTTCCACTTCAAGTTCAGCTAAAATCTCCGCCGGCCCGCTTCTGGCCCAACTCTCCATTTGGTCGCTCCAGTGGCGCGCCACTTCGAGCTCCCCAACTTTGCTTTGGTCTAGCTTCTCCAATTCTGCCTCCAACTCAGTGGCCAAGCTCAGTCTGCAGCCGCTCGACTTTGGGCGGGCGCAAACAAACAATTGATTCAAATTTGCCAAGCCGAATTGAGCGCCAAAGAGCAAAGAGGCAGCAGTGAAATTGACTCACTTCTGAGCACTAGTCTCTCTCTCTGGCGCCCAAAAACAAAGGCCGCCACTTGGACCTTGCAAGCTTGGGACTTTGTGGCTGCGCTTGGAACAAAAGTGAGTGCGGAAAAATTGCTCTCCATTCACAGAGACTGGCTGGAAATGAAAATGGAGACGAAACTGGAAGCTCAAATGGAAACTCAATAGTGAGAGAAAGAAAGAGAGAAAGAGAGACTCTCTCAATTTGCGGACTCTGGACGTTAATTTCCCTCTAATTCTTTGCCTGGAAACTCTTTTCCGACTCGAAACAGCGGCAACAAAAGCGCAGACTGCCTGCCAGAGAAGAGAAGGTATTGCACTTGAAAGAGGAAAAGGGGCGAGCACTTTTCCACTTTTGCACCTTTGCATCTCGTTCAAGTGCTCTCGTCTGGCGCCAGTCCAACTCGGCCCGCAACTCGAGCCTCAGATGATGCAAAACTGGCAAGATGCTCGCCCAAACGGCCGGCCGAGACTGTCTTTGTTGGGCCTTGGCTACTCTTTCGGCGCGAGTGGGCTCGCAATTGAGTGCCAAGAGGCGGCGTCTTGGCCAGCGAAAGGGAATGGGAGAATGTGAAAAAGGGAAAAAGGGCTAAGGAGGAAAAGGCTGGAGGAAATTGATTAGAATTTAGTGCAACTTGTGCCATAAACGCAGCGCCACGCAGCTCGCACTTGCAACTGGCACTTGCAGCTTGCACTTGCGGCTCGCACACTTTCGAGTCCAGCGCCAAAGCTGTGCTCTAGTGCGACTTGTGCGTGTGCTCAGCTTTTGGGGGCGCCCACAGACCAGCTCTGGGCTCTCGGCTGGCAAGCTCTCGGCTGGCAAGCTAGTCGCCGGCGAGCTGGACGCTGGCAAGCTCGAGGCTGGCAAGCTTGCCAGATGGACGCTTGTTGGCCGCATCCCACTCGTTTGCTGCCGCCCAGTTGCGGTGCCAAATGGGCCTGAGCTGGGCGATGGGCGATGGGCAAGGGCGAGAGTGAGCGATTTCCGAGCGGAGAAAAGTCAATTAGTGGTGGCCATCCTTAGGTCTGGCGAGTGGCGGCGGCGCCCACACAATGGGCGGCCATAAACGCCAACACACAGACGCTGAGCGAGCGAGCGGCCGAGCTTAGGGCAGACGCGAAGAGAGATGAGCGCCGCTAAGGAGCCGCCGCTCATAATCGCCGGCCGGCCGCGGCGTTGCTCACGATGGCCAGTCTGCGGCACCCTTTCGATTTGTGGCCCATTTGGCGGCCCGGCAACTCGACTCAAGTGGCTCCAGTTGGCTCCAGTTGGCCGCAAGTGGCCACAGACTGCCGAGGACAATTATCGCCGATCGCGCACTTGGCGGCCGCTCTCGGCAGCCACTTTTCGCCCGGCCAACTGGGCGCACTTGGCGAGGCTCGTCCGTTCGAGCTTAGCCCAAGTGTGTTTGGGCTCGAGTTTGTTGGCTTGGGCTAAGATTTTGGCCCTCGACTGGCCGGCAACAAGATCAAATCGAGCCACAACAACAATGGCACCAGTTGCGTGCTCGAGCATGCAGCGTAAAGTGTGCGAGCGTGCGCCACTCGTCGCACAGAGACTGCCCAAAGTGGCCGCTTGGGCCGAGCAGTGTGCGTCAAAAATAAGGTTACATTTTTCCGCAGCACTGCACAGAACTTTATCATTGTACTTTTGGCGGATAGTGAGCAACGCGCACTCTCTGCACTGCACTGCGACGAGGCTTCTCCACCGGCGGCTCATGATCGGTAATGGTGGATTCAGATTTTCCCCATTTCTCGCCGGCAAGCTCGCCTCTTGGCCAGTCCTCAACTGGCGAGATCATCAACACTTCTCAACGGCGCAAAAATGGAAAATGGGCCGCGCTAAATCACTCTCACTTCTGCAGCAGCTTTGCGGCCACTGAACTGGACGACTTCACGAAGAGGAAGTCCTGCTCGTCCTCCTGAAGCCCAAACAAACAGACCAACAGCTTGGCGCTGGAGCATTTTCCAATTTTCACACTCGCCAACTGGCCACAAGCACTGCTCCTCCAGACAGCTCTTGGCGCGCTCTTGTGCCCTCTCTTGTGGGCCGAAGTTGAGGTGAAAGCGAGCTCTACTCTTCAGCTGCAGATTAACCCCACACACAAGCTCGACCTTAGCTCCGGCTGAACTCCTGGTGGACAGACTCGATTACGTCCATTTGATAACCTCAATTCTGGCTCAATTTCCCCGCTGGCCCATTGTGAGTCTGTTTGCGGCCTCCGCTGAGGCTCGGCCGGCCGACCACAATGCTGCGCGCCGAAGACAGTGGTCCGTCGAAGTCGGAGCAGTGCCAGTCAAAATGCGGCCAAAAAGCAGCAGAAGTGCAACTAAAATGTGGCTTAAATGTAGAAATGCAAAGGAAATGCAGAAGAAATGCAGCCAAGTGACACCAAAGAGAAATGTCAACGCACTTGTTGGCCAAATGGTTGTACTTTTATGTGGGAACAGGCGAGGAGTGTGTGTGGCGGAGAGAAAGCGTGCGGGCGCCTGTTGCTGGCCAGAAATGCGGCCGAGCCACCAGAGACTGTCTGGGATGAGCGCCGGCACTAAGGACGAGGGAAAGGAGGCGCAAAGGAGGGAAAAGGAATGGGAAAATGGGCGAAATTTTTGCCAAAATCGTCCGCCTCAATTAGGCTAATTAGTGTGGGCCTTTGTTGTTCGTGCTTCTGCTTCTTCTCGACACACGACCAGCAGCAAGAGTTTGCGGCGGCCCGCAAACTGTTGCCAATGTTTCCAGTTGCGTGCCGCTTGGACATTCCCAGTTATCTACTCGCTTTATTGCCGAGCGCGGCCTTTCCTCTTTGGGCTCCTCTTCGAGGCAAAGATTTAGAGATTCCACAAGGCCCAAGAGGAAGAAGTCTGCCTTGGCCATTCGGACATTCATTCAGACAGACCAACTGGAAGCCCAGACTGCTGCTCTCTGGCCAGCCGACGAGCTCGAGACTCTCCTCTTTCAATTTCCGGCCCGACGAGCAGTCTGCTGCGGCGAGCGCGCGAGTGTATCCAGTGTCCAGTTTATCATGTTGCCCTCATCTCGCTTGTTTGCTCTTTCCTCTGCTCCTTTGGGCTGGCGGCCGGCGAGACAGAGGGACTGGTGGCGCCTTTTGTCGCTGGAGCTGCGTGCATTGCAATGCAGTTTCAAGCAGTCCGCGTGCACTTGGCCGCAAATGGGCCGACGCGCAACCCGCAGACTGTCTGCGGCCGGCGCACACTCCCTTGGAACTGTGTGCACTGCTCACTGTGCACTGTGCACTGGGCCTCTGCGGGCGACCCTTAGGTCTGGCTTGGCGCTCTCCCTTTCTGGCCGCCCCAACTTGCTGGTCTAAAAAAGGCAAACAAACAAAGTGACACACCAACAAGTGAACAATTAAGGAGCGAGAATTTATCATTTTTAATTGCCTGCCGCCCGGCCGACGGCGAACAACAACAGTCTGCGGCGACTTGCGAGGGCCAGCCGGCGACACCGGAAAGCATGAATCAATGAGACAGCCAGTGGCCCAGTTTGGCGCGCGAGTGTCTCCCCGGCGGCTCATTGTCCGCGCCGCGTCCGGAAATGGCCGCAAATGGGCCAGAGGCCCGTCCGGACGCGAAGGGGCGCCCTGCAAGTCCAGGCGGGCGAGCTAGTCTCGCGAAGGCGCGTCTGTGGCGTGTCTTCTTCTGGCCTTCGGGTGGCCACGCTAGCAGAGGGTCGGCAGATGGAGACTGACAGGGGAAAAGAAGACTGTCTGGGCGGTTGTTTGTGGCGCGGCGTGTTCGTGTTCCACTCGAATCAAGCTGTCTTCTGGCGGCAAGGAGACTGGCAAGAGTGCGCCTGCCGGAGACTGTGTTCCGCCGAGTGGCCGCGGACAATCAGCGCGGGTGGCCTTTTCCCAGCACACAGGAGAGGAAGAGCGTCCGAGGAGGGCCGATCGGGCGAGTTGACGGCCGATCGTTGGCCGTCCAATGGCGGCCCTTGGGTCTCGTCTGGGCACGAGGCGAGTGGAGAGTTTTCCACGAAGCTCGAGAGCAACAACTCGGCGCCACTTCCACGGACCGTCCTCGCCCCCATCGCGCTCCTCTTCGTCGCATTCTTCTCCGCCACCTCGAGGAGCATCATTTGGCGCGCACAAGCGGCAGCCAAATGATGACGTCCATCATTTCGTGGCCAAATGTGGCCAGCGGGCCGCACGACCCAACAGGCGATGACATTGGGCCGCCGGGCCGGGCGGACACTTGTTGCTGCGGGCCGGCTTGCGTGCGGCAAACAATTCTGGCCCGCCGACTGTCTGTTGTCGCCGCCATTCAGCTCCGGACAGTTGGCCGCTCGAGTGGCGCCGAGGGGCTGCCCATTGAGCGAGTTGGGCGGCGACAAAGTCGGCTCCTTAGGAGTGGCGCTGGGCGACACATGCTCATGCACCAGGCGCACTGCACTGTGCAGCGAGCGCGCAACACGCAGTGCAGTGCATTGCAGTGCAGTGGAGTCCATTGCGGACTGCAGTCCATTGCAGAGTGCAGTGCAGCGCCACTCGAGCTCTGCCGGCACAACAAGAGCACGGACACAAATGGACGTAAATCTTTTCGCTCTTCTCCTCCGACGCTCGCCGGAAACGCCAAGGCCTCCCCCTTTTTGTCGCATCTTTTGTTGCCGCCCGGCCCAGGGAAATAAACGGCCCTCGGAGCTAACAACTTGTCACACTGGCACTCCAGACACTGCCAGTGTGGCCCGCGCCAGACAAGCCGGCGAGCAGACACTCGGCCGAAGGAAAAGGGACCACTAAGAGTCCACGAGAAGGAAGGCAACTCACAACTCACAAAACACAAAACACAAAACTCAACACACAACACACAAGATCCTCCCTAACCTCTGGACTGTTCCAATTTTCGGCCTCGTCTGGCCAGTGTTCAGCCCTGCAGGATGCGGCCGACTCTAGACTCTAGCCTCTGGAGTCCAAGCTGAAACTTGCAGCCCAAAAAGAGCGGCCAGAGCACACCCAAGATGTGCTCTTGATCTTGCACGGAACAAACGAATTGCGAGCTCTTCTCCAGTTGAAAGATGGGCACAGATGGAATGATGAAGGACTCTCCTTCTGGCTCCTCTCGTCTCGCAAAAGCGCCCGGATCAAACGGGTTTATCTCTGCAGTGAGCGCTCCCTTAGCTCTGGCCCACTTGCGTGTCCATTGGCTCGCGCGGCCCACCGGCAGCCCCTCTCGAAGGGCTGAAATCCAATATCTGGCCGCTTTCATCACTCCTACACTCTTTTATCTTTCATATTGGCTTTCATTTGGGCTTGCAGAGTGCGGCTGGAAGGGCCGAAATGGCAACAAATCGGCCGCCGTTATTCCAAATCGGCTTCAAATCGACTCCAAATCGACGCCGAAATCAAACTTGGAAGCCTCAACTTGGCATGCAACCAAGGCCGCCCGATGAGCAGCCGAGGGCGGCTAATGAGCTGCCTGCCTCTTCGATTGCCAGCAGCAAAAAAGCGAGAAGGCGCCAGACAGTCTCTGGGCCAGTCTCGACTCTCAGTCGGAACACACAACACTCAACTAGCTTTCCAGCCACAAACTCCGCCCTCTTTGGCCGCCAATTCGAGGGGGAACCACAGACGATGGACGCCGAGCAGCTGGCCAGCTCGAAGTTAATATTTTCCACTTCCATTTCGAACGGTCCAAATGAACGATCGTTCGCCAATTCGACTCGATCGATTCGAACAGATTTCGGCCCAAGATAACAGCTCGATGAAGACCCAAAGACAGACTCTAAGTGCTGCCTCTCGTTCTGGCCAATGGCCCTCAAATCGGAACTAGCGATGCTTGCTATGAGCACCAATCTTGGCGCTTCTCTTTCATTCTCGAGTGTCACTCTGAAGTGAGTTTCTGGTGAGTTGAAATTGGCCAGAAGAAGACCCGAAAGTGAGTGAAAAAACTGTGGACCTGCAAGAGTCACTCGTGAATCTAAACCCAAAAGGAAGTCGAGCAGAAAACTTGCACCCAAATTGGACAATTTGAACCAGAATTGTAAAAAGTGCAAAAAGTGCATAGAAAAAGTGCGTGCAAACTTACCTAAACAAAATGCAGAATGCAAAAGACTGACACCAAGTGGCACACAGTCTCTAGTTTCTGCCACTTCTTGCGATCTCCCAGAGTGGAAATCCACCTCTACGGCTGCAAATCCTGCGGCCCAAATGCTCTTCCGCTTGATGGGCGACACTTGTTGTTGTTTGTTATTGTTTGCTGGCTCGTCAGCCTCATGAGAGGCCGGATGCAATTCAATTCTTGGGGCCCAACCTTTGTGCTTTTCTGGCAACTTCGTGTCTTCCTCGTTCGTCTCTCACTTGGCCAACTGTTCAATTGTGTCCCGTGAGAACGCTGCTCTCGTGTGACCAAGTCACGTCGTGGTCTCTCTCTTTTCCACCTGACTCCCAAAAACTCTCTTCTCTCCCAACAGCTCTAATCCAATGTATAATATCCCTCACTTTCTCTCAACTTCCAACCGGCTCTTGCAGCTGGCCGCTCGACACACATACTCTAGGCCTCTAGTTTGCAAAACTTTCCCTTCTCCGACGGGCGCCTTTCCTCTCCCCTGTCGCTTGGGCTTTCATTTGCTGTTGCCCAACTCAAAAAACAGGCGCCGAATATGATCCAACTCGCTCGCGTCGGACACCTGAAATCAAATGATATCCTCGTGAGAGGCACGAGATGAAACTGACCACTCTGGTCAGCTCTTTGGTCCAACAGGAGCGACAGGGCGCCTGCGCGGCCGGCAACGCCTGTCCAAGTTACTGGGGCAACCGGCGCCACTGTCCAGCAAGTAAGGAGATTCGTTCCCCCTCGAAGCTCGACTAGAAGCCACATCTCAGTGGGGGAAACGAGAGACTCACCATATTACAGTTGTTGCATCACTGCCAACCACTGCTGGCGCCAGAGGAAACAATCGACCGTGCGAACCCACCTGAGCGCCACCTATCAATTTGAGATACAATCAGTTGCCACGAAATTGTGGCTGAGCAATTTTATTATTTCATCAAATAGTTCCTAATCTGGTCAATTGTCAGACGAACAAACTACACTTCGATTTGAGACCCTTCGTGCTTCTGGAAAACAATCTCGTTCACGCCAACCTCGTATCGTTTGCGATCCACTCAATGGAATGGGCGAAACTAATTAGGAAAACAAATCGTCATCGTAGGAGACCACCTCCCTCGATTCTTCAGCGGCTTTTGCCCTCTTCATTGCCGTCTGGCTGCTGCTCAAGTTCTGGGGTATTTTCCTCTTGAACTCAGACTTTTTGTTTGCCTGTATCATGGGAAGCTGGCCTGTCTTCTTGAGCTTTTCTATCACCTTTTTGGCGTCCTTTGCCTCCAGGGGCCTGTTACTGGTTGCTGTGACCACCTCGGGCTCCGGCTTGTGGACCTTGCCCAACTGTTTTCGCTTCTTATCCAACTTCTCGTACTTCTTCAACAGGCTCTCCTCCTCGCTCGTTGTCGAATTTGGAAAACTTATGAACACCATAATGGTCGTAATTGAAACGTTCGATAGTCTTTTCAACTTGTAAAACAGACTCTATGTAGTTGTTGAGACTAGTTCTCAATTTGAAGAGATCTTCACATTCGATCACTACATTCAGATTGCTTCCATCAACCCGGATGGTTCTCGTTATCAGCTCTGGATTCGGGACCTCGTCGGCATCAATTGAGTTCTTTGCAACTAACGCTAGCTGGCTGCTACCAAATGGGACAGATAGGTTGACTGAACATTTCCGACTCATCCTTCAGGCGGGGTTGTCATCTATGATGCTACTGTGTACATAACATCGTTATGATTCAGGCGTCTGGTAATAATCACGTGTATATAGAAGTGAACAAAGAGGATAAAAATTAATCGAAAAGTCGTGGGTCAGAAAAGACAAATCGTGGTGCTGATCTCAGTGTTTACCGTGCATCACTTTTCTTTCAGATGGCGCGTTCGGGCAAGGACACGCCCACCCGCTATGGATGGTTCCGAAATAGCGGGCCAACCAATGGACTGGGGGGGGGGGGGCGGGCCAAAGACCCCCCCGCCCGGGTAGGGTTTACCAAAGCAAACCTGTCAAGCTACTAATGATGGTGGAGCGCTAGTATAACAGAGCAGGAAATTCTATCGCCCCAATCGTTGAGGATAGATGTTCTTTGGTGGCAAACAGACTTCTACCTCCAGCGGGCAAACTTTCCCACATCAAATTGCACGATTTACATTATCCATGCAAGCGAACTTGAATATGGCTCAAGGGGGCGGAAAGAATCGCTGACAAAGCTCTGCCCATTCGCCAGCGATTTTTCTGCACGCACAATTTCACCATAGACAGATCATTTTCTACAGAAGCTACGAGAAAGACAAAGAACGATTGGCATCTATTTAACATTTATCCATTTTCAAACAGTATTGGTCCCCACTATAGCAAGACGCAAAGTTAACACTGCTTACTGTCAAGAGTAAAACTTGGACAAAACTTATTGGTTCGATAATTTCAGCCGAGCAAACTTCAGGCCGTCACTGGAGGACTATTCAATTCACTAACCTAGGCGGCAAGGCCATTATCTCATTGAACCACAAGAGCAGGTCGTGGGGTCCCACTGAAGACACGTATCCGCCGATATTGGGTCTAGCAAGTTTAGCTGCGTAGAATTATCCCTTCTATCTATAACACTCTTCATATCGCTGAGTAAATTATATTCGAGACCAAAATAATCATAACTTCCCAACGGCACATTGGGATAGAAAATAGAGCATAGTAGAGCTTAACATTTTCTGACATCTTACAGTTCAATATAATCTCCACAATGCAAGCAAGGTCACATATTGGCTACGCCCTCGTGGCCCTGACATTATCAGTTGGCTGCCTTGCTCTAGCGCAAAACCCCACCCCACCACTAGCTTCACCTCCATTGGCGGCCGATCCGGCTCCAGTTCCACCCAAAATATGTCAACTATTGACCGAAAAACCATCAGCAAAACAAGAATCTTACCACTTTCCAACCGACTCAACAACACCCTGTATTCTTGCTAAGATGGCGACCACAGTCAAGCTGGGTACCAAAGGCTACATCCAATTGGAGCATGGAACTGTCAACAAGAGTGTTTGCGAAAAGAATGATGCAACAGCTCCCCAAAAGCCAAAGCTTGTGATCGATTTCGACTGCGGTGCAATTGAGTTGAGTATAACTAAGGACAAGGATGAGGTCTACGTGGATTCTATAAACGGAACCTTCACGTATAACACTACCACTGTAGGGTTCGTCGCCAACGGAAAGTATTTCAGCACCAAGGATGCAAACCACTACTACAAATGTGAGTCAGAGCAGGATATCATCGTTACTACAGCGACTGCAGGTGTCAATGATACAATCTCTTTGATGCTAAGTAAGGTTGCGCTAGAGGCCTTCAGATCGGCGACAGGCACCGACTTCTACAAGGCTCCAGAAGATTGTCCACTCGATCACGGGCCCTTCAGCGACGGGGTCAGGATAGCGGTGGGCATTTGCCTGATAGCTTTTGTTGCGATCATACTCATCGCCTACTTTGTCGGTCGGAGACGTTGGTCACAAAGAAGCTCATACGAATCGGTATAAGCTGATTATTTTCGGGAATTTGTTTAGCAAAACTTTCAAGCGAAAGTGTGACAGAAACTTATTGTTGATATATTAGTCCTGCTGTATGACAGCGATGCCCAGTAAAAAGTGAAATTCAAGTATCCGCAATTTGTCATCTACAGAGCCGATCGGACTCATACTCAATATTGAACATCGGGAGCTGTGTTTGGACATTTCGCTAAGAGGTTGATGATTGTTCCGATGAGAACCTAATAAAATCCTACCAATAATATGCGCCTACGAGTCTTTCCTGTGATGAATAATCGTTACTACTACTTGGAAGATGACTTACCAATCTGAGTGAAAATAGGAGATTAATTTTGAGTCTAGAGCAATTGAGTAGCGCAGATTGAAGGCAAGATATACAAGGTTCGATACACTATGGGAGAGGAAAAGGGATCTGAGTCATCTGATGATTTGCAGCACTCAATTTAATTCAAGGTGAAAGAACGTAGGATAGGCACGAATCCCAAGTGGGCAGAGCCCGAAAGTGTTCGCCATCATTCCGTAAAGGGTTTTGGTGATATAAGAAGTTTCCTAGCTTGAGAATGATCTCTGTCTCTGCAGATCTGGTGCACATACTCTCTATCAATTCTTCTTAGAATAGAAGTCACTGAAATCTAACTTGAGCTCTATCTTCTTCCTAGGTGGTTTGGCAGATGCTGTAGCAAGCTTGTCTTTAGGGTTAGTCGTCGCCCTCTTATTGGACTTTTCCTCCTTCTTTGCTGTGAGGTTATTGTGGAGTTTCATCAATGCCTCCAAATTCACTCTTGTTTCGTCATTAATTGATGCTATAGTTGTTTCTCCTAGGGACTTTGTCAAGGCAGTGAGGTGATTTGCAGTAATGCCCACTAATTCTATCTTTCTCTTGGACTCTATGGACTCCTCCCTAAAGTCGATAGATCCAGTGCAGCATCCGATGTACTTTTCGACCAGTTCTGTCTTATTTTCATCGTTAGATTGTTGCGCAGCAACTTGCATGCACTTCATATAGGCATTCCATATGGCAAGATCGCCCTTAGCTATATCTTTTGAGCCGCAATATAGTCTTTCAAACACCTCCGAGGTCCTAGCGGAGATTTTCTCCATTATACCACAGATGAAGTGAGCTCGGTTAACTTCCGGAATCATAGGATAGAGTTCAGTGAGCTTCTCAGACGCAGTTATGATGAAACTTGGCTCGGATTCTAGACACAAAGCCTCTTGGAATAGCATTAGGATGGCCTCCATGAGTTCGACCTCACCAAGTATGTGTCCTGATGCTCTCCTGATTAGCAACAATAGGCTGCTTAACCTGATTGATAAATGCATGCGCGCTTCATCAATCTTATCACAATTGTTGCGCTCGTGTTTTACTAAGATTTCCGTGTCTTTCATAGCTCTAAGAACCTGACTGACGAGTTTCACCGCTCCAAATCTTATGCTGGCAACATCACTGTTGTTCAGAGCCTCCTGAACCAGGATACTTAGCATCAAGTCTAGGGTACCAACGAGGAATGTCCGACTCGGATCACGACCGTGGGACGCAGCGATTTCATATAGTATGGTGTAAAACTCTTTTGCTATCTGCATATCATTAACAATTACTGGTCTAGTTTGTTGGGTGGATAGTATCAGGTGGAAAGCGCGGATGGCACAAAGCGTCGAATCAGGTAGCTTTGTCGAGTTGGCATTAGATGTATGAAGGCGATAGAGCTCTTTCATGATTATTCCACTTGTAAATTTGGTATATTTCACGCGGGTACTTCGTTTCGGACTCACTAACTCGGGGCTATCTTTACTATCAATATCACAGTCGGACGAAGAGGGGACGGTTTCCTCAACTTTGGATATATGCTCAAGGGGTTTATTGCTCCCCAAGCATAACCATAGAGTTGTGGCTAAAATGAGTTTGGGCCAAGTGGGCTCGAATAGTCTAAGAGCTACTTCTCGGGTGTACACGTTTCCATTATCATGGGGGCTAGTTTCTGCCAACCGAGGAGCGGGCATGATCAAAAGTGCGTAGTCCTTGAGAGCTTCCCACCACTTATCCACCAGGTTTTCAATATGAGGTTCAACTAGTGAGTGAAGGCTGAGACACTGTTCTGTGGACAACTGGAATGTTCTCGGATGTGCTTTGAGTTCAACCTCTCGGGAGGCTAAATACAACTGCGCCCACGAGTCTAATATTCCAAGGCGCTCCTGTTCGAGCTCGCTTTCAGTATACAGTTTGCTATTCTGGTTTATACTCTGACTTTCAAGTTTTCCAATCGATAGAAGCATCAACTGGTGTGTTCGTCTCACATCGACTGGATCTTTTTCGAGACCTTTGCAGATCCATAGACTACATATTCGACTCGCAATTGCAGTAATATAAGGCGGTGCATCTGAATCAAAGGCCGGCTTGATAGCCGAGAGGATTTGCGTTTTGTATTGCTCTAATATGGAATGGCCACGAAATTCTTTCTCCTCAACGAAAGAGAGCTTCTCAATCAATTTTAGAAACATGTCGAAACCCTGCATCTTGAGCTCGTCATAAGGAGATGTTGCCGCGACAAAAGACAATCTTATCAGGTCGGACAGATGTTTTAAGGCGAAGTGATTGGGGTCGGCGCCAATCTCAGCTGAGACGTCCACAAGTTTGTGGATTAGCTTGAAGGCCCGGACTCGAATCGTCCACTTAACACTGTTCGTTGCAAATTGTTCGGTGAGATCAATATGTGCATTGAACTGCTCATTGTCGTCTGCATAGTCGGCATAAATACTCTCGCCACCATCTTGACATTTGACTGGAATATTGCTCGAGTTTTCGTTCTTATCATTGGTTCTATGTAGATCGGCAGCTGTTATAATTTGCTTTAACACAGGTAGAGATGCATCCCAGGTGCCTTTCTCTTTCGACTGGTCTAGGACAGCTTCTATCTCTGATACTTTTTTAGTGGCCAATTCATCTATATCTATCTGGGACTGTTGCTTCGGTCCATCCTCCCTACGAATATTGCCGGAGTTATCGTTGTGATTAGAGCCATCTTTGCTTTTGCTCTTGGTCGTTTTTTTAACTCGATGGCCAACCATCATGGGGCGAATCTATCAATGTGACATCCTGCTATTGGAATTCATGAAGAACTCTATCTTACGGTTCTGTAAAGTTGATTGGATGAGATAAACAATAAAGTCATTGTGGTTCGCAAGCCGCGACTCAAAGATAATTACAGTGAGACCAGCATGGTCAGATCAGGCACTGATGAGCGGACGATTCAGCAGCGAGTGATTTCGCGAAGAGACACCTTTGGAATTGTTGTGAAAACACTCAATGAGACCTGTAGTTGTTCCTTCAGTGTCGATATGAGAAGTTCGCTTTACGGGATTCTCCTGGCATGAACCCGAAATCGAAGGTGGCGTTGGTATATTTTTCAAACCGGCAACAATGGCGTAACACCGATATAGTCGGAACCCCTTTCATCACTTAACCTATCTTGTCGGAATCAAAGAGGTTAATTGTGGCTGGAATTCATACGGAAGTCGTATTGGTTCGAAAGGCTGGTTGCACCGGTACCATGGGGGTGGTCATACTGAACTTGCTTAGCTAGGCACGATCGTATGACTCTTGAAGGTGCTCGAGAACGAGAAGCCAGTTATGGAAGCGACAAGAGTTTCAAACAACCCACATTCAACACTAGAGCGCGTCATACATCGGTACCATTCTGCCCAAGTGTCGTCAAAAGACCGCCGGCAAGTGAACGTCTGCGTAAGAAAGTACTACATGCGTGACAATCCCATTTGCTGGCAGTCTAACTGTGGCAATATTTGCGATTCGCGAGTGTGACCGTGCGATCAAAAATAAACACTATCTTTGCTTCTTAAACGAACGCGGCTTCTAATCATATTCTACTGGAGTCTATCCTCTAATTGCCCATGAATTAGGTTCAAAATGGGCGATGATCCCAATCTTGGATTCAGCAGCGAAAATTCAGCGTCTTCAATGGACGAAAGGGATCATGGTGCCGCAGATTATGACAGCACAAGTGCATCACCCCCTCCTAGCGGTATTTCAGCCGCCCCCGAATCATCATCATCGGTCCTTCAAGACCAACACCGGCTAATGTCTGAATGGAACGGAAGTTTGGTAGAGTACTATGGACCTAGTGCGAGTTATTGCGGCTATTGTAAGAGCATGGATCCTACACACGACGGTGGTAGGCGCACTTATGATATGCAAGCTTACAGGCTTACGGCAGAAGATTATCAGGCATTTCTGGATAGAGGTTGGAGAAGAAGTGGAGAATCTTGTTACTGCCCGATCAATCAAACTACTTGTTGCCCAAATTATCCCATATCTTGTCAAGCAATCAGATTCAGACTCTCTCGATCGCAACGCAAATGCATCGAGCACTTGAACAACTATCTATATACAGGCTCTACGAAAACCAAATCCCCCATAGTATACGATGATCTTTCCCGAGACTTATTCAGGTCCACCAGTCATATCGCTGGTTGTGTCAAAAGATCCTTTGACGAAATAAAACAAAGCTCAAAAGCCCGTGATAGGCGATTCGTCAAGGCATGTGAAAGGAAATCAAAAATAAATCAAATCCCATTAGACGAGGCGATCGAAATGGTTAGGAACAAGTGGTCTAAAGCGAGACCTCCGGACTTGAGATTGGAGGATTACCTATATCCAAGAAAGATGGACTCTGGAGAAGATATAGCGGGGAGAAAGCATAACCTAGAGATCAATATGTTTCACGTTGATTCTGAAGAAAGTAAGGCTTTGCGAGAAGATGAGCATAGAATCATGGTTAAATATCAGAAGGTTGTGCATAATGAAAATCGTCGCGAATGGTCAATGTCTAGATACTGTGATTTCCTTGTAAAAACTCCAATCATAACAGCTCCCTTAAGCAACTACGACTATATTGAAGACCTCAACCACCAATTGACTGATCGATCCCTGAGCGTCAGGGTGCACTCTGACCAAGAACCCTTTGTGCTGCTCCGGCCACCACAGCTGCCCACCGCCTTCGGCACTTATCACTGTAGCTATCATCTCGATCGGAAACTGATCGCTGTAGGTGTTCTAGATGTACTTCCGAAGTGCATAACAACAGTATACTTCTTCTATGATCCTGAATACTCCTTCTTGAACTTGGGTGTTTATTCAGCATTAACAGAAATCTCGATGGTCCGTCAAATGTATCATCGCTTCAAGCCGGACTCCAAGATGAGTAGAAACATTCTGGATAACTACCATCTGGGATACTATGTCCACGAATGCAAGAAGATGCATTACAAAACAAGGTACAGACCATCGTATTTATTGTGCTGTAAAACCTACGAGTACGTTCCGACAGAGGAGTGCCTGTTGAAGCTGAAGGACCGGAAGTATTCCGACTTCAAAGATGTCGAGCAATCTGTCAGTGAGAACCCGGATAGAGAGGCCATAGAGTTTCAGAAATTGCTTGAGGTTTCCATCGAGTGGCCGCTTGATATACAACATACAACTACTGCTAGTCATGCAAAATTACTGAACTACATCCTTTGGTTGGAGACTGAAATGGGCACAGAATACGTCGAGCTATTTGTAAACGGCTATTTGGCAACATTTGCACACCTCATCGGTCCTGAATTGATAGCTAAAATATGTCTGAAGTTGAATGTCGTACACAGGACCTTGATGAGACGTCGAGAAAGGTTAAATCAACAGATAAATCGCAAACATAAATCATCCTCTAGAGGTGGTCCAACTAACGATGGCGGAGCGCTGTCAGGCTAACGCAGTCGCAGAGTTGTCGTCTCACACGTGCTAATGCACGAAAATGCTGTTTCTAACATTAAAAACCACGGCTTGCCAGACATCTTCGTGCGCACTGAATCGGTAATCTTACCGTGCAGGATTTAGCAAACCTCTTTTGCTCATGATGTTTCGTTTTCTATTACACCCTCGAGTTTTGAGAATCCATGATTGAACGCTAATTGGCAACTATCTTGGTCAGTCCACAATGCATATGCCGAGGTTGTCATCATCTCCAGGAAGTATGTCCAACGCCAATGTGATGAGAACGTTCAACTCAGCACAACCGACAGAAGGACCCAGCCTCGATGGGTCATCATCCAACCGAATCAGATCCACTGATCACCTCAGAACATTTGTATCGACTTTCTGTGATAAACAAGCAAAGGACATGGCGACTATGATCAGGACTAGCATAGAGCTTTTTAACTATTGTATACCGGCAAGGGAAGCCATACTCGTCTTTTATAGCGAATTAATGACTGAGTATAGCACATATTATTGGATAAATAAAGGCAGATCTCTTTCATCGGCAGCCCAAGATCTGAACTCCTCTAGCAATGGCAGAGCAAACCCAAATAAAACCAGATTGGACTATGTTGGAGAATTGACACGCCGATTTTACCAGATTGCCAAATTGAAACTGGCTGACGATCGGGAGGACAGGAGTTCCGTAGCTGATATGAACACCTCCCCTCAAGTCATCTCACCCACCAAGTCCATTCCGACATCAGTACTCACTGGTCCCGAATCTCCGTCAGGTAGTTCTCAGACTTGCACCTCACCAATTGGCAGGTCTATGCTTCCATCTGCAGGCCCCCGAATCATACCAATGTCGCGGCGGACTAGTAGTTGTAATTCTGCTAACGATATTTGCGATCAGACACCAATGAGCCCATCGGCCCAAGATACTACTAGTCTTGTAGAATTTGCCGAACCGGATGAAGAAATGAACACTGATACTGACAACGATGTAGTAGACATATTTACGGACCTAGAGAGTCTTATCATAGAAATCAAAAATTCTTTGATGAAACTTCTGATGGAGCATCGCTGTGAGGATGATACGAATGAAGCCTTCAAGAAAAAAAAGTTATCCTACAATCGCCACACTCGTCTTAGAACAATCCTCACTTGTTGGGCAACGGACTTGCTCGTCGAATTGAATTCAAGGCATTCACGAACATCTGTTCAAATAGCACAAGATCTGAACAAACTTGCCCCAACTAACATCCTCTCGAAGCAAATAGAACTTTGGATGGCTGATCCAGTGACGAAGTTGGTTCTCGACTTATTATTGGAAACGCATGGTGATATGAATTTAGTATTCGGACGTATGCTCTCGTCTCCACAAAATTGTGATTGGCTACTCGCGTATATGCTCCTTGAGATGTCCAAGAGACCTAGCTGTGATAGAGAATTCGCTAAAAGTATGGAATTCATGATAGGTAGTCAGTCAAATCTAAACTCACTCACATACATACTAGCTTATCTATCAGACAATAATCCAAAAGCTATGACCAACTTCCCGAAAAGTAACATACCATTCATAATATCACTCTGTCAGTCGTCCACCTCTCTTCTCAATGTACTCGCTCTGGAAATACCCGACCAGATTAGTCCTAGCTTCCTGAATAATCTAGCAAGAGAAATCTACAGCAAGGTTCATAGTAAGGGTCAATCCAGTTGCATCGAAAGCTTGACACACTGTGTCATCGCAGCACCAAACAGTTACAAGCTTTTTCTGCTAGCTTTCGATGTCATCTCAGACGGTGAAACAAGTCAAGAGGTGAAATTGGCTGCTCAAGTAATAATCGACTCGATACTAATGAGAATCCATGAGCGCGCGGCTCAGGGTTTAGTTCCTCAAACTAATTTGATGCCGAATCCGCATCTGCATCTGATAGATGGTCTGCTTAACCAGATAAACAACGATCCAGCAAAACTCATACAGAAGACAACCACCTCCAAGTATGTAGCGAAGAAAGCCGGTGCAGTATTCTACCGAATGAGCTTGATTTTCGGTCACACCTTCGCTTCCAGAGTGATATCTCATTACCTCAATCTTCCGGAGGCTATTTTCGCACCACTACTACGACCCATACTAAAAAGATTTATGAGTCACTTTGGAGATGATGGTAGTGTATTGATTAGTCAAACGATGTCGGGAGATGCTAGCCTGAGGACATCAGTTTACTGGCATAACATGAATACCCTTGTTTCAAAAAATTCTGATCTGAAACTAGACCTCGACTTGATTAGTCAACTCATAAGCGACAAGTTATCTGCAGCAGCGTTCGACTTGAAGTCTATCGCACAGTTGATCAAGCTCTGTTGTAGTTCACTGGAGCGGGTGGATCAATCAAGGATAAGAATTGGCACAAAACATAGACTATGTAAGGCCCTAGCAACATGCTATTTCCTGTTGTTGGAGGATGATAAATACGATTTCTTAGAAGTGCTTAGCTACATTAGGATTACGCTGACTTGTATGAAACTATTGAAGCAATCCTCTGTCTCATCTCACATTCTATGCCGCGCTCTACTGGAAAGAACTTTGGTCTATGGAAAGCTATTCAATAGGAACTTCAACCCTGGTCTTATTACTGAAGGTCTTGAAGGGAGCGGGCTGGTAGCCTCAGAGGCGTCTATCAGATTGTCCACGGAGAACCTAAAGGTGAGTCTTGGGCATAGATTCAGACGTTTGCCTAATCATGACAGACTAGTAGCTTTATCTAAATCTGGAGACTGTAGGAGAGGTTCCACCTACAGTGAAGGCTTACGGGAAAACGGTGGCAAAGAAATGAGCGAGGTTCCCGACAAGGAATCAATCAATTCATACTTGTTGATAGAGGCTTTTAAGTCGAGTATCAACAGCATTGAGGCTTTCGCGAATCTATTTGTTGAATTCCACTGCCCTGTCATGTTCGACAAACACCTTTGGCCAAGTGATGAATCATTGAGGGTAATCAATGAGAAGAATTTAGGTATACTTAGGAAGTTTGAGCAAATTCCGCTATTTTGGGATCTCTTCGAACTGATAGGGCGGTTCAAATGCCTGAAAAATTGTCTAGTCCTCGTCAAAGCTCTTCTGTCCTCCCATCTAGCCCTTTGGGCATCAGCGACTACCAAATCATGCCCGGATAAGATGGAGTCTACTTCCCGACTCATACCACCCCTCGCCCAGTCTGGACTGATTCCAAGCGCTTTCGCGCTCACTGTCGATGTGTTTCCTCATCTGACGGCAAATGAGGTTTTTTCTGTCCTCAGTGATGTATGGCAATACGTCAAAGACGCCAATCTATCTCAAACTGAGATTGAACTCTCTCCCGATGAAGAGTGCGCACGATCCAAAGTATACCTTAATAGGCTTCGCCTATTCATGTGCCAGCACATGCCCGGTCCCACCTACGTCAAGATCTTCAAAGAGTTCTACAGGCCCGAGACAAAATTAACTAACGAATAATGGTACCAGTGACTCACTAGAGTAAGAATCGTCCGATTATCTGGAATCTGCAAATTTATTAGCGACTACACAGTTTTGCTTTTATATGAGTTATTGCAAGCATCTCGGTGGCGATTGTTTCAGTGATTGTTCAATCGTCAATCATCTTCTTCATCTTCTAA
>Ga0058701_10000196_pt1 | contig 50117 bp, 36 predicted proteins | sample AgamicOrMae_FD_97039 | JGI IMG/M metagenome (GOLD analysis project Ga0058701, IMG submission 97039) | Agave microbial communities from Guanajuato, Mexico - Or.Ma.e | ecosystem: Host-associated > Plants > Phyllosphere > Phylloplane/Leaf | place: Guanajuato, Mexico | collected 2012-06-04
CCATGGTATGTCCAGTGAGTTAAGCAGGCCAACCACTCTCCGCGAGACGTCCGCGACAGAGGAAGGTGTCTTGTTCGTCTTCCACCAAGACGGCTTGTCCTTGTCTGGTCTACACAACAACAAGATGGTCGGACTATTCGCTTGGACGAAAGCCATCGCCTTGACCTACGTTTTCATGGTCGTTAAACTGCAAGCAGCGCCAGCGACACCAGAGGACCGGCCACCAAGCAATCCAACGCTAGCTTGGTATGAGCCAGGCTATTCAACGAGCTACCAAGCATGCTACGATTCACCGAGTCACATTGGAAACTATTCGGCACACGGCTACGAGCAGCCATCCGATAAGGACACGCGTATGACCCAAAACTATACAGCGCCCTCAATCTATGAGACACCAAACCGTCTAGTGCCCTCAACAATTGGTATCGAAGACAACCTGGGACGAGCCCACCAAGCGGTAGATAGCCCAGACAAGGACAAGCCGTCTTGGTGGAAGACGAACAAGACACCTTCCTCTGTCGCGGACGTCTCGCGGAGGAGAGTGGTTGGCCTTCTTAACTCATTGAACATACCATGGAACTTGTGTCTCAACCTAAGCCTATCCAGTTCCTAGGGCCAGGAGCCCCTAGGAGCTATATTATTCATATTTTGTGCAACATTTGAATGCGGTGGAGGTTGTGGTGGCGCCATGTTGGCTATTACGCGAGCTACTGACACGTTGAAGGGTTCGCTATACACTTTCTGATAACTGTTTTGAGCTCAGCGACCTCTCTGTCGAGCTTGTTCGCGTAGTGTATTTGGAGTACCAAGCCTGCTATTACCAGCAATAGCAACACCATATTGAGCGACACTTTCAACACATGCCATTGTCTCTTGCTCATTTCGATCGTATGGATGTCCGACCCTGAGTTATGATAAAGCATTCTAACTTCTTGTTCGATTTGGGCTTCTTCCTCAGAGTTTTGCTATGTTCGTCCTTTGTTTTGAACTACGCTAGCTCCTTTTCGATTTAGCCTTACGTACTTTTCTATTCTACGACGCTGGCCTGTTGTTTCGACAAACGTGGATGGCACCACTGTGATTGAGCTAATGTCTGAGGTATTGTAGGGTTCCTCTTCGTATATATGCTCTGCCGTGTAGAGCGCTTTTGCTTCTGTTGCTGTTTCTGTCTTTAATATCTCGTCAAGAGAGATGTAGTCAAATTGGTTTGTAATCTTATTGTGCTGTTAGCGCCCCACCCTGATGATAGTTTCGTATTTTTTGTTGTCGGCGTGCGCGCTACGCAATCTCCGGGGCCGCCATCTGAAAATCTAGTAGTGTCGGAACTCGCCATTAGTATTAGGTATGCATTGGAGAACTTGTTGATCGGAAAACTGGTTGATAAGAAAACTAGGCTGGTCGACTATACCTCGACCATCGACTAGGCCTCACAGGCATACGACACGTTCCAACACCTCTTCAAAGTGATATTCTTCAATCCGAATAAGCGAGAAAACCCTTCAAAACGGGAAGTTTCGGTAAGAGTGGAAGGTGGGTTTTGGTTTGAGGCCGTTGGCCTCATTCAGTTTTGAGTGAATCCAGCATTTCTTTGAAACTGTGTTGTTTGAACTAGGGTTTTATCCAAACTTGACCCAGGCTTTTACCTCACGAAGAGTACCGAAAATTGACCAGGGACATAACGTGCAAGATTTTAGTGCAGAAAACTTGGTAATCAGTGAAACATCCACTTTGACGAGTTAAGACATTTGTCCTGGTCCTCTTTAACACCGCTTGAAGTGATCACATTTGCTTTTTGGCGCTAAACTGTTCCTAGGTCACGAGGAAACTTTCGTTCATCGCGTTCCGAGCTCTGGAATGTCACAGGCAAAATCAAAGCCCAAGCAAGATAACTTCTGAATCCTGATGGTCTTTTGCTTGCCAATCGTCGGCCTAAACTTCAAATGAAAAAACTAGCTTTGGACGCAACTCAAATATAACGGTTCAGACCAATCATTGATCAATAATCACCACTGATCAGCAGCATTGGAGACTACAAGGTTTGCTCCTCGCTGTGACAATCCCCACCCGCTCGCGATCGCAAGGGACCACAGGCTTGCCTCCCGTGGGGTCATACACGGTCGACGTTGTAATCAGTTTGAAAAGAGAAAGCTCCGGCAATCATACCTGGTCTTCAGCGTGAATTATATTTGCTTAGAGTTGACGCCATAGCTCGATTGACCTCTATCCTACGCAGTTTCTTTCCGATACAGTCTAATTCTGAACTATCCCATCGAGCTCTCTCTGAGGAATCAATCTGCTTTTGCAGATTCAGTAACCACACGGACTGCCTCAATTCGGAGATCTCTCCCAACCTCTCCGGAATTTCCACATGGTCTGTTGGCCGGACCAGCATCCTTGATTTGATCAACATGATTTCCATCATTTTATTCATTATTTGTATCAAATTCTGCCTTTCGACAAGGGTTGCAGGACTTGCAAGCATTCCTCAGGCAGCGCATTCTCACTGTGAGCTCTTGTACCTTGGCCCCAATGAGAAAGTTCATTACCGGATTGAAGAGTTCCTCGACCTAAAGGAGGGAAATCTGAGAATCAATTTTGCTACAAATTTGAATCCGGAGTCCAGTCAGTCAGCATATTTTCGCCTAAATGAAAATTCCGACCAAGCGATAGATCATGACAAGGTTGTCCTGTATAACAGTGACCAGAAATTGTGCTCCCAAGAGAAACTTAACGATTGGGCTCTGAAGGGTTTCACCCGATTTTTTGAGCTCATCAATGATCCCGACAGACCGTTCGAGAAAATCGGCGGAAAGTCAAAGCGTGTTTTCATTGGACCTTTCGGAGCGCTCCATTTCATACACCAGAATGCGGATTTATTCAAATACCAAATGACCGAGTTTCATAGGGCCAACTTGTTGGACAATCATTATTTCTCGTCCGATCTAGTGGCGCTCCCCGAGGAGAATAATTATTTGGAAGGCAATGGCCAGTACTTGAAGATAATCGTTAGTGTCAGCGATCGAGATCAAGCAGGAAACGAATCGTCCAATCTGGAAGGCACTCGTCTGTCCGATTTGGAGACAAATCATCAAGTCTCTTTGGTTGGCATCTTCAAGACCTCCAGCGAACAGTGGGCAAAGCTGAAGAAGGCTAATGCATCTGAGATGTTCAACTTGGGCCTCGTACAGAGCTCAACAATGGAGAGCTTGATCCTCTTGATCAAGTCCGTTAGGGATATCTCGCAGTCAATGAATCATGTGGGCCAGCTGAGTTCAGCTAACGTAAAATCTGTCGACTGGAATCCCTTTGTGTTGCCTGCGGCCTCTGGTTGCGGCGACCTGTTGCCAAGTCTCAAGCCGGTCACTCTGAGCAGCTCGATGGGTCAGTTTAGTGGTCGATTTGTGGCCAACTCCTTCAGCGAGCAATTCTATGTTGCCTACGACCAAGAAAGCGATCATCTTCGTTACGATTCATCGCAAGAGTTCAAGATGGTCTACTCGGCGGGCGACAACCGAGTGACCATGATGTCGACGGCCAGCAAGAAGGTGGAACACCCAACGATGTCTGAGCTTGTCGATCTGAGGGAAAAGTTGCACTGTGCTCAGTTGAAACTGCCCTCGGACCGAAAAAAGGGTTGGAAAAACTTACTCACCAGTCCCACTTCCATGGGCCGAGTTTTGGGCATGGGCCCTCGTGTTAGTCTGGATTATTTGGGTAGCCAAGTGCTCGACGATGACCTAGTGGTGCACGTCTACGAGAGGGAAGTGTCGTATGAAGAAATACCAGCACTTCTATTCATGCATAGCCAAGCGTCTGATTTGAAAACATCAAGCAAGTACGTGGTGAATTTCTTCTTCATCCCAAACGAACTCGATGACTCAAGTCAAGCCAACAACATTGAGACAATGTTTCTCCACCGCATCACTCTGACTGGCCTCAATGATGGACGATACAAGACGCTGGTTAGCCAGCTCGATTTCGAGGAGTTCAGCTGGTCTCTGGCGCTGGGCAGCGACCAACCGATGGAAAACCCGGCGCAAATTTTCGATATCATTGAATGCAGTCCGAGAAGTGCTCAGACGAAAGTGCAATTAGCTCTGAAGACGGAAGAGAGTATGTTCAGTGAGTACACAAGAGGACAGTTCGAAAACAGTCTATTGAATAGGATGGCGAGCAAACTGATAGTCCCGAGAGCAAATGTGAACCAATTTGAAGTGGCCGACAATAAGGACTTATTCCTGGTCGATTTTGTTCTCACGGAGCCGCCAAAGACTGAACGAAGCGCCGCATATTTGGGCTGGTTATCACAGATTGAGACAATCATCGAAAGCAAGTCAGACAATCAGCTTCCAGTCGGCGAGTTGGTCAAACTAAAAAATTCGATGCTCATCGAGGAGTGTTCCCTTAGGATGTCCATCGATATGCCCGACTTGCACGAGATCTACATGTTTCAGTGCCCAAACATTGGCTGCGGCTACATCAGAAACCAGAAATGGCGAGATATCAGCAGCGTTCTGACCAACCAACAGCCAAATCTGAGTATGTACCCCAGGATGTGTTACATCTATCTAGTCAGCAAAATTCCCTCAGCAGCTCGTGTTGACTTTCCAATTCATGAGCCAGAGATCATCCATGATAATCTGGAGGGGAAATCGGTCCGGCTTGATGTACCCACGAGGCACATGAATGGGACAGCTGCTTTCAGGGGAACGGTGCAGAATGTAAGAGTTGGCAGGAACTTGATGCACGAAGAATGGGACAAGCTCATAACAACCGGGAAATGCTTCACGACACAATCAAAGCTGGCGCCAAATATCGGCCCTGCGTCAGGTTCCGATAATGAGTCAACAGTTCCGGTGAACTTGTTCGACGATTTCAACGAAAAGCGACTAGAAATTGTGGAATTGAAATTTGACAAACACCATTCGTTGAGCAATTGCCACCAAGCTTGCGGCCAGACTGCATTTTGTCGATCCTACAGCTTCGATAGTGAGAAATTCAGCTGCACTCTGACCAATTTGGACGCCAAATTGATCGGGAGTCGCAAGATCATAGTGGAAAATATGGTGGTGAAAAAGGGGTGCAAGATCTACTCGTTCAACCAAGTCTTGCGCTATAAAGAGCAAAGTATGATGGTAAAGCTGAAGCCATCCCAGTTCTTTAAATCGTGGAATAATAATCCCCAGAAGCAACCGTTGCCAGTTTGCAGCCTCAGTGAATGTGCGGCCCTATGTCATCGGAATGAGCTTAAAGATGGGGGCAAGATCACGAAAGATAGTTGCATCCAATTCATCTACCTGCGTTCACATTCATTGTGCTATTTGTTGGCTGGTGAGGATGATATCAACACAGGAGATGGGGCTCCCTTGCTGAATCCATTTGGGACAAATTTCGAGTATTTTGATGAGCTTGCGGGCGACGAATCAGCTCATGGGTATCTCAAAGACTTGAATGAACTGGAACATTATATGGGCGGAAAGGAAAAAGTCGACCAGGCTAGACCTTGCGAAAGGTATGAAAGAGACTACAGAGACAGTTTCTCCTTCAAGTTGGACAAAAAATTGGAATTCAATCCGTCAACTTTGGGAAAGATCCAGAGCGAGGGAGCTCCAGTGGAAATAGCGCACCATGTTACTCGTAACCAATGCTTGAGGAATTGCTCATTAGTGGACAGTAACTGCTATGCGGCCGATTATTTTGTTCACACAACCACTGGCAAGTCGGGCCGTTCGTTGTTCGTAACCACCTGTCATCTCTACCACTTCAGGAGCCCTTTTTCCTTCAAGTTGGACCTTCTCAATGGGCCGATTTCAGAAACTACTCCTGCGAAGTTGAGAGAAAGCATTCAAGATGATTTAGAGCTACAAATCGATGGTCTGAGTCTGTTGCCACTCGAAAAGAGACTCTACCTTGCCCAACACCCGGAAACTAGCCTCAGAGTTACGCAAAATTCTATGGGCTGGCACTATTACTACTCAGGGGATAGATTGTATCTGAAACGTCTGTTAGCAAAGACCAACTCGTTGCACGACCACATGGTGGACCACGACCAAAATGCCTCTAATGAACCAATGGACGATGGAACAGCTAGTTGGTGGAATCATCATTTTGGCGGATCCAGCAATTCATTCATGGTCGTCCTATGGAGGATATTGCACCTTTCCATTGGACTAGCATCTGGATACATAATATTGATATACATAGTATCACCCAGAGATATTGAAGAGTTTTCTCGACAGAAATGGGCACACTTGATGACGAGCAGAAGGATGAATGCTCGTCATGATAGCACTGCATCGCAGCTAGAATTGAATGAAATTGGCTAAGAATGGTGGATTATGGCTCCGTGGAATTTCGACAGGAGAATTCCTCTATATCAAATAGCAACGAGGGAAAACTATCGACCAGATGACAGATCAACCCCAGTCGTGAAGGGATGAGGTCAGACATGCATGTCTAACAAGATTCTGTTGTATGAACCCTCTACAACATCTAGCCAAGTGGAAAAAACTCTAGTCGTCAAATTAATGTTTACACTGTATGATCAGAAATGAGCAATAGGTCCCTCCAAAGTGTGGAGAGTTTTGCCCGATGGGCGTTAATTTTCAACTCCCCTTGCATCTTCGTCGGAATCTGGTCTCTCCAAACTCTAACTTCTGGAATTTTTTAGGAAACTGACTTTTTGGTTTGACTCGGTTGATTTGTTCAAACAACTCTCCTTCTGTTCTGCATAACTCACTAGAGTTGTCCTTGACGCCTGCGTCAATATCTGGGCCCTTCGGAACTTGGAAATCGTTGCTTGGTGCATTCTTTGCATCTCTCTTTCAGAGGTGGACCATCAATGATAGTGGATCTTTTGAGAAGTTCCCAAACTTAGATGTGATCTCTCATCTTTCTGTACAGGCGTTCGTGTTCGGGATGGGCTAGTATCTAATTGTTTCTTTAGCTTTGGGAAGGAAGCCTCTCACTGTTCAACATTCGTCTAATTAGAGATAAACCCTCAGTGCTAAATGGATGCGCCCTAGCATTGTTGATCTAAGAGGCTGAGATACCCGTGATTCAGCCTTCAATGCCGAGCGAGGCAGAAATAAAGAATGAGCGTTTCATTTCCCATCCTAATCGAAAAGTATGAAGGTGGTGTCAACACCACCCAAATTACGGGAAAAAATAACTTGTCGCAAGGCAAAGTAGCTTGTCCGTATGGAAGTGTCTTCTATTTATAAACCCCAGTCGAGAAAGCTCCAGCTGGGCCTCTGTCGAGTCTAGACCGTCTGTCTCTTTGAAGTAGAGTTTGCGGGCCGGATTGTGAAAACTAGGAAATCATCTTGATGCGGGCTAGATGATCGAGAAATAGGTATTCTCCGATCGTTTTGGAATCCAGAGCCCTTTATCTAGATTCAATCCTCTAGATGAATGGGCGAGAACAATCCTTTGAGTTGTGCATAAATAGTGCGATGAAGCAAATCATCAGTCAAGTCTGATAATTGTCAAACAACTATTCAAGCAGTCACGATGCGGCACAAAATAATGTCAAGCAACAGGTCCAATTCACTTGAGCTCGTCTTCTTGAGCCTTCTGCTCGTGCACTCCGTTATTGCACAGGCCAATTGTATCATCCGTATGGGTGCGGACGCTGTGGTTCGATCAAGCGGGTTGCTGAGCAGCCTTGTTGCATCAAACAACCTAGCAGATAACATAGAATCAGTGAAAAATTACATGACACTCCATACTGGGAAGCACAAAGATTTGGAAGTCAAAAGAATATTCCAAGATATAGTCAATCTGAATGAGCCGCCAAGAGACGAGCATCTGTGCCGAGAGTACAGTCATGCGTTGTACAAGTTTCGGCAAACTTTAGTGAGATCAACCAGGCAGGGGAATAATTTGTATGGCGAAAGATATTCAAAGTATCGCGTTGTGAAATTGTTGGCTGATTATTCTGAAAATTTCAACAAACTATGCGGGCCAATCTTGGTGGATACCTGCGAAGAAGTCAACTTCAAGATGGACAGAAAGGCGTTACCTATGCTCAAGCTTGTCCATCACTGTCCACACAACATACTGAAACCTCGCCGAGCCCAGCGGGTCGACCAACGGCTGATTGCTCTCGAATGCACAATTGAGGATTACAACACTGAGCTTGGCTCTGCCCAAGCGATGGAGAGTCGTTGGAAGGAAGTGGGCGAAATGTTGATTGCAGTGAACAGAATCACCGGCGGCGAGCCAATCGTTGGCGGACTGGCAGCTCTAGTGGGCCGGCCACAGTTGGTGGGCCAGCTGTACGAACGGCACCTGTTGGAACCATGCAGGCAACTGATGCAGGAGGAGGACCAAAATGGACACATGATGATGACTGCGGTGGACATTGGACGGGCGGCCAAATTCGAGCCCAGCCTGTACAAATCGATCGCTCACAAGGTGGACTGTTTGGGCCTGATTAGGCGGACGATGGTTTGCGACTTGATACTTAGGGCCAACAAGGACAGATTGGTCAATAAAATCGCCGGCCTGTGATTGGAAATGGATGGGTATTTTCTTCTTCAGTTTTGCTTTAGGTTTGGGTTTCAGTTTTGGTTGAGATTGTGGCTGTGGTTGTAGAGGTTGGGAGCTGGAGAGGGAAAGATGGTTTGCCTCCTGGACAGAGCTCGGCCCGCTTGGGGTTGAATATTATCGAGGTGAGCTGAGCATGAGGAAAGGGTTTGAAGTTTCCAAATTGGGAGTGGAAAAGTGGCCAAAAGTGAGCACTTTTCCTAGAGGACTAGCCTCTGATTGGGCGAGCGGCGTCAGTTGTCGGTGTCGTTGTCCTGAGATGATGATTGCCGGCATTCGCTTTACGGCTACTCGAGCGGCACCAAGAGCACAACGGGTGCAGCCATTGCACTCTGGGCTCAAATTGCCCGCGAAGCCCGCGGAGAATAACAATAAAAATGAAAATAAAAGTAATAATAATAAAGAAAGAATAAGAAGAAGTGGTGGAGGTGGAACGAGAAGAGAAGAGAAGAGGAGAGGAGTGACCAAAGTGTCCGGAATTGAGCGTTGAGCCAGCGGGGAGTTAAAGGAGTGGGCAGTGGGCAGTTTGCAGTTTGCAGTTTGCAGTTTGCAGTTGGCGCTTGGAAGTTGGAATTTGGCAGTTTGAAGTTTGCTGTTGGCGACCCTTAGCACTGGAGAGGTGCCGTTTTGTCATTGCAACAATCTGGACACCACCAGCACCACCAGAACCAGAACCAGCACCAGCAGCAACAACAACAACGGTCATCATCATCATCACGTCAATTTGCCACAAGCGAGCGCGGCTGCTTGTTAGCGGCCAAAGGGAGAGAGGAGAGGATTCCAAAGGCGATGCTCGTGGGCCGATGGGGAAGACTGAGAGGAGGAAGAAGAGGAGGAGGAGGAAATTGAATTTGGTCTTGGCTTTGTGTGTCGCTTTCAGTGAGAGTGAAAAGAGTGCCCGCGTGTCTGCCTTCGGACAAAGGCTGGCCAGAGTTTTAAGAGTCTCGAGGAGAAGAAGAATTGGCTGCAAAGATTTGCCGTGGAAATGGATGTGGATGTGGCGCAAATGCGGGCCGAGAGAAAGAGTTGTCCACTAGAGAGAGTGGGTTAGACCGCGAGATAGTGTGCCCCGTTGAGAGAGACTGAGTGTCTCGCGTGCACAACATAACACCGCTGCAACAAAGACCGTCTGCTGGACGGATAAATTGCGAGCCATAAATTAGACAGACACGAACAATGAATGGCTGGGCTGGAAAAAGGGCCAAGTTTTCCTTTTTGGACACTTGTAACTCTAAGCAATGGAGCTCGAATGGAGAAAAGGGTCTGCCTCTTTGGAGTGCACCTTTTTCAGTTCCCTCTTGGCCCAACTCCCAATCGATGCCAGCCACTGAGACCTCTGGCTTGTTGTCTCTCTCAGTCTAAGTCTCTCAGTCTCTCTCTCTCTTTCTCCTCCGCTAGTCACACAAGTAGTCGACGTTCAACGGCCAGACAGACACACAAGTGTGACGGGCGCACGCTTGTAACAAGTTTACAAGTGGTCAAAGGGCTGCCAACACTTGCCACTCGGAGCGTGTGTCTGTCTGTCTGGCTTGTGTTGCGTTGTGTGCATGTGTGCCTTTCAGTCTGTGTGTCATTCTTGTGCCACGACTGTTTCGCCTCCTCCATCTCCATTCTCTCAGCCCTTAGCCCTTAGCTCGCCCCCTCTGCCGCTTTTTGCCCCTCCGCAAGATTAAATGCGAGTGGCCAATTTGTTTCGGCCAGTTCCTTTTCCCTTTTGCCTCTTTTGCCTCTTTTGCCTCTTTTCCCTCACTCTCACTCGCTAGCTAGCCAGCTAGCTCGCCAACTCTCGCTCCCTCGGCCCTCTGTCGCTGGCCGCGAGCGTGGCGCACCGTTGCCCAAACACACTCCACTCCAAATGGTCGCCCCCTCGCCTTTGTTGACCAAGCTGGCCGCACGCCAACCATAATCACATTCCACATTGGCCACACGGCCCTTCTCCTCCTCGTCGCCAAGCCGCCAAGCCGCCCAGTTCCAGGAAAAAAAGTGCCGCTCATCACGGCCCAACAGCTCGAGCCGAGCTTAGCTTACGAGCTGACGAGCATAGAAGATGAATTAGTTTTTGAGTGACCGGAAATGGAGGCGCGTGCTCTGTTGGGCAGTGTCGTTTGTAGTTTCTGTTCTGGGCGGTGGTGCGTTCTGGCGAGCGGGTAGGCTAGCTTTGGTTGGCGTTGTTTTGGAAGGGGCAGAGTTGGCGCAACAGGCGGCAGCATGATGACAGATGACAAGTGGAACAATTGCCAGGAACTGGTGGTGGTTGGTTCGAGCTGGTTGCAAGAGTAGGGCGAGCTTAGGTAGGCATAGGTAGAGGAGAGGAGGGCGCAAGGGGAGAAAGGAGAAAAAGGAGAGAAAGGAGAAAAAGGAGAAAGGCGCAAAGGCAAACACAATGGACAATATGATAGGATGACGACGAGCTTGATTATGATGATCATGATTATGAGTAGGAACAAAGTGGCCACAAGAAGGCGGCCTTCTTGTGCGCCTTAGCAATGGAAGGCGAATGGGAAGCAGTGATGGCAGGCAGACAGTGGAAAAGGTGCACACACACACTCGAGCGCAGAGGAGACAGTGTGCAGGGCAGCGGCAGACAGATAAGCGGACGGCACGCAGTTGGCCGGCTGAGCTTGTGTTGTGCGCCTTTCGCTCGTTGGCCGCAGCTCGTCTGTGGGCCCATTGGCGTTGCACACTGTGTGCACTGTTTGCATGGCTTGGAGAGAGACAGAGACAGAGACTGAGACAGAGAGAGACACACAAATGGGCGTCCAATTGGCAAGCGAGACTCCAAAGGCGCACTTGACTTGCGGCCCACTGGCCCACTGGCGCCAGCCAAACCGCACACCTTTCGGCCCTTTTCCACTTTCTCCCCTTTTGAAGCGAAACTCTCTCTTCCGGCTTGCCGGCTGCATGCAGAGCAGCCAGGCCAGAGCAGAGCAGAGCAGAGAAGAGGTTGGCCAGCTTGGCGAGAGGCAGTGGGCAAAGGGCTGAAACAATTGTTCATGTTTCCTCCTCTTTCTCCTGCTCGTTCCCATGCCAGCTGCGCCACAAGCTGCCGCCGTCGAGACAGTCGCCCGCCGTTCACTCTGGCCGCTCGTTCGAGAGTCCCAATTGAATGAGGCTCGCAGCTGAATGATAAGCCAGAGGGAGAAACTGCTGCCTTGAGACACACAGAGAGAGAGAGAGAGAGAGACAGAGAGAGGAAAAAATCAACAGAAGAAATTGTTTCTGCCAAGACAATGGCCGGCCCATGTTGACGTGTGGGAGCAGCAAGCGGCGAGCGGCGAGCTGTGGCCATTCCTCCGCTCTGGCCGGCCAGTTTGTTGCTAAATTGAAGGCTTCACTTGTTGCAGCTGCGCCCGCCTGGCCAATGGCCAACCAGAGCTAGTCTGTGCTGTCTGTGCGCCTCTGCCTGGCTGCTGGCTGCTGGCGAGCTGGCGAGCTAGCGAGCTTTCCAGCGCGTCTTGCCAGCGGCGAGCCACAGATGTGGAGGAGGAGGAGGAGCGGCGGCAGCAGAGAGCGCGCACAGTGGCCGGCCGGCCGCCCGCATGGGGGCTGGGCTTAGCTGCGGCGCTGGCGGGCGGCGCGCCGGTGGTCTGGGCCTGCGGGTTCGCGAGCTTGCCAGCTGGCTGGCCGGCGAGCTGGCCAGCCGAGCGACTGGAGCTGAGCGGAGACAGTCCAGCGGAGGGAAAGGCGAGGGGATGCAGTTTCGCCGGTGTTTCCTGTGGGCAGAGCGCGTTCTGAGCGCGAGTATAAAAGGGGCGCGCGCCTTCCAACTGGGCGCTTTTTTGTCTCAGCTCGAGTTCCATTGGAGGGAGAAATTTGGCGAAATTTTGCTAGAAAATATCAGCGACAATCATCGTTGTTTGTAGTTGACCATAGCTCAGAAAAAGGGGCGCAGATTAGGAAGGAAAAAGGAGCAATTTTGGCCAACAAACAAGAAGAACTGCGAGCAAAATGTCTCGCTCAAATAGTTTCTAACTTGCCAGCAAACCAATTGATCTAGTCAGATTACGCAAATTACTAAATCACCAAAATCCAAAGAGAAAGCAAGTTCAGCCACCTAAGGGTCTTACACACACACACTGCTGGAATCCATCCAGGTCACATGATTGAGGCAAGATTGTCATTGCAAAGTTGAACTATTATCTCAACACTCCCATCCGACTTGACACAGCTCGGCCGAGCGGGATCAAGAAATAAAAGAAAACTAAACTTCTGGTTGACTTTTTTGGGCCGACATTCAATTGAGTTGGATTGTCTGTTGACTGATTGAAGCAGTGAAGTTTCGAGGGAAAGTTGGAAAGTTGGCTCAAGATTGAGCTAGAGCCAAGAGCTAGACTCAGGGGAAGAGATGTCAAAAGAAATGATGGGCCGCAGGTTGTTGCTTGTGGCCGCGTGCGCACAGTTGCTGTGCCTGCTGGCCTGCCAAGTGGCCGAGGCGCAGAGGCCGGCCAGTCAGGCGGCGGTGAACTTTTGCCGCTCGCAAAAGGGTAAATCTGGCTCCGTGTTTGCGCATGAAGAGTATTGTGATTATTATTACGAGTGTGATCCGGCAAACGACGAGCCAATCCTGCAGGCCTGCCCCAACGGGCTGGCCTTTGCAGGCAAGGGTCGCGGGCTCACCGGCGCCTGCGACTATCCGCACCGAGTCTCCTGTCCAGACGGAACCAGAACAATGGGCCGTAAGTAGAGTTAGCCAAAATCCTTCCTTTCTGGCCCCTTTTTTGGCCCAAAAGTTGGCCCAAATCTTGAATAAACACTCACAACTTTTCCCTTATCATTTAAACCCACAAATATCCACTCACCAAACACTTGGAAAATACTTAAATATACGAATACTTCTAACACATCAGAACAACCCATTGGCTCGGAGAACTGCAACTGGCAATATGGAGTGTTCCCACATGCAACCTCGTGCACTCGCTACTGGCACTGCTGGAACGGGACGGCCACCATTCAGCAGTGTCCCTTCTCGCTGCTCTACAATGATGCCATACATTCATGTGATTGGCCCGACAATGTGCCCGACTGTCAGAAGCACCCGATTTGCAAGGACACGCCCAATGGGTTGGTGTTCATAGAGAAGTCGTGCGTGCGCTACTGGCTCTGTGTGGGCGGGTACCCGCGGCTGCAGCGTTGCGCTGCGGGCCTGGCGGTGAACCCGAACACGCTGAAGTGCGAACTGGCCACCACTGTGCCCGGCTGCGAGCCCCCGCCCACAACCACGCCCGCCGCGGGCAGCGAGTCCGAGGAGCAACCCGCTCAGGGGGGCCAAGCCTCAAATGGGGCGCCCAATAACTCGCCCTCGGCCGACCAGTCAGACCAATCGCAGGCCCAGGGAAGCTTCCCCAGACCCCTGCAGTTTTCCCCAAACTCTGGCAATTCCAATGGCCAGTTCAGGGGCCAGCAGCAACCTCGACTGGTCGCTGGATAGAAACTGATCCGCTCGGGGGCGAGACAGACACACTGGAGGCACCACTGGGGAGCACTGATTGCCAAGCCAGATAGTTGGCCACCCAGATGGCTAGCCACCAGTTGATGAGCTGCCCATCGACTGGTCTTGCGCGCCAGATTGCCTGCTTGGCAATTGGCATGCAATTCGCGAACCAGCCCAGCAGCAACAGATTAATACACAGGATACAGGAACAGGAGAATTACGATACACAATTTTGCCCACTTTAAACTGATAGCAAGGAGATATTTCCTGCATATTTTGGGCAAACGCCAAGCGAAAATCGAGAAAAAAAGAACAAAAAATGGTATTGAGAACATGAAATCGATCGAGAGTCGTACAAATCCGGCCAACGAACTTCATAAACAGAGCTTTTACATAAAAAAAAAACAAGCTCACCAAGACAGATGACTTTGGTGGTTTTGTCTACCTTAAATATGTGTGAGAGTTTCACCAAAGCAAGAAATAGATGCCCAATTTAGCCTCGATCAATTGGAACTTCTAAGCTAGGATAGTCTAAGCTTTTTTTCCATGAAATCTGCACTTTTTGAATTTTTGGGCTTTTCAAAGAGTTTCTGAGCTTTTCCATTCAGACAAATCTTTGAAATTTTGGATTCAACACTGTTTAGATTTTCCTCTCTCCTTTCGAGCACAGTATTCATCTGGATTCCTTCTCGATCGCCAGGGACACTTAGCCAAGATATTGCCCGCAAAGTTCCTATGCAAGATTTACTCAATTCTTTTAAACCTTCTACTTGGTCAGTTCGACCTGGAGCTTAGTGAACGTCTGAATTGATCAGCCGTCAGAATAGAAATTTGAAATGATTAAGATCGAAGAAAACGACAACCAGGCTCGACCGAAAGATGGACCTAGAACCTTTTTATTAAATTTAGTCCGGAAATCGGATTCTCATCCGATGAAGTTAGGTAAAAAGTATCCATTTGTGTCGTTTGAGGGAGCAAACCTAGATAGATTTGTACTTTCACAATAATTACAGATTTATTTGTTACCCTACCAGCTGCTCCAACTGGTAGTCTCGCCCTCTTCTAGACTAGCTTTCACACTGAATTGATGGCTTAAGTTTTCACGCCAATAATAAACGGCACAAGGGGGCAGAGGAAAGTTTTCTCTCTTTCAGGCCTGCCTGATCCACGCAGCGAGCTAATCACACCTCGTCCCCTCGATGCCGCCCGTTCTAAAGACTTTTCCTGCATAATTAACGATGTCATTTTGATGTCGAGTTTATCACCGGCGAAAGGGCTCTGTTTGATACTTTAGTTTACAATCTCCATCCTAATGTTCTCATGTGACCACCTTGATTCTTAGATGCAAGAGAAAGCTACGAGAGGCGCGCCAATTCTTGCCTGGTGTCGAATAATAGCATACCTGATGGTAATTGTTACGACAGACTTCCAAGTGACTTTGTCTCTCATGTGTTTGGCAAATCTTTCATGTTAGAAGAATAAACTGGGCACGCTTCTCGATTGAGATCCAAAACTCATTAGCAAGGTTGGTGTCTACTCCCTCCTCAATGGTCATCAGAAGGTAAGTTTCAAAATCTAGCTCCGATATCTAGTTGAATACTTTCACAGCGGTGTCCAGATGAAGTCTGATAGGAGTCATTTTCATCTTCATGTTGCTCAAAATTTCGAATCAATTATGAGCTCGTGTGGGTGCTTTTGCTTGGGATACTCATTTGTTCACAAGAGAGATTAGTCTTTAAACGTCGACCCATGTCTTTGGCTCTCCAGATTGGCAGTGTTGAGTTTTGGATAATATATTGCTCGAAGTTGTCTTGCTGAGTATGGTCAACCTATGGTCCAATAAGACGCTTAAATTCGAGTGAAATTAGTAGCTTATTTTACATGATTTTTAAATCATCATTCAAATAGAGTTGCGATAAAAATCTTGAGAAGCTCGGGCATTAATATCGAGTGAGGCAGCATGAATAATTCATAGTATGCTTGCGAATACTTTCATACTATGAGCCTAGAGGATGTTACAATGTTCGAGAGGATGTTCTCGAAGTGTTGGCCGCACTCAGATAAATGTGGTCCGCTTTAGATGCCGATCAAGAGTTAGCGCAATGAATACCAAAGAGATTGGTAGCAATAGAGATTGACTGACGATTATTGAATTTGCGCTCGAAATGGGCGTCATTTGTTGCTGCTCGTATTGTGAGGTGAAACTACCTTCCGGTCCCTCAGACAATCGACTGACAGGAGTGAGCTTCTTCTCACAAACAACTGGTAGCAAAACAAGACAACCAACTTGTGTGCCCCATTTGGCATCCTCCCAAAATGAGACACACTCTGTTTGACCATCAGTTGAGTCAGCTTTCTTCATGTACCAATGATCTTCTGTCTTGATACAAATCAAACTTGATTTATCACTCGGTTGGCCAGCATCCCAGTGAGTATAATTAACTGGCGATTTATCTAACCAACGAGTCTTGCCGTATTGATGATTGTGTCTTGCATATAACCAAATGGGACTATTATGCAGATCGATGTTCTGCCTAAGAAATTCATTCTCCTCTTCAGAATGTATAGTTGGTAATGTAGAGTTGTACTGTCGTTTACATAAGTCAACTGCGTGCGCAAAGTCGCGCCTCGATTGCGTAGTTACCCAGCACTTGTTGTTGAACCACATCCATCCTGATTGACAACGATTTTGGTTACCATTAGTGTAAGCGGGCGCCGATTGCGTGAGTCTATTGTTACTCTGTTTGCTGCTCACTATTGGATTCTGAGAATTACTCACAATCATGGAGTACTCCGTGACCGATCGAGCGGCGACTGGAAGTGTTAAATTTGGATTAAATTTGTTGGGTTTGCTCGTTAATTGTCATGTTTGGATATTTACAATCCAGAGCTAGTTAGAGATATTTCAGAAAATTACATACCCGTCAATACGTAGAAAGCTAGTAATACAAAGATACCAGATCCGAGGAATTTGATCATTCTCGAGATGACCTTGAAAAAAGCAACTCTTCCGAGCAAAATATGTGACATTTTGTGTATATTATGTAAATATCTGAAAGATTCCAAGAAACCAAGATCGATCTAAATGGAATGATGTTTGATAATTCACCCAAGAGTTGATGGCAATCCTTTGGGCAATACTTTGCTGCTGATGGTCTCTCTATTGGCTTCTCAATTGGTCCTTAAATTGGCATACCGCCAAGAGATGGCTGTACAAGAGTTACAACTTCCGATTGAATAGGATATGTGGAGAAAAAAAATTGTCCGCTTAGGGATGAATATGTGGCTAAAAATTTTTTGACGCTTCAATTCTGATTGATGTGTGTTATTACAAATATTATTGCTGTTTTTAGGCTGTGTTCTATTATTACACTTGCAAACTTCGTGGGATGATGAACTAGGTTCAAGTAGATGAGCTAAAATGATCCTTCCTAATGCATTGTATTAGATGATGATGATGATGATTTACAATTATGTTAATCAGAGCTTGTGCGTTTATGTCCCCGAAAAGAGCCGCCCTCTTGCAAAAAAAGCTCTCAAGGCCAAAGAAGCGACGAAGGATAGGGCAATTGAGGAGAATGGGGCATATTTAGCACGGCGCCAGAGGAAGAGGCGGTAGATAGTGATTGTACGCAATGTCCTCCTTGAGTTCGAGATTGTGTGTGTATTTTGTTCGCTATGGTTCGCTAGCACAAAGAGCGCTGGCTGCCTGGCTGCCTCTGGCGCTTCCGCGAGCGCTGAAAAAGTTCTCTAGCGGAGCGCGGGCGCGCAGCGTCGGTTCGGCCTAGCGAACACCCTCCTCACCAAGTGCACAATGAACGAGCGGGCGAGCGAGCGAGAGGAAGCCAGCGCCAGTGGAGGACAATGATTTCGTCCCTGGGCTGCCCGGTTTTGCTCACACAAGCCTGCCGCCCAGCCTCAAGAGTGACCCTATGCCCTAGAGCTTGTTCGCGGATTAGCGCACTCACGCCGGACGGACATGGGGCCCCCAAGCGTAACAGAAGACACTGTTGTGCAACTGAAACTTGAGACCGAGGGATCATTCACTGAAAAATGGGGCCAAAGTCAACATGGAAACCCAAGATTCAACTTTCTTGGGATCAACGAAAGCCCTGATCATGAGGTACCAGCACAATTGGACTAGAGGCTGAGGCCCCCCGGTGGGATTGAAGCTGGGGCAAATTCAGACAAAATGGGGACTTTATACCCCAAATTGGGTATTCTCGACCCGGTGCGAAGCAGTGTCGCATTGAGTTGCTGCGTCGCAGAGGTAGCCTGCGAATATTCCAATGGGGCAGCGTCCACGGCTTGACCGAATGGGGCTGCTGTTCTGGCAAAACAAACGTGAAGCCATCCAATAAACACCGGACCACATACTGGCCGAATCGACCACGATGAGGCTTATTCTTGTAAACACTCCGTCCCTACAATGATGCAACTAGAGAGGGGTGGTCAATCTTCATGCCGAGGAGAAAATCGGTGGAAATTTGTTAAATCGATAGGTGATAAATCTTTTATTCCTGAATCCGTATCGATGCTCCTGCCAGACTCCCACACTCCGTACTGGGGATCCTGTTGGACGGATCCGACGGAACACCAGTCCACCATGGAATATTGGTGAGCTGATCACGAATTAGCCGATCCAAAGATCGAGGAGCAAGCCATGACAATTCTGAAGGGGGTTACAAAAGTCAAAACAATAGGGGCCGTTACGATTAGCCATGTGAATGATAAATTCAACCTGATGTTGAAGTCCCAACATGTAACGATACAAATTACATATCCATGGGCCATCAGGAATTCCGTACCAGATCGTTCGGTCGATCATTCGCCCTTTGCGAGGCCAATGACTCCGCAGGCTAGTCTTCCACCGGCATTGCCAGTTTTGAGACCTGTTACGTATAATTGGATTGTTCGAATGGGAGATTTTCACGTTAGTAGTGGCCTTGAGAATATCCGGGAGGTGAAGAGCGATCTAGACTGAAAAGAAACTCACTTTCTTCGTCACCACCCAAGCCCAAGTCGTCCCTTTTCTCGTGTACGACTAATGATCTTCCTCTGATGTCGAGTTTGTCGCCTGGAACCAGAGATATTTGTGAATCTGTCATGTCCACTGTGGCGACCCCTTTCTCGTTTGCCACGATGTTACCTGCGATTCAGAATTTTGACGAGAAGGCTGTTAGATTAATATTTTTTTTTACGTAACACTTATGTCCGTATAGCTGATTGATGGGAGATACATACCCAAGTCTCCGTTGTGTCTCTTGGCGCTTGTGGGACCCCCATGATGATTTGCCGGATCGACATTGAAATGTGGCCCGGCAGAGATACATCCGTTTGTGCTGTCGCCAAACTCATGAATGTGCATGCCATGATCTCCTGGGGTTAGACCCTTAACCTCTCCTTTGACAGTGACTGGGCCGCCTTTAGAATCTTGTGTAAAAAATATTGCCCCACTGACACCGGTCTCACTCTTCAGTACTGAAACAGCCTTTAAAGTCATTTTAGACAATTGATTTTTTTCTTTTCAACTTAGATCAGGGAAATTTGATTTCAAACCAGATGACAATTCGTAATCCGTTAAGTAATACTGGTGAGCACGAAAACCAAATGCGAACTGGCAACAGCTAGTTTAGAATAGGTTATCGGTTATCAAGACAAGAGATTTTTCTCGACTGATCAGGTTGACAGCAGTCGTGAGGAAAGGGGACGAAATCGAGGCAAAGACTTACAACTTGGGAAACCGCCCGCGAGCAGTGCTCGTGTTCGGCCCCCACTTCACGTCATCTCGCAGAAAACGTGCTGTCGGCCGGCTCCACATGGTTGCTTGAAGCAGGTCCCTCAGAAACGTGATTACCACACGTGATGACCCGTGTAGTTCATTAGTATCCCCTCTCCCTCTTGTTGGTTAATAAAAAAATTTTATTATGGCTAATCAAGCTGCTGAGATCCAACGCTATCGTGTTAACCGTAATGCTTGGAAATCTAGTCTAACTAAAGCAATCATAAACCTAGAGGATAATCTAGATCAGCTCTATAACATCGTGGGTTTAAAGCCACATCGTATTGTTGCTGTTGAAAACTCAGAGATTGATGAGAGCACCATTGTTGACACAAGCAAAACGAAGATCAGGGATAACCAGCCTAGAAACGCGGACAAGCAAACAACTGAGTTTGAGACTGTCATAGACGAATACTTCCTTGAAATCCAGAAGTCAGTGGGCGAGATATGTGCCTTAATAACTAGTGTAACCGAGTTCGATTTGCCAATTCCTGTCCATGTTTTGATCAAGCTGGCATCCAGATTGTCATTCTTGAGATGGTCAGATTATACTAAGAAGATATCCGGATCTTTATCACGCAAATATGTCTATACTAGATCTTCACGACTGATTGAAGATAGTCTCAGTCTTTTCAAATGGATCTCTATTGTCTTGGGTACCAATTCCATACCGTTTCAACACCATATCAATCAGCAATCACTCAATATCTTAGAATGGACCAGAGAGAGTAACCTAAGAGTTCAGGATCTAGCCACGCACCTTAACCTAAGATCAAAAGTATTCCTGAACATCACTCTGATGATTGAAACTCTTTCGACTAATATTAATTTAGAGCCCAATCAATTGAAGACTTTAGTAGAAGTTGAGATAATAGATAATCTTTCGGATGTTATGAAACAACACTCTTCCACAAAACGTGACGGTAGCTCTTCAATATCCCTTACAAATGGGACAGGCACAACGGGCAGCAAATCAACCCACAATCCAACTAGTCATTCCATGCCAAACGATATCAAACTACTTTCAGATAAAGATTTGGAAGTCAAGGAAGATTATGCAACTCAAGCCCTTATCCTATTGGAGCGGATCTTCGTAGTATACGCTGACTTTCTTGAAGCTCCAATCGAGCAGAAATTGAAGTCTTTCGTTGTGTGTACCTGCCTGGGGATATATCGTGACTTTGAAAGGAATGGACTAGGCCTCGTTGTCAGGAGGCAACTGATAAGGATCCTTGAAACTATTGCCAATCGACCTTATGCTACCTCAACCACGGAGCTATCATGGCACATTTTTGAAATGGCCGAGAGGATGGAAAGTGATGCCGAGATCAAGTTTATTGCTCGACGCTCTATTAAGGTCGGCTTAGCACACAGGCCGACGATCGTCTCGAACTATTCCGTCTACAACACACATGCACAGAAGCTCCTCGAGTTGACCAATGGTGCGAACAACGTCCCTGACCAGTTGCAGGACGAAACCAATCCCGGCGCACAACCATCGCTCGAGGTCGATGGGCAAGAGAAAGATAATCTCATCTGTTTTGACGAGCAAGGAGAAGATGAGTCTGTTCCAAAAGAAGATGATAAGATGGAAGATGTTGGTGTTGGTGTTGAAAAGCGAGATGTGCAACCTTCTCCGCCAGCCACTACAAAGATCAATGGAATAGGGTCTGCCGAAGGTGAACAAGAAAAGTCAGAGGAACGAGACAAGGGAGATTTAGCAGTCGGCGAGAAGGCAACAGGTGATAGTAGAGATGATGAGAGCAGACATGAAGAACAACCGGAGGAAAGGCCTGAAGATGATCCTCAGGTTCAATCATACTTGTGCCTGTTTGTTGATAAGCCAGCAAGTTGAATGAAGTGAAAAAGCGACCAACAAACGAGGCTATTCTAGAGATCTGACATTAACTGAAGGCGAGACAAACACTTGACCAAACTAAGTCTACTTTCTTGATATCGCCTTGCGAGCGTCTAACCAGCGTTCGTGCAATAATTCTTCGTCAACGGACGCTCTATGCCTTTGAGCAGCAGCGCGCGGGTCTGCTCTTCAGCGCGTTAAGCTCACATCTAGACACTCTCGAACTCAATTCCATGACTAAAAAAAGCGCCAGCTTTCCTAGGTCAGCGACTTTTTAACAAAAATCGCTTATCCTCTTCTTTAGTCGCTAAGAAGAGAGACTAGTATGAATTCTTTCATGGAGAAAGTTTGTCTGTGAGTGTCTTTGAATGTAACAGCTAGTAAAGTGTAAGCCGAGTTAGCTTTGCAACACAAGCAGCTTCGTGGACAATTCAATGTAGCAGCTCTTATTTATCGCGCTCAGTTAGCCTTGTCGGACTTAATAGAAAGTGTAGTTTAAATCTAAACATTTTGTGTATTACAAGCTTCGTTGGTTCGAGTGGAGCTGTGATTTATTCGCTCAACAGCTCAAGCGAGTTCAGATTGAAGCAGATATGTTCTGGTTCGCTTTCTTCTCTCTCCAAATCCCTCTCATCATAATCAATTCGAGTGTACCTGTTCCAGTGAACAAAAGGAAGGCCCAGCCGGACAGGAACATCCGCCAAAAATCAGCTCGGAGGCTTGCAATTTCCTTGGTGCTGATAAGCGGGACACCTGGGGGCTCAAGTGAAGAGCTTTGCATCTGGCAGAGTCTATCCTTTGGACCCGTCGAGCGACCACACACACTCACTGGTAGTGCTGCCAAGACAGCTCTACCAAAGGCTAACTCGCTTCCATCGAGTGGTCGCTAGTTTTTTCCTCTCGGATTTCTCATCACCATTCTATGCATACACAGAGAGTGTATGCAAAAAGCTGGCCGGACGAACAATGATTGCAGCGCAATGAACGGTGATCAAATATGAGTGTCTTGAGTCCAGCATGAGAGAGAGAGTTAGTAACAATTGCCGCAACGGTCAGTGCCGATTAGTTGAACTTTCTCTCATCAATTCTTTCCTCCAACTCCATGCTCTATGGCCCTTCTCCTGGCACAGGAATCCATCCAGCTAGAAAGTGAGCTTAGCATATTTATCCTCGTCTAACTTACTGCGAGGCAGCTTAAGCAAAGTATGGAGATTATAATGGCCATCCGAGGAGCACTTTCTGCTTTACAGTCGAGCTAAGGTTGCATGATTACGAATACAGAGGCGTGGCCATGGACACTAGCCAGCAAGAAGGAGAGAGAGAGGGAAAGATCGGGCGCTCATGAATAGTGGTTGGCTTAGCTGCGTCCATCTTGGCACATTTGTTGCTGGCTCTCTCTCTCAGTCTCTCTCAGTCTCTCGCTCTGTGATTCAAGCTTGAGCACCTGTACCACAGGTGCGCAACTAGAACTTGATTGTGAGAGCTCGAGAGAAGAGCAAGTAGAAGGGGAAAAACTTTCTCCACTTGTTTCTGTTAGCTGCTCATAGTGATCATTTGTGTTACTGGAGTGTCCGATGCGGTAATGGTGCGCCAAGCAAACGAGGAGTCTCTCTCTCGCTAACTTTTTCACATAATCTTGCTTCTCTCTCTCTCTCTCTCTCTCTCTCTGCCTCTTTCTTGCCTCCTCCAAACTGGTCAAGTGAACTAGTTGCCCGGCCAGATCATTGGCATTAGAGCGAAGAAATTTTAGCCGCAACAGTTCAGGCAATTTTCCTCCAGTGAGTGGACAAGAACAACAAGAAGAGAACAAGAAAAACACCTACCAAGCAATCTCCAGACGCACTTTCACTCCATGCTCAACAGAGAGACTGGCTAGGCCCGCTTTTTGCATGTTCCATATGAACCATTAGCAGAAGGAAAGACAAGAGAGACTAGCTGCAAAAAGGAAGGAGACACGGAGAAAGAGAGAGCCAACTCCAATCAGAGTCCATCCGTTAGTGGGTCATATTGTAACAGTGGCGAGAAATATATATTGGATCATCAAGGGATCACAAGTTTCATATGAAAATGGTGCAATACTCTGACTCGTATCAGAGCACCAGAGGCAACATGATGCCAAATCAAGATCAAAATGAGCAAATGATACGATTATTGAAATCAAGCACGACCAACAGAGTTGCAGCAACAGTAGTGAAAAAAGAAACAAGAAAATTGAAATTTTCAACGAATGTCAGTCTCACTCAATCATTAGTATTAATATTATTTTCATGTGCCATAACAATCATACAAGTTCAGGCCTTTTTATCACCGCGTTTGGTGAAACGCCAAACCGAAGTTAATGAACAAGAGCAGGACCTTTGTCGTGGCCGATCGCCAAGTGAATATTTTCGTCTTACTGTAGACGATGATTGTCGAGATGTGGTCCGTTGCTCTGTGCAGGGTTTGTTGGCCCTCCGTTGTCCCAGTGGTTTAGCTTTTGATGTTGATAAACAGACCTGTGATTGGCGTAACAATGTTAAAAATTGTCAACAAATTGAGAAACCCAAGTTGGCAACTCCACTCCTGGCAACGGACGAGCCCATTTGTGAGACAGGCAAGCTGGCCTGCGCTTCGGGAGAATGCATTGAGAAGACTCTATTCTGTAATGGTGTTCCAGATTGCCAGGACACCTCAGATGAGAATGCCTGCTCGGTGGAAAAGGATCCAAATAGGGCGCCGCCTTGTGATCAAAAGCAGTGTGTGCTTCCAGATTGTTTCTGCTCGCCTGATGGAACTCAAATTCCAGGCAAATTGGAACCATCCAGTGTCCCGCAGATGGTCATGATCAGTTTCGATGATGCGGTAAACAATAACAATATTGAGATCTACGAACGTATCTTCAAGGAGGGACGTAATAATCCAAATGGTTGCAGTGCCAAGGCAACATTCTTCTTGTCGCATAAGTATTCTAATTACACCGCTGTACAAGAGTTGCATAGAAGAGGCCACGAGATTGCAGCCCACTCGATCACACACAAGGATAGTGAAAAGTACTGGACTGATGCAACCCAAGAGGTTTGGGCAAAGGAGATGGCTGGTGTCAGATTGATCACCGAGCGTTTTGCAAACATTACTGATAATTCCATCGTGGGACTTAGGGCGCCACATCTAAGAGTTGGTGGCAACAACCAATTCTTCATGATGGAGGAACAAGCCTTCCTGTACGACTCGACAATCACTGCACCATTGTCTAATCCCCCATTGTGGCCATACACTCTCTTCTTCAGGATGCCACACAGATGTCACGGCAATGGCCAATCGTGCCCGTCACGCTCTCATCCAGTTTGGGAAATGGTCATGAACGAGCTCGACCGTCGAGATGATCCATCGGCCGACGACACTCAATCCGGTTGTGCCATGGTAGATAGTTGTGCAAACATTATGACAGGAGATCAATTCTACAACTTCTTGAACCACAACCTCGAGCGCCACTACAAGACCAATAGAGCACCATTGGGTCTGTTCTTCCACGCCTCTTGGCTGCAGTTGAACCCAGAGTTCCTCGATGCATTGATCCAATGGATGGATGAGGTTCTAGAGAAGAAGGACATCTACTTTGTAACCATGACCCAAGTCCTGCAATGGATGCAATCTCCAACTAAACTTGCCGATATCACCAAGTTTGCCCCATGGAAAGAGAAGTGTGACGTCAAGAACGTCAATTTCTGTCCACAAATCAATCAGTGTGCATTGACCACCCGCGAGCTGCCTGGTGAGACGATCAGATTGCACACATGCGCTGAGTGTCCACAAAACTACCCATGGCTTGAGGATCCAACTGGAGACTACTTTGCATTCAGAAGGAAATAATTGCTCTGATTGAGATGAAAATTCTTTCTTGTATCTTTAAATTCTAACAACTGAAAACATAGCTCTTAAATCTCTGCATTAGAGTGACAATGAATCAAGCGTAAAATCTGCACACACATATTAATGTGGTGGAACATTGTCCCTTCATCTTGGGAACGAATCTTAATACAAGGTCAACTAATAATTCTATCTCATTAGTGTCTACAAATAAAGATGCACAGACCCCCCTCTCTCTCTGCTGAGTCCCTTCATTTTACTAATAAGCAGACATCACACACTTCGGGTTGACCAGCGGTCAATCAAACGACTGCCGCGCATGGCTGGCCAGTCGATTTGTGCTTGATCCATTGTTAATTTCTGGTTTAGATGCACTTGACATTGTCGGATAGTTCAAAACTGAGCGGCGTCCAATTCGAAGTTGCGCTCGATAATAGTCTAATAGGAAGACCCTGTTCATAGGAAGAGATTTGGGTTGATAAGGAATTTGTGTAGGCTATGGGTCGAGGTGAGGGTGAAAGGGAACTGGTTAGAATTTTCGTTTTACAAGAGATAGATCAGGATCAACTTACGGGCAATTGGCTTCGTCTTAGGTGAGTTGAGATGATGATATGGTTAGATGAGATGATGAGTCTTGAGTGATTGAGTATTTTGACATGTGTGAGTGCGTATCTTGTGCTGTAGATGGGATGACGATGCGTTTGATATCACTTATCGGCCTGAAATATATGATTGAGCATTAGGATGATAAAACAAGATTCATGTGCCTCCAAATAGGGAAGCCTAGTCCATGCGGGAACGCGTGGATTTGCAACCCTGCTCTCTCCCCAATAGTATCATGCATTGCGAGCAAAAGGACTAGTTTCATCTAATCAATTGCGAAGCAACCGAGGGAACTGGCTCAACTGGGTTTGTGTGCCCAGCCAGTACATCCTCGGATGCGATCAGACAATCGAATTATAGAAAACAACTTGAGTGCTCAGCTGAATTGAGACACTGGTGGTTAAGCTTCCTGGAGAGGATTTCAATGTTCTTTGAAGATTGGCATGGAGATCTTCAATTAGATTGCTTATTGCTCTTGATTTTTATCATATCTTCCAAGATTACGCACAATCATAAATTTCAGGTCAACTGTGAATCAATTTTTCTATGGATTGATTCTATAATTGTATAAGAGCCGATGGTAACTACTATCGTTTGCATAGAGTTGCTAACTTGATTGATCTTGAGGACTGAGAGGGGGAAACACAATTAGGTGAGGTGGGGGGGGGGGCCTACATTATAGCCAGGCCTATAATGTTAAATAAATAGGAAGCTGTGAGATTTGTTCTCTCTATGTTGAGCGCTCTCTGACCGTGAAATGATTGGAGGCATGAAGATTGCCACTTGATATGAGCTGAGGATGAGGTCAACTATATTATCGAGTGTAAGAATCTTACCAAATTGTGATGGGTGATGAAAAAATAAAAATTGGTCCCTCATGATGATGATGATGATGTTTGGTTTAGAGGCTGGACTCTGGATGGGGTAGGATGGGATCCATCATGTGACAATATTGAGGGGGTAGAGTATTATTAGTGGAGCCGGTGGTGCAGCTGCTGGAATTTTCTGTGTATTCTGTTACGCAGTTCTTGCAAAAATACATGAGACAGTGCAGGATAGGAGAGGAGGCGGCGAGTTGCAGGAGAACAGGGGGAGTTCGCTCTCGCTCTCTGGCTCTGGCTGCGTGTCTCTGGCTCTATCTCTGTGCCCGTTGGGCTGCCTGTGTTCCTGTCAAAGTGCCTTGTGCTGTTCCCCCGCCTCTCTCTCTCTCTCGCTCTCTTTCTGATCTACCGGGTTGCCATTGCGTTGGTAACTCTGGAGAGAGGGAGCACACACACACAAAAGTCAGCCGTAAACTCAGAGAGTCCAAGTTGGTGGTGAACTCTCTCAACTTGCTTCTCGTTCGCACTCTCCTCTCTCCATTGTGGGCTCTCTCTCTCTATTCAGCCCAGCGCGACTGTGTGTGCTGCTGCTTGCGTGTAAGTATCGCGTATGCGTCTAGGCTTGTGTGCGTGCGTGTGCCCGTGCGTGTGTCTGCGCGGCCCGGCCCGCTGGGTGCGTGCGTGTGTGCGTGCGTGTGCCAGTGCGCGAGCCTGTGCAACAACGGACACGAATTTCTATAATGCAGGCCCCTCGTCGTCGCGGCTTCGGCTTGGCCTTCTGCCTCTGCCTCTGCCTCTGCTTTGGGCCGCCGCCGCCGCAGCCTCGGCCACGCCAGCACGGCCCAAGGCGAGCGCGCAACTGATCGATACGAGCGCTTTTTTCCAACTGACGACTAGTGCCAGTTTCTCTTTCCTTTCTCACTCCTCCTCCTCCTTCCTCGCCTGTTCTTCTCCTCCCCAATTCCTATTCCTATTCCAATGCCTATTCCTGCTCCCAACCATTGCACTTGTTCTCTCCTCTGCCCCGGCGGCTCGTCTCTCTGCTCTCCTCGGCGCTCTTTCTCCTTTCTCGCCCAACTCGGGCCGGCGCTGCGACGTGGAAATATTAATTTGTGCGCCAGCTCTCTGGCACCGGCATCGATTTGATACACACTATTGAGCGCAAAACTAACACACTCTTTGCGAGCACAATCCAGCTCGCCGCTGCCCCTCGCTCCATGCCCGTTTCCTGGCCGGCCGAGAAACCTAGCGAGCCGAGCTTGGCTCCACTCGAGCTTAGGGCCGGCCACAAAGCGGCGTGTGTGTGATGATTGTTGGCGTGTCTGGCCAAAAATCACAACACAGGCGGCCAGTTTCGCGCATAGGCCGGCCGGGCCGCTGGGCAGCCAACGCGGCAGGCCAGCTCATGGCTCATGGCCGATGGCTAAGCTCGGCCAGTTGGCCGCTCGCTCGCCTCTCAATGGTGCTCTCTGCTGGCCGGCGTGTTCGCCCTGGTCTGTCCGAGGCAGTCTGTGTGCCGCAAGGAGAACAGTGGCGCTCTGCTTGTGAGCTGAATAGCCAATTGGTGTGCTGCCAGCGCTCTTCTGCCGCCCTTCTGCTGTTGCTGTTGTTGCTGGTGTTGTTCTTGGCGCTCTTGCTGCTTGTGCCGCTTCTGGCGCTTCTGCTGTTGCTGTTGTTGCGGTGTCGCGTCCGTCAGCTCGGCCGGCGCCTTGGCCGCTCTCCAGGCTGCCCCCTGGCCAGTGGGCGCCTCCTCTGCGGCCCAACGAGACACAGAGCCACAACGGCCAGTCTTCGGCCAGTGCTCGGCAGGAAGAGGCCGGCAGGAAGGCGGGCGCCGCGGTTGCCGAGGGAAGGCTTCCCGTCATGTGGCCGGTGGGCGAGCGGGCGAGTATTCCAGCGGCCAAATGGTCGAGGGTTGGCCGAGTGTTTGAGCAGCGGCGCCTTCCGAGCGGGCCTGGTGGTCATGGCGCGGCCGACGCTGCCCCGCCGGCCCGGCCGACGCTTGCAGGCGACCATTGGAGGGGCTTGGAGGGGCGAGAGAAGGCGAAAGGCGAGCGCATTCTCGGTCTTCGTGTTGCGTCGGCCATTTTGTGCGCAGCCACGGGCGCCGCTTCGCCCCTTGGAGCGAGTGCGAGCGGCGCGCACTCGGCGGCCACAATGGGCCAATGGCAGCGAATGGCGGCGCGCCGACGAAGTGCGGCCGCTCCGCGCGGACCCGCCGCGCTCGAGCAGGGCGGCGCGCGCTTGATTGCTGGGCCGGCCGGCCCGCAGCCAAGGCCAGCCTGCCTTTGCCCTTTGGTGAGCACTGTTGGAGCGCGCGCGGCCAACCCAGAGCAGCGCCAGGGGGGCCGCACTGCGCCTGCGCCGCCCGCCGCTCTCCGATCCGCCACGCTCGGCCGCCTGTTTGTTCTGGCCCGCGGCTCGTGGCCCACTCGCCGCCCCAGACGCCCTTGCCCGCCGGCCTCGAGGCCCCTGGCCGCCATGGTTCATCCTCGGCGCCCCTCACAACAGGCGCACCACCACCGAGCGGGCCAACAACCAGCACAACAACAACAACCGCCAGCGCGCTCGCGGGCCGCCCGTTCGACCGGCTTGTGGCTCGCCGGCCCAGGTGAGCCACAAGCCGGCCAAGCGCCACTGCGGCCGACCCTTAGCTGGAGAAGCGCGAGCCCCAAGCCGGAGGGGCGCCCGCCGGTGTTCGGGGTCGGCGGCCAGCGTGCCAGCGCCACTTGGAGCGCGCCCCGAGCCCAAAGGATGGAGCCCATAAAGCCCATGAAGCGCGTGAAGCGCGGCTCTTTGCCGGCGGCTGTTGCCAGGCGAGACTGGCAAGATCCGCGCCAGACGTCTGGCCGGGCGCGCAGCCGCCGCCTGGGCTTGGCTAAGGCGCGCCAGCCACTAGTGTCTGCCGGCCCGAAGCTAAGGGCCCAATCAAGTGGCAGAGACGCTCGCTTATAGGAGCTCGCCCCTCTGAGTGCTGCCCTGGCGAGCGCCAGTCTGCCTCCAGTCTGCCCCCAGCCTGCCAGAGGTGTGCGCTGCGGAGCGAGAGTTCTTCAAATTAACTCCAATGGTTCGCTATAATTTTCACTCACAGACATTGACATGCCGCCAGCCAGCCAAGCAAACAGCCAAGCAGATAGCTGGGCGGATGAGCTATCCAGTGGAGCTCGGCTGATAGCCAGCCTCTTCGACTGGGCTCGAGTGGGTTGGCCGGGCGGGCGAGTGAACCGAGCCGGGCCGCTCAATTAGGCGCCGGCTCGACACAACCGGCAGCCAATCGGCGCCGAGAGGAGGAGGAGCAGGAGGCCAAGTGAACTCTGGAGAATTGTCCAATAAAGAGAGAGAAAGGCCCATTAGGTTGCTCATGAATATAAAACGTCTAGTTGTCACGGAATCATGCCAGATATTCGACTTGGCAACGACGTGTTGCGAGCCGCCGAGTGCGCGCCTGTGCTTTTCGGGTGCGCCTGAGCTTAGGAGTAGTGGTGGGCCTGTAAGCTTGGGAGTGCGGCTGTGCTATGGAGCTTAGGAGTTTTGCACTGACGTATGCAGTTTTTGGGCCGGCGAGCGAACAGTGCAAGCAGTGCGCACTGTTCGCACTGTTCGCTCGTGAACTCTGCACAGTGCAGTGTGAGCGGCAGGCAGCAAGCAGTGAGCTTCCGAGTTGCAAGTGGGCCTGCGAGTTGCCTGAGAGCCACACACACTGGAGGGGAACTCGCTCATCCATTTCCAGCCTCCTCCTCCTCCTCCTTCTTTTTTCGCCAACCCTAAGGTGAGCCTGTTGTGTTGCCCGAGCTCTGGCCTCCCAGGCGGCCATTCTAGGCATGAGTCACACCGAGAGATTCCTACAAACACACACACATAGGCCGCCTGTGATATTGAATTGGCCACAAGTGACGGGCGTTTGTTTTCCTCCTGGCCGACTCCTTGTTTTGTTAACTAAAACACCATCTCCCTTAGCCTCCCTCTCGCCGGCCCACGCCACTTGGCCTGCACGCGGGCCCAAAGGAGCAAGGGAGCAAAGGAGCAAAGGAGCAAAGGAGCAAAGGAGCAAAGGAGCAAAGGAGCAAAGGAGCTGCCTCCGATGGCTTGGGTGCCGCTAGACTTCTGCCAGACGGCGGCAACCAAATACAGACCATTTGCAGGGGAACAGAACGGAATGGAACAGGATAGGATAGGATAGGAAAGGGAAGAGAAGAGAAGAGAGAGCAGAGATAGAAGAGGAAGGAACACGACACTGGGGGGCACGTAGACAGAGGCAGTCTAGTTAAAAGTGGGAGATTTACGAGGACATTTCAAGTGCGCCGCCAGAGCCAAGGGGGCGGCGTGGAAAAAAGGGCCTCGAATGGTCCTTTTTGGTGGGCCGGTGGCTCGCTCGGCTGCTCAACTGCTGGGCTGCTGGGCTGCTCGACTAGTCGACTGTTCAACTCTTCAACTGTTCGACTGCTCGACCGCTCGGCCGGTCGCTCGAGTGCGTTTGGCCGCCGGCGAGCCAACTACTGCAAGCCGCCAACTACTGCTAACAACTGCTGCCGCTAACAACTACTGCAGCCATCATCTAAGCCAATACAAAAGGCCTAGACGCCTGCCTGCATCTCATTAGCATTTGGGCTGATTGCGCCAGATGGAAAAGCGCGTGAGAACAACAACTCGATGCTCGAGCCCAGCGGCACACACACACACACACAAGTGTCCATCCAGCCGGCCACATGCACACTCGCTTGCCACTTTGCCGCCAAGCCACTTATATAGTTCTCATTATAGAAGATTGCGGAAATTAATTTATTATTATCATCTCATCGGGCCGGGCTAATCCTTGGCGCGCGCCCTTTCATCTGATCAGTCTGGCTGACACATACACACACTCATTCAAAGAGACGGCCGCTCGCCACCAGACGAGAGGCGTCAAAGCCAGAGAGCCGGCTGGCAGACAGGTTTCCAGTGGCACTAATATTAAACTGGGTAACCCTAGACTAGCTCAAACATGGAAGCCTTTTTTCAGAGATGCAAACTGTTTGCTTAATTGTTCCAGCTCTCTCTTGTGCAACGAGCCGCTTCCAGTGGCTGGCAACTCGCTCTCCTCGCGTCCAATGTACTTCAGGCTCAGGTTGGCCATCTCTCTCAGACGAACCTCGACAAAACTATAGGCCCCCTGGTTCCTGTGCTCCTCCTGGAACCAGAACAGTCTCTCCTGCTTTTGGGTAGCCTTTGGGTAACGTTGCAAAGTTTTCACTATCGATTGAATGGGAAAGGGGCACAGTTCTTCGATACGAATCAAAGCCACATTATTCATTCCCAATTGGCGTTTCTGCTCGCTAAGCTGAAAGTAAACCTTTCCGCTACACAAAACTAGCGTATCCACAGCCTCTCGTGCTGATTCTACATCCATGGAGCCATGAACAATGCTTGGGTCATCTAACACTGGCTCAAAATGTGAACTCTCGCCAAAGTTTCTCAACTCACTCTGGCATTCTGGATGACGAAATATCACCTTCGGCGACATTACTATAAGAGGCTTACGAAATGGTCGGAGAACTTGCCGTCTGAGGAGATGAAAATATTGGCTTGGTAAAGTGGGAAAACAAATGGACCAGTTCACCTTTGCCTCAGTGTCAATGGATTGTGGGCCAGTAGACGAGTTGGACATCTGCAGGAAGCGCTCTATGTGCGAGCTTGAATGCTCTGGCCCGGCACCATCAAGACCGTGAGGTAGTAGCAGGGTTAAAGATGATTGCTTAAGCCATTTAGATTCACTTGAGCTCACTAAGGTGTCTATAATTGATTGGGCCGTGTTGAAAAAGTCGCCAAATTGTGCCTCCCAAATGGATAGCTCGCATGTTTCGGCACTATAGCCAAACTCGTAAGATAATGCAGCCTCTTCGCTTAATATCGTGTTTGCAATCTCTAAGCTTGCCTTCTGTTTGCCCATGTCTCTATCCAACCATTCATTTAGTGGTACATAAGGTTTTCCTGTAGTTTGATCATACAAAACAGCGTGCCTGGTCGAGAAAGTTCCACGGGCCACATCTTGGCCTGCTAATCTAACTGAGTGATTTTGCTTCAATAAACTGCCGAAGGCCAGTATCTCAGCTGTGGCCCAATCTACTTGCACATTGGGCAACGCTTCGGGCGCTACACCAAACTTGAAGCGCCTCTCTTTGATTAAAACACGTTCCAGATTGGGGTGAACCTTGAAACCTTGCGGAATCTTTACTGAGTCTAAAGCTACTGATTGCAGAGTCTCCAAGTCGCATCCAGTATCCCAGGTGCATATGTGGTCACGATGGAACTCGGTTGGTAGTTCAAAATTGCGATAGTTGTCGTTATCCGGCTTGTAACGATCACACTCCTTGAATGCCTTCTGAAGGCGTTCCTTAAAGTTGTCCACGATTTGATCGCGTTCTAACTGGTCCATGCCAATTTCGTCACAGAATTTTTGAGGTATTGTCTTTCGTTGTCTTATCTTATCATACATCTTAGGTTGGGTGAAAGATGGCTCATCCATTTCGTTGTGCCCATGACGACGATAGCAGATCAAGTTTATCACTACGTCTTTGTGGAATCTCTGCCTATATGCTAGGGCCAGCCTAGTTGCTCGCACAACACCGTTGATATTCTGACCATTCACATGGATTATTGGTGCCTCAATCATCTTGAATATATCAGTACAATGTCGCGATGAGCGTCCATCTAAAGCAGCGGTTGTGTAGCCGATCTGATTGTTTACAACTAGGTGTAGTGATCCTCCAACTGTGAATTGAGGCAGATTAGCCATCTGAAGGGTTTCCTGCACAATACCTTGGCCTGAAACGGATGCATCGCCATGTATTTGTATGGGTAATATTGTGTTTAAATATTTTGTATAATCAAGATCAGATTCCTGGGCATTGTCCGATTTATTGTTGAAGGTAGTGAATTTGGGTGAGGATGAATAAGCATGTAATAAATTGTGCGCTCGTCCACGTGCTGTTCCAATTGTCATTGGTGAGGCCACTTCTAAATGTGAAGGATTTGGCAATAATGTTACATTTATTGGATCTGGAGTATCTCTGGACAATCCGATGTGGTGTCCACGATCCAGGCCATATACAAAGCGTGTATTTGTTGATAAGTGGGACAAAACGTCGCCTGTTGCCATCCAGGCTTTGGTCAAGTCGAGTTCTGGCTGACCGCGTGTCTTACTGAAGATTGCAGCTGGTTCGAAGCCCAATAAACAGGCCAAGAGATTGAGACGACCTCTATGGGGCATACCAATTATCACATCGTCAATATTGCCGATCAGGTTGGTCATTGGATTTGATTCATCGGCACCCAGATGACACAAGCGTAGAGTTTCGTCCAGGACAACAAGCATCGATTCAGCCCCCTCGCAACCATAGCGTTTGGTTGTCGGAAACTTAGCTGCCATAAAATGGTCAAACGCCTCACATTGAAGCATCAGTTTAGCTAGATTATGCTGCTCTAGGCGGTCGAGATGAGAGATTTCATTCAGCTTCTCCCAATGACCTGTGAGCCATTCAATTTCTTCAAGATCACTCATATGAGCAAATTCTAGTCCGCACTGGCCCTCAGCATAGATGCTCCAAACGCTATCAATTAGCTCATTGACAGCCATAAGAGGTTGTTTTGTGCTGAGAAAGCCAAGAGTCGGTACGATGGTTGAGTCCAATTTCATTTGGTCAATCAGCTCTTGCTTCCAACCAGCCAAGTCTCGTAACGGAACGCTTGGGCTCATTTCTAATGGATCCAACTGAGCTAACCGATGGCTGAGCCTTTTGATTGTGTCAACAGATTGCCACAACTTTGGATTTTCCAATCGCGCTTGATATTTCTCTGTACTTCGCGCCTGATCGCCATGATCGAAGCTAAGCTTAGTATGATCTCGCCCCTGCTCATGATTGACGGATTTTTGGGCTGCAACTTGTTGCGTTTTACTTGACGAGCTAGTTGTCACAGACCTCTCACAGTTTGACCATATCCTATGTTTCGACGCCGAAAGCCCACCCTTCAGTTGTCTTAAAGACATTTGGCTTAGTTCTCCACTTAGTCTCAGGTGATCGCCAGGCGATCCCTTTTTTACGCTAACAATTGACCGTCGTAGCATTACACCCCCCTAGAAAGGTTACACTTTGGGACTTCCGCCACTACGGCCCAATTGATCACTCAATCTCACTATGCACTTTCGGAAGAGTTCAGGCAATCAAATTCTCTCAACTTGATACCACTGGGCAAGATTCTTCAGAGCTTGATTGGACGAACCAGTAGTGAGATAATTTTCTCAGATCAGCGATTCAGCCTCACGAGTGTAGCTATCTTGTACTAGCGATCACTCACGTCCGAACTGGTGTCAAAATTTAGGCACTAAACTAGTTCCCACCGGCTTATCTAACGTGCATAGTTGCAGACAAACAGATCCAAATCATCGAGCGATCGATTGCAGATCATACGCGCCAATCTCGGCTGTGATTAACATTACTGTCGCGACTACCCTCTGAGGCTAGTCTAGAGGAGACGAATAAAAGCAAACACCTCACTCCGAGCTTGTACGAATTATATGTGGCTTGTTTACGATTTCAGATAAGTGTATCTCTCGTTGCGGGTGACTTGTTGATGCAGTAAACTTTCTAGCTTTCGATCTAATACACGCACCACAAATGATCGACAAAGTTTCACACTGTGCCGATAATCAACTAGACAGAATGTGATGGTGGTGTTTCCTTCAGTGGATATATTGGTCACTTACAAGCTTTCAGTGAAATTCTGGAGAATTATTCGAGTGATTCTTTTGGTGCTCTAATCTAGCTGGTCTCTATCTCGAATATCACACCCGAGCTCACAGATTTCTTCACTAAAGTTTCAGACAAGATCGAGAAATATCGACTAAGAATGTATGTGAGATCAACAAGTTCTTGTTGCCACATCTCGACCCCAAATAAGAATCTCATTACTTGGGGACTGCAAAGTGGAAGGCTTTGGCCGAGCAGTTAAGTCTGAACAAGGTAGCAGGAGGAGCACAAACAACATCGAACAGAGTAAGGGATAGACAAACATGCACTCGCCGCCTGGTCCATGACATTGGCACTCCAGAAAAGTTTTCCGCTTTCCTACGACAAAAAAACACTTTTTCACACTTGTTTGTGTCTCTTTCACCCTTCTGCTTCTTCTTCCCCCAGTCTCAAGCGACTGCGAACCCCCTCTCGGGGCTTGATAATCATACGGCTTGCCGGAGATCAGTAGAGCGATCTGCGATCCAGCAAGTTGCTTTCAATTCAGGGGAGTATTACAACATGATCAACAACAAGCAAGCTATCAGTTTGGCATACGGTAGCTGTGCATTAGCTGGCTAGGGCATTTCGAGGCACAGAATGGCTTCCGAGAAACACTCGAGTGGTGCAGAACTTCTAACGTGCAACTTGGTGCATCTCGATCTTGCAGGATTCAAGACTAAATACCGCAATCTCAAATTTGCGTCATCAGTGCCCGTTGAAGTCTAGAAACGACCCAATCTTTTGGAATGACCATTAATGGTCCTTCTCTCTAGCAAGTTAAGTCATAAGTGCCAACACAAAACAACTCGTCGCCTCGATGCTGCACCAGAATGAGAAGTGCAATCAATGCCTCACGCTAAGGTAGGCTGTTGACTTGAAAGTTGAAAGTTTCAGCCGTGCCTGTTGTGTGGTGCGCACCATGTATCAGTGCGAGACCGGATGTCCAGCTAGCTTGGTGGGGCGCTTAACCAGGTTTGGGGAGCCTCGCTTTGCCTCGAAACAACCAAGTTTCGGATTTGGCTCATGCGAGGCAAATGTACTTCTACCTCAATGACCGTTTGAGACAGTTATGATATGCGGCTTCAATAGGGTGACAAGCGAGTATGCATATCGGTATGGATGGTCGCCCATCATGGCTGGCACGAACCTAGACTAGTGGCCACCCAGCTTGGCATCTTCAATCATATTAGGCTAGCTGGTTTAGCTCTGGAGCGTAAAATTTTAAGATTTCAAGATGCTTCTAAGGTTGCATCTTACCTAAATAGAACAGGATTTAGAGACCGCCCGAGCTGCCTCGGATAAGAGTCGACAAGGCTGACTTGAAAGGAAATCGGACGAGATATTCTCTCTAAAGCTTTTAGGAATCTTTCGGAACTTTTTTCTTCAATATCAAGCGACTTGAGTAATAATCTATGAGTAAGGCGGGAAAATGCTCTTTGAAGCTTTCATAATCCATGTATGTTTTCCCTTTGCTCGATTCTACCAACACATAAGCGGTTTTATCCAGCCGCATGATACCCAGTACCTCTTTTGGTCTGTCCTGGTAGATTTGGTTCTCTTCAATTGGTGGGGTTCTCTTAGTGCGAGGGTTAACCTGTTCATTCTCAGTCATTGTTGGGGTTTTGTTAGGGATAGTTTAAAAAGATATATTGTCGAATATATCTTTTCAATCACTTAAAGTGAATGACGTGCACAACTATGTCTCCAAGGTGGCTGAAGCGGAGACACGCAGCCAAGCAACAAGGCGTGCATAGGGAAAGACCAAAGTATTGCTTTCAGCGTATGATCGGGCTGATACTCAGGTGTAGACTAAACGCAAATGAACTCCTCAAAAACATTATCATCACTATCATCACAATCTTCATCGGGTGCTGTAAGACTTGTCGACGAGACATCGTCCGAACAATGTCTACCATTGTTGGTCGCCTTTTCAAGTGTATTTAGTTTCTTAACTAGAGGTCGCCGATCTATGATCGTTCGCTTGAACGCTATGGCGAGGGTTAGTTTTCTCTTTGTTGACCTCGATTGTTCACTATCTGTTTCATCATATTGTGGGGTGGCCTGAATGTCCCTTTGACTAGATCGGGGTTCATCATCCGAATGGTGGATGGTAATAATAAGTGTTATTAGCTCAGTGACTGGTTCCGGTTCATCTAATTTGAGATCTTGAGTGAGGAAATTGAAATCATATGAATTCAACTGATCACAGTACCCGAGTGGCTTTTCTCGTGATTCTCGATGTCGAGATTCCTGTAGTTCTCTCTGACGTTGTTCTGCCCTATGCTGCATCAGGAGTCTCATCTTTTTGTGCTTCCCTCTGATCTTTTGAATGGGCGTTCTTTCATGTTTGGGATTCTTCCTGGTCGATCCTGGGGCAAAGGCACTAAGACCTCCGTACAACCAGCGACTGAAGTTTTGATTTATATCTGGTGGGAGACCATACTCGTCAAGAGTAACGGGCGTTGGGTTAGTAGCATCATCTTCTCTATCGTCGAGGTAGACGATCTTCTCCACCAGAGCAACTGATCGCTCCAGATTCACGCTTTTGTTTAGACGCGCCTCGGTCTGTGACATATTCAGATGCTCCACATTTCGAGAGAACTAGTGCTGGTCGCCTTTCAAACTGGGTGATTTGCGTAGGATTTAGTGTGGGAAGCCGATTTCAATCGAAATTTTGGGATAACCGACGGAATGATTTCTGCGATATGTTATCTTGACTGCAATAAGTTAAGAGATAGCTCGCGTTTGCCCAGCGGCGCATATCTTCAGTATAGCAAATGCGTACACGATGGGATGAGTCATTGTTTTGCAAGCAAATGTTTTCGCGACTCAATCTAAGCCAACACCTGCACGCACCACTTCTATTCCACAACTCTAAATAAATACTGAAAAGAAAACGAGACTATATTCAACTTTTATTCCTTTTCCAATTCTAACAGATATGTACTACACTAAAGTATTTAGAACCACCGGGGTAGCCACTGCTGCTTTGGGACGATATTTTTCAACAACTGGTGGACGATTACAGCGACTGCTTGTCATTGCCGATCATAATAATGAAGCAATAACCCCAATAACATATAATGCAATTGCTGCAGCTAACAAAGTGGGTGGAAAAGTGGATGTTCTGTTGATAACCAGCCAACCTGAAAAGTTGGTTCCTCAAGTTGAGAGTGCCCAACATGTTAACAAAGTCCTGGTGGCCAAGCACAAGCTCTTCGAGCAGGTACTTGCCGAAAGGATGGCGCCAGTTGTGCTGAGCCTACATAAAAAGTCACCCTTTACCCACATGATTGCCGGAGCCAATTCATTCGGAGCCAGTCTCTTACCGCGAATTGCCGCCAAATTGAACGTCCAACCCATCACGGGAGTTATTGGTATCACATCACCCGACACTTTTATCAGGCCCATCTATGGAGGCCAAGCCATTCAAACCTACAAATCCAAAGATCCAGTGAAGATATTCACGGCCCGAGCGACTGCATTCCAAAAAGTTGAGGCCTCAGGTGGCGAGAAAGCCTCTGTCGAGGAGGTGGAGATCCCTACGGACGAAATCGAGAAGGCTGCGCAAATAACCGAAATTGTTGGACAAGAGTTGAACAAGAGTGAGCGTCCAGATCTGACCAGTGCCTCCAGAGTTGTGTCAGGTGGAAGAGGATTGAAAAGCAAGGAGAACTTCGACCTTGTTTACAAGCTAGCGGACAAATTGAATGCTGCCGTCGGAGCATCCCGAGCAGCCGTAGATGCTGGCTATGTCCCCAATGATATGCAAGTGGGTCAAACGGGTAAAATGATAGCGCCAGAACTATACGTCGCCGTTGGTATCTCCGGTGCGATTCAGCATCTCTCGGGTATGAAGGACTCAAAGACAATCGTTGCGATTAACAAAGATCCAGAAGCTCCCATCTTCCAAGTGGCCGACCTGGGTCTAGAGGCTGATCTCTTTAAGGCGGTGCCAGAAATCACCGAGAAGCTATGAAAACTCACAATCATGTGAGAGATAATCGTTGAATTGACTGAATCCTCCAACAAGATCAATTGCGGGGGAAAGGTCGAGGCTGATTAAAATGAGCAGGACACATTTTTCTGAAAAAGAGCTGTACGAGTTTGTGATAACATGACATGATGAGATTCCAAAAGATGGCCAAATTTTTTCTGTTCATCCCTTTCTTGAGTTCTCAAATGTAGATATGTTGGATTCAGTTGTTCACCTATGTTAAGATGACTTACTCCAACATCGCTGGTCAGATGTCCCTAGGGTCGACTTTGACAGCCCGCTCAATTGGATATGGACAATGAAGAACAACAAGATGAAAATTTGGAAAACATTGGGCAAATTTCAATCACATCTGAAGAAATGACGAGGACTGGCTCAGTAGCTTGCCTATCTAAAAAGACTATCACGGGTTTCTTTGATTCATCTTTATCCTGTTCTCTATTTATTGCAGCAGTTTATATTGGACTTCTCGCCACCGGTTTGGCGGGTTTCACAGTTGTGGATAAATTATTCTACACCATTGGTTACATATCACTTGCTGTGCTGATAACCGTCCCAATAGGTTTGTATGGTAGCATATCGGGCAGTTATAGTGCATTGATATGTTTCTTTCTAGCAACATCATATTTGTTATATGCCCTAACGATGTACATCTGGTTTAACGCTCGTACATCAACCTTATTTATACCCTGGCAGTCTAATACCACCGATAAGGGCTTCCAGTCGCTCCACCAATTAGCTTGTATATCCTATACGATCACAATAGTATTGTCACTTCTCTTGGCTGTACTGAAGATAGTCTCAAACGTTAGTCAGTTGGAACCGGCGCGTGTCATTGTGGTGGACAACAATCCACTAGATTGATTATAATAGTTTTCTTTTACACGTAATGTCAGCAATCAATGTTCAAGCAAGCAAGTCCAATATCGACGGCGTGTCACGAGCCCAAATAGACCCTGATGATCTACTTGCAAGTTGCCACCGAATTAGAGATAACATCGATAGGCTGGATAAAAGCATCAAGTTAGCTCAACTAAGACTCACATCTCTGTTACATGTGGGGCCAACTCTAGCTGAATCACACAAAGGCCCGGTAAATGAGTCAAACTTGTTGTCCATGAGGTGTTTCGATGATTTGCTGGAGCTATGTCGACTAAGCCAGACTTTGATTGTGCAATTAGAGGAATTGAATGAGAAAATGAGACAAAACAGAGCAAATCCGGCATTCTATCAAGTGTCTATGCAACAATTGACGTTCTTCACCAACGAATGGTACGACAACTTGACGCCAAAATTCAATGAAACTTTTGAATTGGCGGAACGGGTTGATACGAATCTGCAACAATATGCCAGCATAGATAAGGGAAGAGAACCATCAGACACTTTGGATACTTGGAGTTCAGCTGAACTCAGGGTCAGAAACTCTCTAATGAGATTGAGACAATCGATGAGCGAAAATGAGAGACTTATTGCAGCCATTTCGGACAATATAGAAATGACACGAGATACTGTAGATTACATCTATGACTCCTTGAAGTCGAGTAGAAGAACCTTGACCAAAGGCGAAGTGAACTTAGCGGTATCGTTGAACGTTCTGAGCTCAACTCAAAGAAATAGAATGATAATTGCTATAATAATGATTATTCTGGCGGTCATATTCTGTTTCCTGGTGGTGAAAATTCTCATATGAATTGTGGAAAATACTTACCCTACCATTGAACGATCTAACTAAATTAGAATCTAACTAGAATAAAAAGAGAGATAACTAGCTCCGTTGATGCACTTCACACGATAATCATGAGGACATAATTCGCCAACACCGAGACTCCATACTTCTTTACATTCCATAAATGTTGATTCTATTGTGGAGGCTTATTAGAAGCACCAGTTGCATTCAACTGATAAGAATAACGACTGAATGGGGATAGCCCAACTTCAATCAAGAGTCTCCCAGTCTATGCATCAAGTGCTCAAAATGGCCACCAGCTCCATATGGAAATGTAAAGACTTATGGAATCAGGTGGGGTTGTGGGCATAGTCAGTTGGTTGTTAACAGTAGTTGTTAATTGAGATCCATCCAGTTTGCTTCCTGTGTCCAGTAGTTAGCTCGGCTAGACTTCTTCCGTCGGCCACTCAATCAAGCTCAAATCCATAATTCTTTACATTCCATAGGTGACTGACAAGAGGGAGGTTTATGGTGTGACCGGCAGATGGGCAGAAATGGTTGAGCCTCGTGAGATTAGACGAAATCTGTGGGGCAAATGAGTCGAAGTGAGACTCTGGATGCTAGTCCGGTATATTTTCAACCTGAGAATGTTGGACTCTATATATTTTGTATTGAATCCACCCTGCCTTGGCATCACACGACAACCCTGTCTCGCTGGTCGACTTTTAATTTCTTATGGAAATGTGAAGATATATGGAATTGAGTTGCGAGCTATGTTAAGGAGTGAGCGACACACACACTACTACTAATAATGGTTTACTACTAATATTGTGCTGGTTAATGGACTACTTGTTGCTTGGCTGCAAATGGGGCGCTGTGTGAGATGGTCTTGAGCGGAAGGAAGTTAACGGTTGATTTTCTGTTCGTCATCGTTTGGTCTTATTTAGAGTCTCAATGAGAGATCAACTCAGCTAGGGGCAAGAGGGAGGCAAATCTAGAGGTGGGGAAGAATCTTGGTTGTTTGGATGGTGTTGGTGTTTCGATATTTAAATGACGTGATCTTTGCTCAACTACTCATAATATAGGTTTGGGATATGATTAGATGGAAGCCTAAAGGAATGGTGAAAATGACGAAAATGTAGGAGGCCTAGTTGCTTGCATGAAACCTGAATCTTGTTCTCCTCTCGTTCGTTCGGGCGCCTCTATGCGCCAGATCTGCTCACCTCGGCCCACTTATATACTCGGGCCCAAGATGAATGCAAATTCTCCTCATCTGCCGCTCACCATCTCAAAGTCTGCAGTGCCTTTGCACTGCTTCTTGTGTCTACTTATTCTCGCCTACTTATTCTTGCCTGCTTGCCGCCCTCTTCCTGCCGCTCCCCATTCGCCAGAGATTGTCCCCGGCCGAGATGGTGGGCCAAAAATTGTCGCCAGCAGTTGCAGCAGTGCATCATCTTCCGAGTGTGTATGTGTCTCCGTGTCCGCCCGCATGTCTGCGCGCCGGCAACTGCACCAACACGACGGTGGGGGCGGCGCATTACATTGCTTTTGGGGGCCCAAACTTGCGGCCGGAGGGGAGCCAAACTGGATTGCGTTCCGGGGCCGAGCAGAGGTCCGTCTTGGCCCGGCAAGAGATGACGACTCGAGCGCCCCAAGAGCTCGACTAGCGCCCCACTGTGGGCGCTACTGATGCGCCGGCTGCTGCGCCGAGTCGCATTCTACATGAGTCCCCCACAGTAGTTGCCCAACGCTTTGCTGGGGACGGCCTGGGAGACAAGTTCCAATTCAACTGCTGGCCAACAAATCTTGTCCTCTGTTCATAGTTGTCGCCAACCAATCTCTCATCTCTGTCTAAAACTCTGCCTGCTCGTCTGTTGCTTCTTCCCCCTCTTTCTCTTCCTCTTTTTCTCCCTCTGCCTCTCCTCCTCCTCCTTGCTGCAGCTACTCCCAGCCATCTCCGGGGGCACAACACATAACCATTCAGTGGGTCCATAAAGCGGGACCGAAATACTCGACTGGAAACGACCTTCTATTCATCCTATGGGATGGATGTCGCGCTCGTGCTGGTGCTTGTGCTTGTGCTCTTCTGGCTGGCATCAGTCTCGCGCACAATGCAATTAGCTGTTGCTTTTCCACTCCTTTTTGCATGCGTTTAAGAAACAACAAACTTCTATAAAACTCGACGCTGATCTGCACAGCAAACTCATTAGACGTTCATTTTGCCTTTCACTTACACTTTAAGTTTAAGTTTAACTTTACTTTTACTCTCGCTTTCAATTATACACTGGCCCAGTTGGCGCAGATCTCTCTCTTTTTGAATACCCTCCAAGCGGGCGGCCCATCTGCTAATGCGGCCGCCCGCATCGGCCCAACCACAGCAGCAGTCGCTTTCCATTTCTGGCCTCCCAAGTGCAATCTTTTTGGGCCCATTACGTCTGGTTGTGTATAATGTGCAAAATGGATCACACAACTGGGCAATGCAGGCTCCTCGCTTGGCGCATCCATTCGAGCTGGCCATCGGGACGAGCGTCTTCCCAATCGGCCCAAACGATGCAGGCTCCAGGCAGCAGCAGGCCACGAGCATTACGATGGCGGACAGAGTGCAGCCTAATGGTGCTTGCCGATGGAAGCTGCAATCGATTGGCCGTTCTCGTCTTTCCAGTCTGACATTGTTTGGGCGCCAACGAGAGCTTCTCGTACGAGCCAGTTGGATGTTGTTGTTGCCATTGCTGCTGTGTTGCCGAATTGCTGCCAATTGGGCTCGAATCTGGATAGGGATCGAGTGCGGGCCCGATGCAGTGGATTGCTGGCAAACTGCGAGCACTCGACTCAGGCTGCCAATGGACTAGGGCGCTAGAGCCAGTGGAGGATGTGGAATGTGAGACGATGCAGATGATGCTCAGGGCCGCCACTGCACAGCCACGCGGGCGCACCACAAACATTGGCCCTGAGCGCTCCTGAAGGAGCTGAACCAGGCCCGCCGGACACACTTGAGCAGCGCTCTGTGGGCGCCCTCCGTTTGATCGTAAAAACTGTTGCTTCTCCTGGCCAGAAGTGGCGCGCCCTCTTCCAGCGGCCAGAACTGTGCACTTGCTCCATCCATAGTGCACCATGGGCACCAATCGGCACCCTAATTGAACATGAGGCCTTTTCATTGTCCGCGCGTCAGTCCAGCCTGCCTGCGTGTGTCTGTCCATGTCTCCAGCACCATCTTCGAGTCCAACTGGCTGCTAGTCTGAGCAGCCCAGTCTCAGTCAGGCTGTTGGAGCGGCAAACTGGCCCGAAACATTGCAGCCATGCGCTCACACTTTCAACAGTTGCCCCGCCGGCTGTCTGGCGGACAAGTGCGGCTCAAATTCGAACCAGAGACGAGGGCCAAAGTCGTTGCGCCCTCCTTTAATCTGGTGCGGCCTGGTGACGAGCGGCGGCACTGGGCCGGCCAGAGACGGGCCAGAGCACATCTGGCAAGTGGAGACTGGCTGCAACTGGAGAGCAGGCAGCCCACTGCAGACTGTGCGCTGTGTTGGCCACCAAATGTGCCCAAGCTCACTGGGCCAGAGCGGCGGGCGGCAGAGGCGCGCTCACACACACGCTCAGCGCGCCCACTGGGGCCCAGCCGCCACGCATCTTCGGCCGCCCTTCTCTTACTGTGTTACACTTGTCCGCCGGCCGGCCGGCCGGTCGCCGTGGTCGAGCTGTGGGCGGCCGGCCGGCCCACTCGACGCTCGGCCGGCTCGCTTATGCAACCTCCTCCCCCGCCGGCTCCGTTTGGGCCTCTGCTGAAGGGCCGAGCGGCGCTTGTTGCCGGATGGAAAACACATGGCGCCGCAATGGCCGCCCGCCGGCTCGTGCAAGCTCGCCTGTGGGCAACTGCGGCCAGTTGGGCCAGCAGTCGATTGGGGCGGCATTCAACAGTCGCCGCTGATGATGGAATGGCGCCAGCTAAGGAAAAAGGGAGAAATTTTTAATTGCGTCAAGGGGCGGCCCCAAGTGTGCGACTGGAAAGGGGCTGCGGGCGGAGGCTGGTGGATGGCGGCGAGCAAGCGAGCAGGCGAGGCCGAGCAGGCGAGAAATGGACATGGAGAGAGGAAGAGACGAGCGCCGAGGAGCAGGCGGCCCAAAGCATGGGTCTGAGAGTCGTGGAGGCCCAATTGCTGGTGTCGGATAATGAAATGTGCTCGCAATCTGGCCTGGCCTGGCTGACAAAAATGCCAGCCGCCGGCCAGGCAAGGCGCCCACGCATGCAAAGCCACAACGCGCTCCCTTGTCTTGGACACACTCGGCCGCCCCCATGCTCAATTTGGCGCCTCCTTGGCGCTTGGGGGCCGAGATTTGCCGATTTGGCTCGCTCGTTATGTAACTTCCTTCGGCGGCGTTGCGGGGCGTCGAGCGGAGTGGCGCCTAGCGCGCTTAGCGAGCTGGCTTGCTGTAGAAGAGCCATGTTGCGCGATCCATCATTTGGCCGGCCCGTCGTTTGAGCTTGGGCCAGATAGAGGCGACTCTTTCCTGGAGCGCCGCCACATGCAAAAGTTGGCCCGCTCCAAGTTGAGTGCTTGGGCTGCGGGCCAGCAGCCAGAGAGAGACATGCATAGGCGCACATTGCATTAAGCGGCCACATTTACACACACAAATGACGCAGCGACGATGATGCGCTCGGATTGCTCTCTTACACTCTTAGGTTAGACAGAGACAATTTGAGGACTAAAATGGAGCTAGCGAGTTTTATTCCTGATTCTTTGTTTTTGTTTTTGTTCTTTATTTTTTTATTCCCATCCGCCTTGTGCACTGCCTTGTGAGCCTTCTGAGAGGCGTCTTCCGTGCCGCTTCATGCGCCCCTCGCGCGCCGGTGGCGCCCCTGGCGGCCTCGCGGGCGCCCCTTCCTCAGACGAGATCTAACTCCATTTGGCTCCATGCGGCCACCCCCGCCCAGCGTCTGCCAAGCTGCCGGCACAAAGATGGAAATTTGGCTCAAGTGCAGACTGGCCGCCGCCGAGCTGCTGGCGAGCCAAATTTCCTAGCCGCCCGCTTTTCTGAGGCCATATAAATACAATTTCCCTCTCTCTCCTTAGGCGCCCCTCGAGTCACCTTCAACCCTTCCCCCGTGGAGGCGCCGCTGCAATGTCACAGCCGTCAAATTGCACCCCACTTGAAAATGCCTTAGCAGCGGCAGCAGCAGCTTGCCATTGGAAGGCACTCCATGCCAGGCGCTGCATATCTCAGCTGCATAGTTTTCCTTCCTTAGCTCAGCTTGTCTGAAGCTAGCTTAGCTCAGCCGGAGCCCAATTGTGCAGGTGCATTGTGTTGGGCTTTGTGCCTTGGGGCTGCCTCCCAAAAAATCGCGCCGCCTCCCAATTAGCCCGCCGCAAATGCTGATGAGTTGCCGCTCGCTTGCCAATTGGGCCAGGACACGCCCCCGCTGGCAGCCAGCCACGAGCTCGTCAACGAGCCGCAATCGCAACCCCGGCTGAGCTAGCCAGCCGGCGCCAGAGAGACAGAGACAGAGAGCTCCAAAGGCAGCCCTGGAGGGAGCACTAAAGGGAGGCGCCCACTAGACAAACAACTGGGCGCAGGCCAACGCGCAACACCCCCAACGAGCTGCAGAGGCCCGCTCCAACGCTAGAGACAGAGGCTAGCGTGGTGGAGGTAAAAATAAGTTGGCGGCGCAGTGGCTGCCCAAAGAGCGGCCGCCATACCTGTGCCATGGCGGCTCTCAAGCTGCACTGAAGCAGCCCCTCGGGAGCAGGTCCCCTCCGCTGGCGAGCCAGCTAGTCCGCTCGAGGCCAACTGTCTTGGCTCGTCCTCACCTAGCTGAGCGCCGCCGCCGCCAAGCTCCTCCAGCCGCCCCCTTGGGGCCCCGGGCGCTCGCCAAGCGAGCAGAGGGGCGCTGAGACGAGCCGGGCAGGATTAGGGCTTCCGAGGAAAATGACAACAATGACAAAAGAAGGGTTCATCCTCTTGCCTCTCGGCCTGTCTGTCTGTCCGACTGTCTGTTTGTTTGTTTGTGTAGGCCACTTGGCGGCCAATCGTAACTGTTCTTTTGCCAGAGCTTCCAGGCTTTTTCGTCGGCTCGCTTCTTTAATCGATTGGCGCGCCAGTTGCACGACCAACGAGACATAAAGCGAGACAAAAGAGCCCTCCATTTCCAAGAAGATCGCCTCTTTCAATTGGCGAAGACAGTTCAACACACAAGAGTTAGTCAAGTTTCAAGTTGCGACCAAATCTAGCATCAAATTAGAGCATCACAGGACCACTTGTTGCGCCCAACAACAATGGTGCTCTTGTTGCTACTGATGCGCCTCTTCTTTCTCGAAGCCAATCAGACTGAAGAACCAAATTAAAGCTGGCACAGTTGGTTAGAATCGGACCAAATTACGACTTTTGTCTGTCTCCAACATTCAGCCTGTTTCCAGCGGGACTGATTTGAGTCCATCTATTTGGTCCCCTTCAACCAACTGTGCCTGTGAAACTAGATCGAAATCGTCGTCTCGCATCACACAAGTCACAAGCTATAGTTACATTCTCTGCGTGATTTCAGCATTTCAACATTTCGCCTTTTCTCGCCGAGCTAGACTTGGAAAACAATCCCAGCACCCACTAGGTAAGTGGTAACCATTTAATCTCATTGACACTTGTTGATTCATCCAGCCATCAAATTTCCATCCAGGTCTGCTGATATGTTGCAATATCAGATCATGATTAATGTCATGAAAAGTGTTCGAAATCAATCATTATATTCATAGCCAGGATATGAAGAGAAATCCACTTGGGGTGCTGGTCCTTGGGAGAAAAATATCTGCAATTGTCCATGTTCAAACGAGGGGATTCTCAAATGCACACGTTTCATTACGGCCGACGAGTTTTATTAACGTGGATACGTTTGATCGGTTAGTTTTGACAATATCCAATGGAAGATGTAACGGAACTAAACGTCGCCGCCTACTCTTGTGCTTCAGGAGAGACAGCTCTCATTGGGTTGCGGGTCTTGGCGGGCCTTCGCATATTCCCGTCGGGCTGAATCTCTGTGGGCAGGGTGAATCTCTCACCCAATGCGAACATTTAGCCGTCATGATGCTTTCTTCAAGGCTTGAATCAGTCTCGCTGGACTCTTTTAAATCGGCTCAATCACTTCGATAGGCTCAATGAACTTCGCATACTTATTCGACAACGGGTACATTGTGTATTGCGCATCTGCTTCTATCTGCTTCTATCATTTATCCGTAAATTTCCTCGCCCTAATGTTCAGCTGCTCTACTGCTTTTGCCGGCCATAACCGCCTTGGTGTACTGTCCAGAGGGATCGGATGATTGCGTAAAGAAGTTTGATCCACTTTCTAGAGCTCTTTGACATATTGCTCAGACATTCTTCTCTCGCACTGTCAGCTAGCCGATCATGTTGGCTAGATGACTGATTGAGGAGAATTTGGCAGCTCCCCACTCAGTAACCACTGAATCCGATTCCACAACTAGTTTCTACCAAAGTTACGCCTTCCTGGTACACTGAAGGTTAAACAGAAAGTTTTTCTCGCAGAGAGCTGAAATTTGCACCGTTAGTTTGCGAACATAAGCACCTAACAAGTCCTTTCCATAACCAATGAGAGTTCCGATCACATGCTGAAGAAAAATTACGTCGAAGTAGAGCAGCTATCTCAAAGTGCATAGACAATCATTGGTAGATGTCGATAACTCCGTTCCCAGCTTAAAGCCAGGCACCTCCCATTGGGGTCTTAGCCGGGCGCTCCCAAGTCTGAACTAGACGCAAACTGTTGCTGCGACGAAAAGGATAGAGATGGACCTTGTGATAAAAGCGCATGATAAACATGAACAGCCTAGCTATACCAGGCCTCTCAACTCGATAGAAAATTCACAGCCAATTCACAGTCGATGTGTTACTAGCGGCTGCATGCGGAAGTTTGAGGTCAATTGGTCGATGATTAGCAAACAAGTTTATTTGGCCGTATCAATCGACACTGCGACCTTGTGCTGGAAAGGAACCGAGCCCCAAAAGGTACTGGTCGCTCCACAGGTGGTATGATTCCTGTACAGTGACCAATATCTTGCAATTGTTGCCAGCTCTGTCCCATGCTGGTACAATCTGTGAGGTTCAAGAGAGAGCCAGGTTAAATGCGAGGCACGAACCCGACACATGCCGGCCCGACACGTGTCGTTGGTTGGTCGGCAAACCAATGAGAACCACAGTCTTGCAATGGCCGGAACCTCATGCTTTCTGCATTGCAGATGGTGGCATATCTTTGTTCGATTTCCGACGATATGTCCACAACCCTAAGCACAATTGCTTTGAGGCAAGGACAAGTGAGAAGAACTTATTGAATTTCTTTGCGATCGATATCCGGGTAAAAGTGGCGACAAGTTTGCATCCGAATCAGACAATTTTCGCATCGTCAACAAGTCACGAATAATTTGCGGGAAGCTTTGCCAACATTTGGCCTCATCATCAACCCGAGAGAGGGCATTATTCCATGCTATAATGGGAAATCTACTCCCAATAGACAGCAGTCCGATTCCCTACAAGCCCACAGTGATAGATCAAAAACCCAGCCGTCGAATCCGGCGTTACCGTTCGCGACTCAATGAATCGAGACAGAATGGAGACTTCGGTGACATGGAAATCATCGTCGGCTCAGAAACATATCGTGTTCATCGGCATACAATGGCAGCCAAGTCGGAGTATTTCAGAGCAGTCATATCAAGCCAACTGAAAGAAGCAAAGGAAAACAGAATCATAATTGAAGATCTAGATCCTGAAATTATGGGAACTATTGTCGAGTTCTGCTACACAAA